>Ga0196901_1000853_pt1 | contig 15662 bp, 25 predicted proteins | sample CB_VirMetaG_FD_169099 | JGI IMG/M metagenome (GOLD analysis project Ga0196901, IMG submission 169099) | Freshwater to marine saline gradient viral communities from Chesapeake Bay - CB_1504_1 Viral MetaG (v3) (version 3) | ecosystem: Environmental > Aquatic > Marine > Coastal | place: USA... | reverse complement strand
CCCCTAAAGGGGGGCCTCCCCCCCTGCCTTGCGGGGGGTAGATAGGGGGGACGTCCTCCCACGGTTACCGCCCTCCCTCCCTCCTGCCCAAATGAGGAGACACTGCACCACAGCGCGCCCGCCCTATCCGCTGGCGAGGACCAAACCAGCAACACGCCACCAGACGCACGCTAAGGGGGGTAGGAGGCCCGCAAAGGGTTGACCCCTAGTCCTTACCCACCTGAACCCTGAAACGGCCCACAGCGGGCGTTTATGGCGCTCACCCTGAGAGCGGCCACAGGCGCACACCTAACCCGCTTGGCAAAGGAAGCGACCCATCAAACACCCGTCAAACAACCCGCCAGCCCTAGGCATAGCCTTAGGCAACGCGCGCTATAGCCTAAGCATAACCATTGAGCTTTTCACTTTCTGTCCACAAAGTGTTGACAGCCTTGTCGGGGTGTGGCTAGATGCTTCTCACAACGCGGCGGGCAAGCCGCACCAACGAGGAGACAGACCATGACCACCACGACGACCACGACCACCGACACCACCGTATACATCGAACGTCCCGCTAACACCTACGCGGTCGGCCCGTGGCGCGACAACTACGCAAGCGCTGTCGCCGACCGCGAAGCGCTGCACAAGCACAGCGACCGTGGGGCGGTCATCGTGCGCCGGCACCTCGCTGGCCGCGGCGTCCACTGGCGCTGCTACGCCATCGCGCCGCAACACTAGGATCCTTCACGCAGGGGCGCGGCTGACCAACGCGCACGAGGAGGGATTATGACCGACCACGAACTAAGACACGCGATCGCGTCCGCGCTTCGCACCGCCGCCACCCGCGTGCTGGACTTCAACAACCCGCTTCCGCGCGGTTTCACCGACTGCCCTATTCACGGCTTCCTTGAAACCGACACGGCACGCGAAGCCGAGGACGAGGCGCAGGACATGACGAGCCGCTGCGAAGACGACGCAGGCTGCGACGACCCGGTGACGATGGCCGAGTGGACGTGGGGCGTCTGCATCCCCGTCGAGACGCTAGGCGACCGCTGGGAGCGCGACGGACTCGGGCGCAGGCCGTGGGAGCAGCACCCGGACGCCATCACCAACGAGCCGTAGGAGGGCACCATGCGAGCGATTGAACTTTTTGCGGGCGCGGGAGGCGCAGCCCTCGGCCTCGAGGCAGCAGGCATCGAGCACGCGGCCCTGTGCGAGTGGGACGCGAGCGCCTGCGCGACGCTGCGGGCGGCTGGACTCGGTCCCGTCGTCGAGGGCGACGTGCGCGACCTCGACCCCATCGCAGCGGTGGCGGGCGAGTCCTGCGACCTGCTTTGGTCTTCGTTCCCCTGCCAAGCATGGTCAACCGCCGGCGCGAGGAAAGGCGCGGCTGACAAGCGCAACGGCTGGCCGTGGACGGTGGACGCCATCGACAGGTTCCGTCCGCGCTGGCTGCTCGCGGAGAACGTGCGCGGGCTGACGTTCCACAGCAAGAGCGGCTGCGGCGACCCGATGACGTGCCCCGGCTGCTACCTCGAGCGCGTCATCCTGCCGGACCTGCGGCAGCGGTTCGCACACGCGGGTTATTGGGTGCTCGACGCGGCGGACTATGGCGTCCCGCAGCATCGGCGGCGGGTCATCCTGTGGGCAGGCCCGGTCAAGCTCACTGAGCCGCCTGCGACGCACCGCGACCCGAAAGCGCACGCCGACTTGTTCGACCACCGCGAGCCGTGGGTGTCGATGGGCGAGGCTTTGGGGCTGACGGCGGGCTCGGCGTTCCATCGGTCGCATGGATCAACGGGACTCCGCCCCATTTCCGTTGAATCGCCGTCGCCAACCGTGGTCGCAGGTTCCCACGCCGACAATGGGTTCCGAATCATCGGCGGCGGTTGCAACGCCGGGCCGTGGGTGTACGGAGAAGGCACGACGGGGAGGGGGCGACCGCATCACATGGGCGAGCCGGGACCGCCAATCAAAGCCAAGGGGACCGCGTACCTGCTCGACAACGGACTCCGAAACCAGCGCGCCACCCCTGTAGACCAACCCGCGCCCACGATACGGGACGGCAACGGCAGCGGCCCGACGTTACTTGAGCGCCCGTCGCCAACCGTCGTCGCCACAGAATCGGCAGGACGATCGTGTCTCAACTCAAAAACTGGCCGCGTCATGCGAGCGAGTGACGCGCTGTGCAACGCGACCGGACGCCGCCGCCTGACGATCCCTGAGTGTGCGCGGCTGCAAGACTTCCCCGCCGACCATCCATGGCAGGGCACGAAGAAGGCCCAATATAGGCAAGTTGGCAACGCGGTGCCGCCAACCCTCGCGCGCGTCGTGGGTGAGGCGGTGCTGCGTGCAGATAAGGAGTGTGAGAGATGATCACCCAATGGCACGACCCGCAGACCACCCCGCTACCGCCTGTCGGAACGCGAATCCTCGTCTACCACCCGGACCTAGCCCACGCCGCGCCCGATCTTGTCCCGTGGCAGTACGGAATCGAGGCCGGCGTGGTGACGTACGACGAGGGCAAGGGCTCCGTCGCCGAGACCCGGCACAGCCTGCACTATCCCAGCGATCCGGGCTGGCGCTGGGCTTTCGCCCCGAACCTACCGGAAATCCCGGAGGGTTGCCCATGAGCCGCAAGGAAGCCGCGATCCAGCTTGCCGAGTACGGCCTGTCAATCACCGAAGCCGCTTCGGTCCTCGGCCTGTCTCGCGCCGCCATCGCGAAGTGGCGCGTGCGAGATCCCGAGTTCGACGCGCGACACCGGGCGGCGGAAGACTACGCGAGACGCTGGCGGGCCGCTTGGCTTGAGCAGTTGCGCGCCAAGTACGCGAAACGATAGCCCTTCCAAGTTTTTTCAAAAAAAGTGTCTCCAAAGTGTTGACGTGGTGTCCACCGGCCCTTAGAGTGTGGTCATCAAGCGGCGGGCAAGCCGCGCAACCACTGAGGAGCACACCATGAGCACGCAGACCCTGACCATCAACAACCGCACCATCACGAAGGGAATGACCCTGACCGCGTTTGACCACAGCGCCGAAAAGAAGACCTTTGTCGTCGCCAGCGTGCGGAAGATGAGCCCGGTGCTGTGGCGCGTCACGGGGCACGACGTGGCCAACAACAAGATCAGCCTGAACATTTGGGAGTGTGACGGTTACACGGGGAAGGGCATCGTCCACGGTGGCGTGCACATCGACAACATCTACGGCAGCGCCAACATTGTGGCCAACCGGGTCGCGTAACCACACCCAACCGGGGGCGCGCATCGTACACGCGCAAAGGAGCACACCATGTACACGAGCAAGAACCACACCGGCAGCACCCTCATCATCTACCGCGACGACAGCGACCCGGCCAACGTCGGGCTCGCCTACCGCTGCGGCGACGACAGCGGCCCGATCGACGACCTCGACGACCTGCTCGCCGTCGTGCAAGACCACGCGCCGGACGAGTTCGACAACCTGCCCACGTTCGGCGGCGACGAGCCCAAGGACACCTTGGAGGTGTGGAGCTGGGACGCCAAGCGGCTGCTCGTCGGCACCTGCTTGGCAGACCTCGAGATCGTCGCTCGCCCGGTGCGGAGCGACATCGACCACGCCGACATTCGGGCGCTCCGCGCAGAGGCGGCGGAAGCCAGCGACTACGACATGGTGGCGATCTGCGATCGTGCCCTTGAGGGCGACGCATTGGCATGGGGCGAGTGCTGCGAGGTCATCGAGGACGCCCGCGCCCAGATCGACGGGTAACCGACACAACCAACCGGGGGGCGCGGCCCGCACAACGCGCTAGAGCTCACCCCACGTCATAGGCTCACCCAACGGAAGCACCTGATCCGCCTCTGCGCTCCGGTAGTGCGTAGGCGCGATCGGTGTTTCTCCGTAGGTCCAGCCCTCGCACACAAGGTGCCCGTGCGACCGCTCCGACAGGGGCGAGCCTGTGGGCACGTTGCGCGAGTACGCCACAAGGCCCCGCGTGCCCATCTGCGAGAGCATGGCGCGAATCGACCGGGCGGCAGGCAGGCCGTCGCGGTTGGCGAACCGCTCCGAGAACGTCTTGGCGGTGTAGGCGTTGCCCTCCGCGCCCTCGATGATCAACAGGTTGATGATCGCCTCCGCCCGCCGTTGCGCCTCCGCATCCCACTTCTCAGCCTGCGTCTTGTTCGGCAGATCGCCGAGCGGCACGAGGTCGAACCCGCCCGCCGAGAACCGCACGTCAAGCGGGCCGGGCGTGTCGGGACTGTTCCGCGCCTCGATCCACATCCGGCGCGTGGCCGACTCCTCGCTTGTCTTCGACAGGATCACGCCGAGATCGTACGCACCACGAAGGGACGTGGCACCGCGCAGCGAGGAGAACGGATCCTCTTTGAGCTCCTTGTGTGTCGCCTTGCGCGAGTGATGCACGAGCACGATCGCCGCGTCGGGCCATTGGATCGCCACGTCCTCGCGCGTCGATTCCAACCAGCGATGCATCGCCGCGTTATCCGTCTCGTCCTGCGCGTAGGCATAGGCGAGGGTGTCGAGGACAACCACGTCCGGCGCAGGGTGGCCGCGGTCCTCGCAGACGCCCGCAAGCGAAGACCAGAGCTCTGAGCGCGCCGGACCTAGCCCCTTGTCCGTGATCAGCACGCCCGGATGCCCGCCGCCGAAAGCGTGCAGCCGTCCGCGTAACGCGTCCCGCCGCATCTCGTAGTTGACGATCAGCCACCGGAGCGGGCGCGTAGGTCGGAAAGCCTCGCACCACGGTTCGCCGCGCGCCGTCTTCAACGCGAGATCGAGGACGAACAGCGATTTCTGCGACTTCGGCGGGCCAGCGATCACAGCCAGATCGCCCGCGTAGAGTAAGCCCGGCTCGATAAGCGGCACCTCACGCGGGGCGTCGTCGTCGTGGAGTTCATCGGCGGGCCACAGGTTGATCGCGCGCGTCTTGCCGTCCTCGGTCGCGTCCGGGATCTCCACGGCGGGCGGCACATCGACCCGCGCCGGCTCGCGCGCGCCCTCCGCGAAGCCTCGCGCGATCTGCCGTCCGATCATCTCCGCGCCGTCGTCTTCGTACAGGCCGCAAGCACGGGCGGCGGACACGAGCTCGCGGATCGCGTCGTCTCGGTCGATGTAGCCACCGGCCACGAACCGCCCGACCGCGCAGGCCGCACGATACAGCGCGTTCTGCCGATCGCCCTCCCGCGCCTCCGTCACCGTCCGCACCTCGTCCGCCATCGCTGCGTCCGCGTAGTGACGCCCGCGCGCGATCTCGTCAGGCGTCGCCGGGTCGAGCTCAACGGTAGGCGCGTCTGGCTGCTCGCGCGGCGCGAGGGCGTCGAGTACCCATTGCGGGGCCTCGGGCGCGCCTGCCTGATCGGGCCAGAGCTCCCAGCGATATCGCCCGGCCACGTCCGGCTTAGGCGAGCGGCTGGGCCACTCGAACAGCCATCCCTTCCCCGCGACCTTGGTATCCACACCGTCCGCGATCGGGCGCTGCACTAGCTCGCCCGCGTCATCGGGGACGGTCAGCCAAACGTGATAGCCACCGCGCGGCGTGCGGGAGGTCGGGGCGTCATGCGGCAAGGTCGCGCGCACGGCGTCCATGTCGGCGGCTGGGTCGATGTCCACGACCAGCCACCCGTCCGGCACCATGATCGCGACGTTGGCATCCGGGTTCCTTGCCTCCCACCCGGCCAGCGTGTCGAGATCGTCCGTTGCCATCGACTGCCACGGGGCAGCGGGACGGCGCGTCCCCGGTCGCATGAGAAAGCAGGGCCACTCAAGCCCCGCGTAAAGTTCTGCCCACGATCGTGTTCCCACGTTTCCCCCCTATGAGTTGCCGTTGTCCTCGTAACGATTCACGATTGCGCCGCTAGCAGCGATGATCGCCGCGTACCGTGCGGGCTCAACGTCTGCACGCCAAGCCGCGGCAGCCGTAGCGGGCGCGACCTCCTCGACGGTGCAGCCGTAGAGGTCGCACAGCGCGGCGACAGCGTGCGCGGGCGCGTTGCCCTTGTCCCGCCACCCGATCACAGCGGAATGCGACACGCGCAGATCGCGCGCGACGGCCCGCGGCCCCCCGTTGTCCTCGATAATCTCCGCTAGCCTGTTCATCCGACCGCCTCCGCGTGGAACAGCACAACGACGCTGATCCGCCCGCCGCACGCATAGCAAGCGACGTGGTGCGCCTCATCGACCCACTGCGCGCGCTCGTCGAGAATGGTCTGCGCCGCGGTGGCGTCGAACGCGCCGCAGTGCGGGCAGATCACCGCCTCCTCTGACAGCGTTTCGCCGTCTCTGAGTTCGATCCCGTCCATCGCCGTCGCCTCCTGCCCTGTGTCGGGCTGTGTCACTCGGGGGCTTGACGCCTCCGCGGTGGGTGTGGTCTATAGCCTGACCACGGGCCGCGACGCAACCGCGGCGAGGAGGAAACGTGAGCATTTTGGACCAAGCCAAACCCGCGCGCGCCGAAGGGCCAGCGCACATCCTCGTCCACGGCGAGGCAGGCGCGGGCAAGACCTACGCGATCCGCACCCTGCCCGCTCCGCACGATCAGATCCTCGTGCTGGCGTGCGAGCCGGGCGCGCGGAGCCTGAGCGACACGGAGATCCCGGTGTTGCCGATCCGCAGCGTGGCCGACCTTCGCGCCGTGCTCGTCGAGCTCCGCGAGTCCGATCGCTTTGCGTGGATCGTGGTCGATAGCCTGTCGGAGCTTGCGTCCATCGTGCTGCGCGAGGAGATCGAGGCCAACAAGGATGGACGGCTTGCGTATGGCGCGATGGCCTCGCGCGTGCGAACGATCGTGGCCGGCTTTCTCGCGCTTGGACGCAACACCCTGTGGATCGCGCGGCAGGATTGCGACATTGACTCGCAGTCCGGCCAGATTACGCGCCGTTATCCGTCGATGCCGGGCAAGTTGCTGGCCCTGCGCCAGCCGATCGCGCACGATTTCGACTTCGTGCTGTCTCTGACCGCCAAGCGACGCGGCGAGAAGACGGCGCGACTGTTCCAGACCACCAAGACGGCGGATCCGAGTGTGGACGCCAAGGTGCGGGATCCGCGCGGGTTGCTCGACCCGTGGGAGCCTGCTGATTTCAGCCAGTTGCTCGCCAAGGTGGCGAGCGAGGAGGAGAAGTAGCAATGGGAAACCTGAACGACCTGTACGGCAACGACGCGCCAAAGCCCGAGGAGCCGAAGGGCGGAGACGGGCTCGTGCCCGAGGGGTGGCGGCACCTGACGATCGAGCGGGCGGAGATCGCGACAAACGATCGGGGATGGGCTGCGATCAAGATCGGCTGCAAGGACCGCGAGACGGGCCTGTGGGCGTGGGAGATGTTCACGCTGCGGCACGCCACGAGCGCGCGGGCCGTGGAGATCGGGCGGCAGCGGTACGGTGAACTGTGCTGGGCCTGCGGCTTTGAGCGTCCGCCCGGTGACACGGCGGACCTCGAGCGGCAGGAGTTCGGCGGCAAGATCAAGCACAAGCCGGACGACTACTCCGGCGGCAAGCGCGAGGCGATCGTCGCCGTGCGTAAGCCCCATGACATGCCCGCCGCGAGTTCGGGCGGCATCGACGCCGCGGGAGACATCCCGTTCTGATTGACTGCCCGGCACGGTGTCGGGCGGCGTAAAGGCTAGGCCCCATTCGGATGCACGCGGGGCCGGCAGCGGGGCGAGGCAGGGGCCGCCGCTGCACCGAACATGAGGGGGCAAGGGCATGGACAGGCGAAAGCAGATCGAGGCGTGGATCGTGGAGCCCGCGAGCGCGTATGAGGCTGACGAACGGATCCTCGAGCTTTTCTTTTTCAGCCAATGGGCGATGGACTTCGAGGAGATTCCGTTGCGCGTCTCCTGCGTTGCGGCTGAACGGCTGATTTCAGCGATGTCCATCTGCACCCAACTCAAAGAGCACGTCGCAGCGCGGGGCATCGCTGCGCGTTGGGCAGCGCAGGCTTTCGTTTCGCTCATCGAAGCGCACGAGCGCGCAGCGACCGACTAACGCCGCGATGCTTGCCGAGTGGTCAGGACGTACCCCGCGCCCGTGGCAGCGGGACGCCTTGCCGGTGTGCCTCGATGCGTTGGCGACGGACAAGCGCGGCGTGGTTCATGCGGTGATGGGGGCGGGAAAGTCGCTGCTGCTTGCGGAAGTCGTGGCCCGCTTGCCTGACCGCCCGCGCGTGCTGATCACCGCACCGTCGATCGCCCTCGTGGACCAACTGCACGCCACCGTCTCCGCGCGTCTTGGCGAGCCTGTCGGGCGGGTCTACACGCTCCGCAACGAGCGCCGCCGCGTAACGATTGCGTGCGTGCCGTCCGTCCGCCGCCTGCTGGCGCGCGATTCGGCGTGGAACGTGTGGATCGCGGACGAGATGCACCGCACCGAGTGTGCGAGCCTGCCCGCCGCCGACCTGCCCGCCGTGCGCCTTGGGTTTAGCGCCACCCCGTACACAGGCGACGGGCGCGGCAGCCTGTCTGCGTTCGACGCGGAGATCGTGCGCTACGACGCCGACGACGCGATCCGCGATCGGGTGATCGTCCCGCCCCGCGTCTACCCGTACACGGGCGGGGCAGAGATCCCCGACGATGCGACGGGGGATGTCGCACTCGACATCGTTTGCCGGCATATGCTTGAGCGGCACAACCCCGAGGGGCCGGGGATCGTCAACGCATCGAGCAAAGCCGAGGCCGAATCCGTCGCGCGGTGGCTGACCTCGATCGGGTGGCCTGCTGAGGCGATCCACAGCGGACACACCGACCGCGCCGAGCGGATCGCGCGGCTTGAGCGCGGCGAGCTCCGCTGCTTGGTCCACGTCGCGTTGCTCGTCGAGGGGGTCGATCTGCCGTGGCTGCGTTGGCACCTTGGACGCCGCAAGATCGCCAGCAAGGTGCGATTTGCTCAGGAGGCCGGGCGGATCTTGCGCGCGCACCCCGGCAAGACTTCGGCTGTCTTCCTCGATCCTCACGACCTGTTCGGCGCGCACGACCTCGCGGGCGTCGCCAAGCTGGGCGAACTCCTGCGCGCAGCGGAGGGGCAGACGGCGACGGGCAGCGGCGAAAGGGCGGAGAGCGACCCGGAGCGACTGCGGCCCGAGACGGTGGACGGGTCGATCGCGATCCTGCGGCACGCGCACAGGGCGCTTGTGCGTCGCGGGGACGTGGAGAAACGCCCGGCGCGACCGTGGCACAGGCGCGAAGCGACGGCAAAGCAGGCCGCGATTATTCGCCGCCTTGGGTGGACGGTCGAACGTGTGCCGGACGGGCCTTGGCGCGTTGGGATCCGTCGCGCTTTGTCGGTCGATCTGCAACGCGGGGACGCGGCGCGATTGATCGACGTGCTGATCTACCTCGCACGCCGCCCCGTGTGATAGACTTCGCGCGTGGCCGGCGCGCGGGATCCTTGCCCACTTCCCTCCTCTCCCGCGTGTCCGGCCCTTTTTTTCATCCCCTTTGGTAAGGCGCTTGACCACCTCGCGCGCACGGGGTAGGAAGGAGGCACCTGCAGCAAGGCAGGGAGGAGGACACGATGAAAACAGCGATCGTTCGCGGGATGGATCCAGCGGAGTACCACAACCACCCCGCGCCGTCGTGGTCGAGCGTCAAGGCGATGCTCGACTGCCCCGCCGCCTACGTCTACCGGCGCGACAACCCGCCCGAGCAGACCCCCGCCATGCTCGCGGGCCAGATGGCGCACGCCTGCGCGCTCGAGCCCGAGACGGTGGCCGATCGCTTCTACGCGATGCCGGACGTTCGCCGCGGCACGAAGGCATGGAAGGAGGCCGAAAGCGAGGCCCCGGACGGCGCGCTGCTCGTCAAGCGCGCGGAGCTCGTCACCGCCGCCGTGCGCGGGACGGCAGCACGACAGGCCATGCAGGAGGCGGGGATCACCATCGATCGCGAGTGGTGCGAGTTCGCTGTGTTCGGCGAGATGTTCGGCGGCGATGCGCGCTGCCTGCCCGACTTGTTCGACCCGAGGACGGGCATGGTGTGGGATCTCAAGTTCACGCATTCGATCAAGCCCGCGCTGCTTTACAGGCAGGCGGAGAGCATGGCGTGGTACGGGCAGATCGCGAGTAACGCGCGGCTGCTTGGCTCCGCGCTCGACGCGCCGGTCAAGCCGGGCGGGCTCGTGGTGATGCAGACGAGCGGCGCACCGCTGGCCATCGCGCTGCGGTTCGGTCCCGAGGCGATCGCGCTCGCCGAATCGCAGTGCCATGAGGCGTGGAGCAAGCTGCGCGATTGCGAGGCGTCCGGCGTGTGGCCGGCGTACCAGTACGACGCGGGCGGGATGATGGGCGTTCCGTCGTGGCGGCGGCTCGATGAGGAGGCTGACCGATGATGACGCCTGAGCAACGACAGGCCGCCGAGCAGATCGCCGACTACGTGCGGCGGGAGGTTCGGGAAGTGGGACTGAAACTCGTCGAGGATGACACGCTGTCCGTGTGGATCAACGACGGATGGCTGCTCGACAACCCGACCGGCACCCATATCGAGCCGCACAAGACCGGCATCCCCGACCTGTCCGACGACGCCACGATCGACGCGCTGCTGCGGCACTTGATGCAGCGCGGATGGCGAATGACCCGGTGGGACAACAAGCGCGTAGAGGTGCGGAAGATCGGCTGCATGTTGTTCGATGGACGCTTGTGGTCCGCTACCGCCAAAGCCATCAAAGAGGAGATGAAGCATGAAGCGTGAAGACCTGCCAGCGCTGGCCATCGTCGCCGCCACCATCCTCGGCTGCATCGCCGCCGCCGTCTCGATCGCCTCGGAGGACGCCGCGTCGTGGCTCGTCGCCGGGGCGTGGGTGATCGGCGGCGTGGGGCTCGTGTCGGGCTTCGTGTTCGTCGTGGCGACCGTGCTGGGTCGGTGGCTGCGATGAGCGCCGCCCTCCTACTCGCCGCCCTCGCGTGGCACTGGACGCCACCAACCCCGGACCTGCCCGCCGGGCTGGTCGATGCCATCGTCCACGTCGAGAGCCGTGGCCACACGATGGCGCGCAACGCCTGTTGCTCAGGGCTGATGCAGGTGTCGCGGCGGTTCAGCCGGTTTCCTGCGTGGGCGCTGCACATCCCCGCCGTCAACAGGCTCGAGGGCGTCCGCATCCTGCGCCGCTGGCGTCGGCGCTGCCGCCAAACGAGAGACGCCCGACCGCGTGTGCAGCCGGGCGTCTTGGTCAGGGCGTCTGGCGCCTCGCGTGTGACCGGGCCTCGCGGGCCTCTGCGCGAGAGAGTATCGGCACCACGATCCGATGTCGAGTGCGCGCTGAGAGCGTATGCAACCGGGAACCGCGCGCTGCGCGACCCACAACACGGGCGGCCCTATGCGGTCGCCGTTCTGCGGAGGGTGAAACAATGACGGACAAAGAACGAGCCGCCTACGAGCGCGGCAAGCAAGACGAGCGCGCCGACGTCGTGGCGTGGCTGCTGCGCCGTCAGGACGCAGCAATCCGCCGTCGCCCGATGATGCTCATGCCTCGCTTGGAGAGCGTGACAACAGGGCAGATCCTCGAGGCGGGAGACGCCGCCGCCGAGATTCGCGACGGCCACCACCAAACCACCCCACCCAACCCGTCGAGCGCGGGCTCTGAGTGAGTGCAGCCCGCCCGGTGTCCGCGTCGCCGGCTGACACCTGACACGGCCTCCGGGCGGGCACTACTACACGAGGGGGAGACGATGATCAGCGCCATCCTGAACAGACCGACCGACGCCCGCGACGGCCTGCTCGCCGAGGATTTGATCCGCGTGCTGACCCAGCGACGGCGCGACCTGTCGCTAACCCGCGAGCGCGTGGCGCGGTACATGGGCCACGAGACGCCCGCCGCCGTCATGGCGTGGGAGACGGGCCACCGCTACCCCCGGATCGACGCGCTGATCGCGTGGTGCCGTGTGCTGCGGTGGGATCTGACGGACGCGATCCGCGCGGCGACGGACCGTCGATCGGCAATCACACGACGGGGCCGGCCATGATCGAGCACGTGCTGACGCTGCACCGCGTGGACAACGGTTGGATCGTCGTGCGTCCGTCGGACCACGAGACAGGCGCGACCGAGGTGCTGGCGTTTGAGGGCGACGACGCCGACGCCCTGCGCGGCGCGCTCTACTGCGCCCTTGACGGGTACACGCAGACCAAGCGCGGCGGCGGCATCGCAATCACCGCGCACGAGCATGGTTGGGCGCATAAGGAGGCCGACCGATGACATGGGATCTACGCTGCGGAAGGTGGCAGGACACGCTGGCGGACGTCGAGTGCGATGCGCTGATCGTTGACGCGCCCTACTCCGCGCGAACGCATGGGGGGCATGATTCGGGGCCGACCGTTGGCGGGAGTTATGGCCCAACAACGCACGAAAAACACAGAAGCGGCACGTTTATTCGCAAGAGCGACGGGGGCACCTACACACGCCGTGCGATCGAGTATGACGGATGGTCGCCTGACGACGTGCGGGCGTTCGTCGCCTCGTGGGCACCTCGCACGCGCGGTTGGGTCGTGACGATCACCGATCACGTCCTCGCCCCGGTTTGGGACGCGGCGCTTTCCAATGCCGGGCGCTACGTCTTTGCGCCGCTGCCGTGGGTCGCCAAAGGCTCGCGGATTCGCCTCTCCGGCGACGGCCCATCGTCGTGGACGTGTTGGATCGTCGTCGCTCGCCCTCGCGATCGGGCGTTTCAGCGGTGGGGGACGCTACCCGGTGCCTATTTTATGACCGGCGACAACTTCGCGCAGCGCGGCGCGAACATCGTTGCAGGCGCGAAACCCCCCGATCTCATGCGAGCCCTCGTCCGCGACTACACCCGCCCCGGCGATCTTGTCTGCGACCCGTGCGCGGGAGGCGGGACCACGCTGCTGGCCGCCGTGCAGGAAGGCCGCCGCGCGGTCGGTTCAGAGATGGACCCGGAGACGCACGCCAAGGCCGTCAAGCGCCTCGAGGCCAAGCTGGCGCAATCCGACTTGTGGGCCGCGTGCGAGCGCGTGAGGGCCGAGCAGCCCGACCTGCTCTAATCGCGCCAAGCCCCGTTAGGCGTTACGATCTGCCGCCACAACCTCGCGACGTGGCAACAGATCGCAACACCCCCGGAGCACCATGCACGACCTCGATCAATGGCTACGCACCCCCGCCGCGCCCGGTCGGCTGCCGCCTTGGGCCGGGTGGTATGTGCAGCGGTGGGGACGAGATCGAATCGTGCCGAGCAAGTGGAGCCCCGAGCGCGTCGAGGCTGCGCGACAAGCCGCTGTCGCCATCTGTCGCGAGCACGGGATCTCGCCCTACCCACGTCATCGCCTGTCGGCTGACGAGGTTCGCGCGGTCATCGCCGACGAGGGCGTGCGCGTCGAGGACACCCCCGAGGCGGACGGCACCCGCACGCTGACCGGGTACCGAATCCGCACCCTCGACGGTTTGTTGTCCGCCGCCGACGTGGACGCGGAGCGATGGGCCGTCGAGTCGTTCCGGGTCAACACCTACGAGGCGCAGGCCGCGGGCGGGGGCGTCCTGCAACTGTGGCAGGTCAAAGCGACGCTGCGAGAGCGCGCGGCGTGGCTGTGGCAGCCCGTCGAGCCCGCCAAGACCTACCCCGCGCCGGACGTGTCCGACCCGCGCACCACGCTTGTGATCCCCGACAGTCAGAACGGCTATCGGTGGGTTGAGGACATGCGACGCCTCGAGCCGCTGCACGACCGCCGCGCGTGGGATCTCGCCGTGCAGATCGCCAAGCGAGCGCAGCCCGATCGGATCGTGCTACTCGGCGATATGGTGGACTTTGCCGAGGGGTCAAAGCGGTGGCCCGTGTCGCAGGATCTCCGCGCCACGACACAGCCGACGATCGAGGAACTGCATTGGTGGCTGGCCCGCCTTCGCGCTGCGTGCCCGGATGCGGCGATCGTCTACCTTGAGGGCAACCACGAGGACAGGATCGACAGGGCGTTGTCCAACCTAACGCCCGAGCTCCACGGCCTGCGCGCGGCGGGGGAAGACGAGCCGTTGATCTCGTGGCGTCGCCTGCTCGCCCTGTCCGATCTCGGGATCGAGTACGTCGGCCCGTACTCCGCCGACGCGGCCCACGTCCTCGACCCACACACCGAAGCGCGACACGGGCACAAGGTAACGTCGGGCGGCGGCGCGACCGCGGCGCGTGTGGTGCGCTCTGCCCACGTCTCGCAGGTCTTCGGCCACATCCACCGGCTTGAGTACGCCGAGCGCACGCTGCACGGCCCGGACGGTCGGCGGGTTGTGTGGGCAGCGTCGCCCGGCACCATCGCCCGCGTTGACGGGGTGGTTCCGGCTGTGTCGGGGCGCGTGGACTGGCAACAAGGCCTCGCGTGGCTGTCGAGCGTGGACGGCGCGACGCACTGTCAGCTTGTCCCGATCCGCGATGGCGTGGCTTGCTGGCGTGGCGACGTTCTGACGGGCGAGACGCACAGCGCCGAAATCGCTGAGGAAACCGGCTGGCCTCAGCTAAGGTAAGATTTTTTTCGCTGTCCCTGAAAAAAAGTGTCCGCAAGGTGTTGACACCGTGTGCTCAGGGTGTAAGGTGTAGCCATCAACGGGGACGGCAAGCCCCGCAACTGAGGAGAGACACCATGAGCACGCAGACCCTGACCATCAACAACCGCACCATCATCAAGGGGATGACCCTGACCGCGTTTGACCGCGGCGTCGAAAAGAAGACCTTTACCGTCTCGTCGGTGCGTAAGTTCCAGCCGGTTCTGTGGCGTGTCACGGGCCGCGACGACGCCGGAAACAAGATCAGCCTGAACATCTGGGAGTGTGACGATTACGCGGGCCGAGGCATTGTTCACGGCGGCGTCCATGTCAGCAACGTGTACGGGAACGCCAACATCGTGGCTAGCCGCGTCGCGTAACCACAACCACCAAGCAGGGGCGCGGCTGCACAACGCGCTGAGGAGGAACCATGAAAACGCTACAGGAAGCCGCCCGCGATTGGGCGCGGCTGACCGCCATCGAGCGCCACTGCGCCCTCTGCGCGGCGGAAGGCTCAAGCCACCACGCCCGCGCCGCCCTGCACGCGCTGCACCTTGCCGCGCTGCGGGAGGGCTCCAAGGATCTCGACCCGAAGGCGCTTGAAAGCCTCGCCAAGCGGGAGGCCAAGCAATGAGCCTGCCTAAACGACTACGCAACCGGCTAGCGAAGCAAAAAGCCTACCTCGCGACCCTCGCCAGCGGCGGGACCGTGCGCGAATCACAAGCCGCCGCCAAGGTCAGCAGCGCGACCGTGGCGAAGTGGCGCGAGGAAGATCCGGCGTTTCAGAAGGTCGAACAGGAAGTGCATGACCGCATCGACGCCGAGATGCAGGAGCGCCAGTGCCGCGAGCTCCGCCGCGCTGTGCTCGATGCTACGCGACGCGACGGGCAGCCCTAAGCACCTGCCGCGCTCGCCACTTGCCCGGCGTGCCGCCCCAGAATCGACGGCCCTTGCCGCCCTTGTGCGGCACGTCGAGATGCACGCGCCCGCCTGAGTAGACGCCAAGGCCCGCCGTTGCGCCCTCGTCCTCGAGCCACAGCCGGGCCGCAAGCCGCTGAAACTCCGCGCGCCGACCGTCGAGCGGGTCGAGGTCCACCGCCGCCCCGCGAAGGTGCGCCGAGTTCGACGCCCCACCCACGGCTCGATTGTAGCCGGGCGGGCGGTAGCCGTTGCCGATGCGGACGGGTGCGCCGTACGCCTCGCGCACCTTGTCGGCCACGAGCAGCACC
>Ga0196901_1000852_pt1 | contig 15666 bp, 26 predicted proteins | sample CB_VirMetaG_FD_169099 | JGI IMG/M metagenome (GOLD analysis project Ga0196901, IMG submission 169099) | Freshwater to marine saline gradient viral communities from Chesapeake Bay - CB_1504_1 Viral MetaG (v3) (version 3) | ecosystem: Environmental > Aquatic > Marine > Coastal | place: USA... | reverse complement strand
GGAAATTTGATTGGAGTATAAAAAATGTTTAAACCGTTAGTGTTGATGGGTCATAGTATTCATACGTTACAAGGTATCGATAATGATGCAATCAACGAAGCAGTAATGAAACGCAAAGACCTTAAGCTGGATGATAATACGGCTGCAGGTAACACGTTTACAGAAGATTCATACTATCCTGTAGACGACCCAGCATGTAAGCGTTTGCTAGAAGAAGTGGATAAGATTATTGCCGTCGAGGTGAACAAGTACTTCAAGACGTTCAATACATGGGCACACATCTTAGAACCTAATGAGGCCACTATGTATCACTCCCACGAACAGCCAGGTGGTCCTCCAGGTATTTCATGGGTGTACTACTCGAAGACGCCTAAGAATTCTGGTAACATTGTATGGGTAATCGATTGCTTAAAAAGTAAAGCGCTGGTTGAGCATAAGCCAGAGGTTGGTCAGCTGGTTCTGTTTCCTGATAACGTTCCTCACTTTACCAAGAAGAATGTTAGTGGTGAAACGCGTATTTCAATTAGCGGAAACGCTAAGCCAGAAGAGAAAGATTTTGAGAATGTAGTCAAAGAGCCACATCAGCTTTTCAACTACATTGGTATTTTTAATTCATAGGAGGGATTGTGAAGAAGTTTTTATCTACCAAAACATATACCCACGCAACGGGTCATAGTTGTGCATTTAGACAATGGAAGTCGACACACAGCCATTGTCGCTGGATTCATGGCTACTCGCTGCAATTCAAATTGACGTTTGGTTCAACTGGGCTAGACGAGAAGAATTGGGTAGTAGATTTTGGCGGCCTTAAAGAATTGAAAGCCTGGCTAGCAGATACGTTTGATCATACCCTTGTGATTGCAGAGGACGATCCTCAAAAAGAATTGATCATGAAGCTAGCAGACGTAGACGCTGCAGATGTACGCATTCTACCTGCTGTAGGCTGCGAACGATTTGCAGAGTTGATTTTTGATAAAGCATCTAGTATAATTGAGGCTCAGTATGGCGACCGTTGTTGGGTCGAAGAAGTAGAAGTACGAGAACATGAGAGCAACTCAGCTATTTGTAGGAGGGTGTAGTGCCTAATATTGATTACAGTAAAAAGATGCCAGGAACGATCTTCACGTATGATGAAGATTTCTATACAGATGACTTACCGGATCCACAGATCGATCCCGTGCTTCCTGGCGCACGGGTACCTCTTAAAAAGGTAGGTATTGCGCCTGTCGATCTTCCTGTACGTCTCCGCAGTCGTGAAGGAGGCGAGAAGCTACTACAGACCGAAGCAAGTTTGTACTGCTCTTTGGACGATCCGATGGCCAAAGGTCTTAACTTGTCTCGATTGTATTTGATTATGCACGAGAAGATCAAGGACAAGATGTCGCTTGATGGTATGGAAGGTGCTCTCAAAGAGCTTGCTGAGAAGCAAGGGTCTAAGAATGCATACTGCAAACTACGGTTCAAGTATCCAATGACTCAGAAGGCACTTCGTTCGAAAGATCTCGAAGGTCACATTGCATACAAGACAGAGCTTGAAGGACAGTATCGCGATGGTGAGTACAGATGGTTTCTAACGATCGATTACGTATACTCATCAACGTGTCCGTGTTCGTTTGAGCTTGCGCATGATGCTCGTGAGAAACGTCATGCAGCCGCTAATGCACACTCGCAACGTTCTATCCTTAAAGTGAAGGTAGCGTTCCCACGTGATGGAGATAACATTGTGTGGATTGAGGACTTAGTCGACTTGTGTCGTGCTAACATTGCTACAGAGGTGCAAGTGGTTGTTAAGCGTCGTGATGAGCAAGCGTTTGCTGAGCTCAATGGTGCAAACCTTCTGTTCTCTGAAGATGCTGTACGAATTGTCCATGAGGCTTTGGATCATTGGGTAGACAAAGGTAAGATTCTGGACTTCAGTATTGTTGCGTCTCACGAAGAGTCGCTACATCCTTGGAATGCAATTGCAGTTAGTGTTGGCGGTCACGGTATCCTATCATGATACCAATAGACGAACCTGTCCTCATTCGAGCTAAGAATAAGAAGAGTGTCGTTGAGGTTGAACGTTATCAACGTGACGACGACGAAATCCTAGTCAGCACTCTTTGGCGTAATGGTGAGTTCTCCATCACATGCACGAGTCTGAAAGAAGCACGATTCTTACAAGAGATGTTCAATCAAAAGGATCCTGTTGAAGTCAATCTTAACTACTTTGAAGATTGGGAGATGCTAGGAACCTTTGATGGAATTAGCGTTGACTTTTTAGGTGATTCAGAGGATATTACCGAAGCACAAGAACGAGAAGATGATTTTGCGTACTGGTCATGGCTAGAAGAAAATGGCTGGGAGCACATCGATACAGAATATTTTATTTACGGGGCTGTTGAGTATGTCAAGGAAGACTAGCGAGTGGACAGAAACTCTTGATGAGGCCTTTGGTGAATCAGGTACTAAAGGACGTCTTGGAGAAGAGTTTCTTTGCAAGGTCTTTGAGAGCTGGGGCTGGGAATATATTTGGCACCAGGATGACAAAAAGCTGCAAATGTCAGGTATCGATATCAGCTTCAAGAAACCAGAGTGGCGTAAGTTCTACACGTGTGACGTAAAGAACAACATGGATGATTTTGGATCTATCTACGTCCACGAGAATTGGTTGTTCTCAGGCAAGAGTGATAGAATCTTTCACGTCAATCCTGAGACGGGATGGATGTGTTGGTATAGTAGGGAAGATATGCAAGATTGGTATCTTGCAGAGAATAAATACATTAAACTAGTAGCCTCGAAGAGGCCAAGGTTTGTCACTTCAAGGAAATATAATGGCTAAAGCAAAAGAAAAGGCTGGGTTCAAACATGCGCACGTTCCAGTCAAGAAAGGTACTTCGCAGGGTACAGGTGGTAGAGGTAGAAAAATCTCTCTCAGCACGTCGACAATGAACAAATCAAAGAAGCGTTCCTTAAAACGGTATAGAGGTCAAGGACGATAATGGAGAAGAGTTTCATTTGGGTCACCTTCCAGAAGGAAGGCATTCATAAGTATCCTGCTGCACTAGAAGATCCAAAGCTGGCTGATGTCAGCTTTTTGGGTTATCCTCATAGACATATGTTCCACTTTAGGGTGGAGCTTGAGGTCTTTCATGACGATCGCGATGTAGAGTTTATTCTACTCAAGCGAGAGCTGGAAGGATTATATACGCAAGGAACATTGCAGTTAAACTATATGTCGTGTGAGATGATGGCTAGAGAATTAGCTAAATACATACAGGAATGCTATCCTAATCGTGCTTTGACTATTGAAGTATCAGAGGACGGTGAAAATGGTTGTCGACTATCATGGAGTTAATTAATGCAATCTTTCAGAGACTTTCACGAAGAGCAAGAGGTATCGCCTAATACAATCGTTGTTGTAAGCAATGATGCGGGCAACCAAATTGAAGTGAAGTCTGTTGGAGTGAATGCTACTTCATTTTTAAGACCTGGCAATACACTGACTGGCGATCAAGTTGAACAGCTCAAACGCAAGGGTTGGAAGGTCAGGTACGCGGACAATATGCCTGTAGATAATGGCGGTCCAAAGTCCTCAGGCAAAGCTGGCGAACCACAAAAAGACTAATTAAAAATTTTATTATGGAGATGTACTATGGAATTTTGTCATATCGGTCCGTGTTCTATGTTGAATGCGGTACTGTCTAATAATCGAACCTCATACCTCACACTAGCTCATATTATTGACGAAGGTAATCAAGACTACATTGATTTCTATCTTGGTGAACGAATAGAAGCTGAGCTGTCTGGCAAGCAATTTGTCAACATCATGGACAATAGTGCATTCGAGCTATACAAAGCTAACCTGCCTATGTTCCCCCCAGAAAAACTAGTAGACCTAGCAACCAAGATCAGAGCTACTCACATTGTACTTCCTGATCATCCTGGCATGCCATCGATGGTTGGTATCGATGATGCTAAACGTTATGCGCCTGTGTTTAAGGAAGCTGGATTCAAAACGTTCTTTGTTCCGCAAAGTGACATTGGTGACCTTGAGGATCTCATTACAGCATTTGCTTGGGCTGCGTCTAGTCCATTGATCGACTACATAGGTATCAGCATTCTTGCTGTCCCTAACGCATACAACTGCGAGAAAGATAATAAGCTACAAAGATTTCACTCAAGATGGAGATTCATGAATGAACTCTATGATCGCAACTTGCTACAACTCGCTAAACAGAATGGCAAGAAGATTCATTTCCTCGGAATGGTTGACGGTCCAAATGAGATTTCACTCGTTCGTGATTTTGATATTGACACTTGGGATTCTAGTGCTGCTATTTGGGCTGGGCTGAATGGTGTTCCATTCGACGGCTCTCCTACCGGTTTATTTAATGGTAAGTTCGAAAAGCATGTGGACTTTGACTTCGAAACAGATGATAATACGCTGATCAAACTTGCACAACAAAATGTCGATTATATTGATAAGCTAGTTGAACGTTACAATAGGACTTTACGATGAGCACAACAGAAAAGATTGATTTTAGATTCAATGAGGATAAGATTCTTCAACAGGTGTTTGATTACATCCAGACTACGTATGCTGGACACTATGTTGGAGAACTAGCTGGCAAAAAGAAAGAAGAGATTCAAACGATTGATGTGTGGCAGACTCTAGGTAGTCTCGATACCACATCTCGTGACACAGCGATCAAATACCTCATGAGATACGGTAAGAAAGAAGGGTTCAACAAGAAGGACTTGTTGAAGGCCATTCACTACATTATTTTGCTATGGTATGCAACCCAGGAGGAAGAATGAGTATGAGACACATTATGTCAGTAGGCGAAAACCTATTGACAGGTGTACAGGAAGATGACAGTCAACCCAACGCTGTCGATCTTCGTGTGCGTGATATCTTCAGGCTAAACGATGAAGAGTTTAGATTGATTGGAGATCAAAAGGTACATCGAGGTTCCGTCAAAATGGAAGTCGACGAGATGGGATGCTGGACGCTGCAACCTGGTGTATACGAAATCATTATGGAGAATATGATCTCCGTTCCTGCTGGCTATGCTGGTTGGGTGATTACACGATCGACATTGAACCGAAATGGTCTATTCATCACATCAGGTCTGTACGACAGTGGTTATAGTGGTGTGATGGCAGGAGCGCTTCATGTTAAGCATGGTCCTGCTGTGATTCAACGAGGATCGCGGGTCGGGCAATTTTTGATGTTTGAAGCAGAGACTCTGTCTATGTATGATGGCGATTATGGCGTAGGCAAACAACACGACAAGAAATACACCGGAGAATAATATGGAAATTAGTATCGCTATTGAAGAACTACGTAAACGGAGACTGTTTGTCGCGACGCCTATGTATGGTGGCCAGTGTGCTGGTATGTTCTGCAAGTCTACAAATGATCTTGCATCGCTTGCTATGCACTACAACATTCCTACGAAGTTCTATTATCTTTTCAACGAAAGTTTGATCACACGAGCTCGTAACTACTGTTGCGATGAGTTCTTACGTTCAGACTGCACTCATATGATCTTCATTGACAGCGATATCGCTTTCAACCCTAATGACGTGATCACAATGCTTGCAATGATGGATCATGAGGATCCTGAAAACCAGTATGACATTTTGTGCGGTCCATATCCTAAGAAGTGCATTTCGTGGGAGAAGATTAAGACCGCTGTCGATCAAGGGGTTGCTGATGAAGATCCTGAGGTTCTGAGTAAGTTCGTAGGCGACTACGTATTCAACCCAGCACAAGGTGGCAACCAAATCAAGCTGTCTGAACCAGCAGAGGTATTAGAAGGCGGTACGGGTTTCATGATGTTCACTAAACGAGCTCTCGAGAAATTCCGTGATGCATATCCTAATATGTCTTATCGTCCTGATCACGTTCGCACACAGCACTTCGATGGCAGCAGAGAGATTCATGCTTTCTTTGACGCCTTGATCGACGACAAGAATACTAATATGGTTCCAGAACTTCAGAAGTTCTTTGAAGAGAATCCAGAAGCAACGCCCGATCAGGTGATCGAGTTTGTTCAGGATGTCAAGAATGGTCTCGTACGTGAGCAGTACTCTAACCGCTATCTGTCAGAAGATTATATGTTCTGTCAGTGGGCACGTAGAGCAGGTATTAAAGTATGGTTGTGTCCTTGGATGGAGCTACAACATATGGGATCGTTCGTATTTGGTGGTTCGTTAAAGGATCTTGCATCGATCGGTGCAGCCGCCACAGCTGACCCTTCAAAGGTGTCAAAAAACAAAAATATGTGAGGTGAAAAATGTTAGAAGCGGTAACACTAACAGCAATGCTAACGTGGGGTACAGAGACTCTCGATACTCCACAATTCGGTGAGATAGAAGCAGACATTAATCAGCAAACGATTATGTTCGACTATGAAAACTACATTGTAGGGTTTCAGCAGCTTTCTATCAATCCAGAGGTTGCTAATAAAATGACGGAAGAGAATCTGTTGATTGGGTATCGTTGGAACCCATCGTTAGCAGCTCTATTTGGTGACAAGACTTGGGGAGTGGTGTTTGCATATCCTATCCTGGACGATGTCTATTTCAACGCATCATATTTTGATCGCGAGAAAGTAGATCGTGCAACGGTAGGCGTTGGATATCAGTTTACAGACAACATCTCTATGCAGGTCAATTATGGTTTGTCTGACTATGCAACTGGTGTCGATGGAAACTTCACCGCTGCAACTTTAGTTATTAAATATTAATCATTAAGGATACATTATGAAATTCAGTGAAAGTACGGTCAATGTCCTCAAGGCATTTTCTATTATCAACAAGAGCATCCAGCTACGTCCGGGTCAAACTATCAGTACTGTATCTCCGCAAAAGTCTATTATGGCTAAAGCGGAGATCGACGATACGATCCAGGCTGATGGATGCTTTTACGATCTCAACAGATTCCTGTCTGTGCTAACTCTTTTCGAAGAGCCGACGTTTACGTTCCAAGAAAAGTATGTTAACATTCGAGATAAGAAGAACTCAGTTAACTATACGTTCTCCGATCCTTCTCAGATCATTACACCTCCAGAAAAAGAGATTCAGTTGCCTTCTGTAGATGTTGTGTGTAACGTTAAGTGGGAAGATATCAACAATGCTATGAAAGCAGCGATCGTTCTAGGATTGCCTGAGATTGCATTCAAAAGCGACGGTTCTACTATCGAGCTGGCTGCGATGGATACTAAGAATCCTACAGCAGATGAGTTCGACGTTCAAGTTGGTACCAACGAGAGTCGTAAAGTGTTCAAAGCAATCTTCAAGATTGAAACACTCAAACTCATGAATCGCGATTACAAGGTAGAGTTGTCGTCGAAAGGAATTGCTAAGTTCACTTCTACCAATGAACATGGTCCTAGATTAACTTATTGGGTGGCGATGGAAGAAAAGTCAAACTTTGAAGACTGAGGTGTAATATGAACAGAGAAGATTTCTTATGGGTCGAAAAATATAGACCCAGAACAATCAGCGACTGTATCTTGCCTTCAGACCTCAAACAGACTTTTCAGACGTTTGTCGACCAAGGTAACATTCCTAACCTACTACTATCTGGTTCAGCTGGTGTAGGTAAGACTACTGTTGCAAAGGCCATGCTCGATATGATGGACAGCGATTATATCGTCGTCAATGGATCGTTGCATGGAAACATTGATACGCTACGCAATGATATTATGAACTTTGCTACGACTGTGTCGTTTAGTCAAGGTCGTAAGTATGTGATTTTAGATGAGGCTGACTATCTCAACCCACAGTCTACTCAGCCAGCTCTACGTAACTTTATGGAAGAGTTTAGTAAGAACTGTGGCTTCATTCTAACGTGCAACTTCAAGAACAGAATCATCGAGCCATTGCAGTCGAGATGTAGTGCTGTAGACTTCAAGTTTGCAAAGAAAGATTCACCTAAGCTAGCTGGTGAGTTCTTCCTACGGGTTAAGAACATTCTCAAGAACGAGAACGTTCCGTACGAGGAGAAGGTGCTTGCGGAGGTCATTCAACGTCATTTCCCTGATTGGAGACGAGTGTTAAATGAACTGCAACGGTATAGCGCTTCAGGTGCAATTGACACGGGGATTCTAGCTAATACGACCGAAGAGTCGTTTGGTGTGTTGATTGGTCTGATGAAGGAAAAGAACTTCACAGGAATGAGAAAGTGGGTGGGTCAGAATGTAGACAACGATCCTGTATCGCTGATGAGACAGTTCTACGATACTGCATCGGATAAGATGAAACCTACTTCTATTCCACAGTTGGTTCTGCTAATAGCAGAGTACCAATACAAGGCTGCATTTGTTGCTGATCAGGAGGTAAACTTAGTTGCATTCTTGACACAAACAATGGCAGAGTGTGAATTTAAGTGAGTGGGGTATTTGACTTTGTTAATGCAATCAACTTTACTAAGAAGGATTTGATTGCCGAAGAACAAATGTCATCCAAGGACTATGTACCATTCGTAGTCAATCGTTCATTATCCTATTTCACGGATACGTTACTTTACGCAAATGAAATGAATATGTATCGAGATCTCGATAACGATCTACAATTTCGTTTCTTGCTAAATAGTATACGTCCAAAGAAAAGATTTTCCAAGTGGGCTAAAACAGAGAATACTGATGTATTAGATTTACTAACTCAATACTTCGAGTGTTCTTTGCCTAAAGCTAAAGAATATCTTACCCTGCTCACCGAAGAGCAATTGGACGCAATTCGTGAATGTGTAACTAAGGGTAAAGAACAATAATGAACATAATTGAATCCATGGTGCAGGTGACTCTAAAGGAGTCGGATGATTTTTTGAAGGTGAAGGAAACACTAACCAGAATCGGTGTAGCCTCTAAAAAGACAAACACTCTCTTTCAATCTTGTCACATCCTTCATAAACAAGGTAAGTACTACATCACTCATTTTAAAGAGCTGTTTGCTCTTGACGGTAAACCTACGGACTTCACAACAGAAGATAAAGCAAGACGCAACACCATCGTCAATCTTCTGCAAGAGTGGGGTTTGGTAGACATAGTTGATAAGAGCAAGACAGAGGATCCACCTGGATCAATCTCGCAAGTAAAGATCATTCCTTTTGGCCAAAAGAAAGAATGGGAGCTGGTTGCTAAGTACAACATAGGAAAGAAAAAGTGATGGCTGTAGATCATTTGATCATCGACGATCAAAAAATTATGCTTGAGAGTCTATCTAGCGATCAAGCATACATCTACTCTCAAATGGTAGATCTTAATGAAAAAATTGCACAAACAAAAAGAGAGCTCGATGTCCTCAACATGGCTTATAAAGGGTTTGAGGACATGATGGTGAACTCGTTCAAATAGCGTATCCGACGCTCAATTCGGAAGACATAACACACACACCAACAGGAGGATAATATGTCTAAATCACCTTACGAACTTAGGTTCGATGTACTACAAATGGCTCGCGAGCTTGTTGAGATGCGTTATAACGATCGCAACAACATGGCATGGTCTTTTGTCAACGACTGCCAAGAGAAGGGTAAACCTCTCACTCGCGAGCAGATCGACAAAATTGTTCCGCCCGAGATCTCAAGCCAAGAGATCATTGAAAAGGCAAAGGAACTGTACGAATTTGTATTGGACAACAGTTGACCTTAGGGGTTCATTGTTGTACAATATAAATAAACGTGGGTGCTCCTAGGAGGCCCACAACAATCTTCGCTTAGAAAAAAAGGAGGAAATATGACAATCTACGAAGAACCCTTCGGTCGTTTCAGACCATTTGGAATTGGCTTTGATGAAGCATTCCGACAACTAGACAAACTGCACGCAACCGCAACTGGTAACTATCCACCCTACAACTTAGTTAAAGTAGACGAGACGTTATTCATTGTTGAGATTGCAGCTGCTGGTTTCACCAAGAAAGATTTTGACGTGGAGCTGAAGGACTCGCAATTGCGAATCACAGCAAAGCGAGACAAGTCTGAACAACCGGAAGTGGAATACGTCCACAAAGGGATCGCAACCAGAGACTTCGAGAAGACATTTGCGTTAGCAGATCACGTTGACGTCAAGTCTGTCTCGTATCTCGATGGTCTGCTTAAAGTAGAGCTGATTAGGGAGATTCCTGAAAAGGAAAAACCTAAGAAGTTTGAAGTTAAGTAGTTGACTTTTTACTAAATAATGGTACAATGGGGTGGAGCTAATGCTCCACCCTCTATTTTAAACAACGAGGTACTACAAATGGACATGAAAAAGCTCCGAGAAGAAATTGAATTTGACGAAGGTGTTGTATATAAGATCTACAACGATCATCTTGGTTTTGCTACATTTGGTATTGGCCATCTCATTAGAGAGACCGATCCAGAGCATGGGCTACCCCTTGACACGCCAGTTTCTGAAAAACGAGTTGAGGAAGCCTTCCAGCAAGATATGTTGACTGTAGAGAGCGATTGTGTTAGAATGTTCGCTGATTTCAGGGAGCTACCTGAAGAGGTGCAACGTATTGTAGCTAACATGATGTTCAATCTTGGCTTTACTCGCCTCAACAAATTCAATAATTTTAAAGCAGCAATCAGGGATCGCAACTGGAAGAAGGCTGCGGTTGAAGGTAGAGATAGTCTTTGGTACAAGCAAGTTACTAAGCGTGCTGAAAGACTAATGACCAGGATGGCAAATGTCTAATCTTAAAAATGACATCTTGAAAGCAAGCGAACTTCATTTCAAGTCTCATATTGAGAAGCACAAAGTTAATGTCAAAGTTTTGCTTGACCGACCCGTCGGTGTAGCAGAACATCCCGATCTTTTAGACACGATTGAGAAGGAGCTAGATCAAATTGCTCATTATCATGACAAGCTAGAAATGATCCGACTTTACTTTGGGGACGACGAAAAGAGTTTCTTACAGGAATAAATTATGCTCAAGTGGCTTAACGGTGACGTTAGCGACAAAGGCAAGATAGGTATAACGTTCGGAGCATTTGACCTGCTACATGCAGGTCATGTTGCTATGTTGGCAGAAGCTAAACAGAACTGCGACTATCTTGTAGTTGGTTTGCAGAATGATCCGTCGGTCGATAGACCAGAAAAGAACAAACCAATTCAATCAATATTCGAACGGCAACTGCAGATCACAGCTTGCCGTTTTGTTGACGAAGTTGTAGTGTACAACACGGAAGCAGATGTGTTGGACATTCTGAAAACGTTACCTATAAAGGTACGTATCATCGGTTCAGATTACGTTAATAAAGACTTCACTGGTAAACAATTTTGCCTTGACAATAACATCGAGGTGGTGTATAATAGTCGGGAACATTCGTTCAGTACGAGCGAATTACGTGACAGGGTGAAGAGAGCGTGAGATTCTATACGAACATTTACAACTATGGTAATGATATCCTCGAGATGTACGTTGAGGATGGCGAACGTAAAAGACGTAAGGTTAAGTACGAGCCTACTCTGTTTGTTAATTCTACAAGACAGACTGGCTACCGCAGTATCTTCGGAGATCAAGTAGAACCTAAAACCTTCAGCAGTATGAAGGACGCTCGTGACTTTGTCAAAGAGCATAAAGGCATCAAGAACTTTCCAATCTATGGCATCGAGCAGTTCAGCTACGCTTACATCAACGAGACGTATCCTGAACGTGATTTCGATGTCAGTGCAATCAACGTTCTTAATATAGACATCGAGACAGAATCAGATGCTGGGTTCCCTGATCCTAAAAAAGCAGACCAGGGCATCCTTACCATCACGATGAAATTATTCGGCAAGGACAAACGTTTCATTGCTCTGGGTATGGGCGACTATGTGCCCGATGAGAATACCGACTACGTCAAATGTGCTTCAGAGAGAGATCTACTTCATAAGTTTCTCGATATCTGGCAAGCTCTTGATCCTGACATCGTTACTGGATGGAACGTTGAGCAATTCGATATGACGTTCATTGTTAATCGTATCCATCGTCTGCTGTCGTGGGAATCAGTTAAACGCTTGTCACCTTGGAGTATTGTTGCTGGTCGTGCCATCCCATCTGCAACTGGAGCAACAGACAAAGATGAACCAGACGTTTATGAGATTGTTGGGATTACAACGCTTGACTACCTCAACTTGTATCGTAAATTTACATACAGTCAGCAAGAGTCGTACAAACTAGACAACATCGCTCACGTAGAGCTCGGTGAGCGTAAGCTCGACTACTCAGAGTACGAGTCGCTTCATCAGTTATACAAACACGACTACCAGAAGTTCTTAGACTATAACGTCAAGGACGTTGCTCTAGTCGAACGACTTGACGATAAGATGAAGCTAGTAGAACAAGCACTAACTATTGCTTATGACGCTGGTGTAAACATTGTCGACTCACTCACGTCTGTACGGATGTGGGACATTATTATTCACAACTTCTTGATGAAGAAGCGAATTGTCGTTCCTCCAAAGAATGACAATGCATTCAAAGAAGAGAAGATCGAAGGGGCCTACGTTAAGGATCCTCAAGTAGGTATGCATAAGTGGGTCGTGTCGTTCGACTTGAACTCTCTATACCCTCACTTGATTATGCAGTACAACATCTCACCTGAGATGTACGTAGGTCATATTGACGTCAATCCATCTGTAGATGAGATCATTGCAGGTCTGTACAACGATCCTAAGTATAGGAACGTGATGGAGAAGCAGGACGTTACTATATGTGGATCCGGTGCAATGTATCGTACTCGTTCGCAAGGGTTCCTACCCAAGCTGATGGAAACGATGTACAACGATCGTGTGGTTTGGAAAAACCGTATGATCGAAGCAAAGAAGAAATACGAAAAGACTCCAACTAAAGAACTGGAGAATGAAATTGCTCGCTGTAATAATATGCAGATGGCTAAAAAGATTCAGCTGAACTCTGCATATGGTGCCTTGGCTAACAAATTCTTCAGATACTTTGATACGAAGTATGCTGAGTCGATTACTAGGTCTGGTCAACTTTCGATCAGGTACATGGAAGTAGAGATCAACAAATTCCTAAACAAACATCTCAAAACGGAGGGTGTGGATTATGTTCTTGCGGTCGATACGGATTCATTATATCTATGCCTGGATGGACTTGTATCACATATCTATCCAGACGGAGCACAAACTGAAACAGTCGTCAAGTATTTGGACAAAGTATGTGCTGAGATATTTGAACCTTTCATTGCTGAAAGCTACAAAGCTCTTAGCAGATATGTAAATGCTTACGAACAGAAGATGGTCATGAAACGTGAGGCCATCGCAGATAAAGGTATCTGGACAGGTAAGAAGCGATACATTCTTAACGTGTATGACAACGAAGGTGTACGTTATGCTGAACCAAAGCTAAAGATCATGGGTCTCGAGGCTATCAAGTCATCGACACCAGAAGTGATTAAGCAATACATTAAGCAAGCGTTTCGTGTTATTATGGATAAAGGTGAATTAGATTTACGTGCGTACGTTAGCAGAGTGGAAACGGAGTTTCGTGACCTTGAGTTTGAAGATGTAGCGTTTCCACGTGGGTGTAGCAATATGTCTAAGTGGCAAGATAGATCTTCCGTGTATGCTAAAGGTACGCCGATTCATGTACGAGGAGCGTTGATTTACAATAAGCTGCTCGAGGACAAGAATCTTGACAAGCAGTACGAACTCGTCAAAGACGGCGACAAGATTAAGTTCTGCTATCTCAAGCTACCTAATCCTACACGAGAGAACGTTATATCGGTTCCATCAACGCTGCCACGTCAGTTAGAAATTCATCGTTATATAGACTACGAAAAGCAATTCGAGAAAGCGTTCAAAGATCCATTAGATTCCATCTGTAAGGCTATTGGCTGGCAGATGGAAAAACAAGCAACACTTGAGGCATTCTTCGGATAAATACTTATATGAAAAACGATATAGATCTAACAGACTTTGACTTTGGTTTCTCGTTAGTAGACGAGCAAGAACTTGATGCTGTTCAAAAAGTCAAAAAGGAAGTAGAAGAAACGTCGTCTACAGCTGCTCAGTGGCAAGCGCAAGCAGATGAATGGAGAGACAAAGCGACTGCAATCTATTCAGCTGTAATGCCATTACTTAATAACTTGAGCTCGAATGAAGATAAAGAATATATCTACTGGCCAAATAGATCTACTAAGATCGACCAGTTCAAGCTCAAGTTACAACAAATACTGAATGACTAACTATCTTGCATTTGCAACATCTATCCTATTAGCATCAATCGCTGCATATTTTTCGGTGATTGGTCTTTCGACTATCTTTGCTGGAGCATTCTGGTCCGTGATAGTGATGGGTGGTGCGCTGGAAGTAGCTAAGCTAGTTACAGCAGCCTGGCTTCATTTAAATTGGAACGAGATATCCAGAGCCTTCAGGTATTATCTAACGTTAGCTGTTGTCGTTCTGATGCTGATAACGTCCCTTGGTATTTTTGGATTTCTATCTAAAGCGCACATCGATAGTCAAACAATAGCTGCAGATAACAGCATAGAAGTTAAATTGTTGAACGATCAGCTAGTAAGACAAGAAAAGATAATTGAATATGTTGACACTCAGTTTGAAATATTGGATAATGCTAGCCAAGAGTGGATAACTAAAGGCTACATTTCTAGGGCATTGGAAGAAAGAGGAAGGCAGAAAGATGACAGAGAAAGACTCAGAGCTCAGCAGGAAGAAGCTGCAGAACAGATTGCTCAAATATTACTTAGAAGAACTGAACTCGAGCGAGAAAGTGTACGACAAACCGCAAAGATCGGTCCTATCAAGTACGTGGCAGATATGGTGTATGGTCCCGATGGTGAGGATCGTATTGATGACGCTGCTAGGTTACTTATCCTACTTATTATTTTTGTTTTTGATCCAGTAGCAGTTCTTCTGCTTATAGCGAGCTCAAAAATGATGTCGTCAAACAGGCCACTAAATACTTCTGTTCGTACAGCGGACAAAGGATATGTGGCTGTTCCAACAGACAATATAGATGACAGCTTTAATGTGGAAAGTGCGCAAAGAGCGCAGAGAGAAAGAGACCTTCTAAAGAAACGAGAGATCTTTCCCATATAATTGATTGGAGATAATGATGTGCAGTGTTGATGGATTCACTGGAAACCAACCATTTACTATTGAGCAATTTGCCAGCTACAACCAAAACCGTGGCCCTGACGCAACGAACTACTACAAGACGCCAGAAGTCTCTATTGCTCATTCCCTACTAGCAATTTCGCCTAACGTCCAAATGATATCTCAACCAATTGTTGAGCACAAGACAGGTAACGTGCTTGCATATAACGGTGAGATCTACGGCGTTCCTGGGTTTGATACAGAGTGGCTGTTCGATAAAATCAACAACGAGTCGGTAGCTCGCCTCAAGAACAACGTCAACGGTATGTGGGCGTTTGCGTATTACGAACCCCTCAAGTATACCATTACGCTTTGTCGTGATCACTTTGGTGTCAAACCATTGTACTACATGGTCCACGACGGTGAATTGTTTTTCTCTTCTACACCTAAGCCTTTGTATGCTGTGCTTAATGGACTAGGCAAATATGTCTCGTTCGATAGGACAGGTAAGTATGTTTTTGAAGAGAATGACCGATTCCTGTTCGGCACAACAACGCCCTTCAAATACATTAAGAAACTTGCACCTGGCCAGGTATTGATATGGTCGTTGCAGAAAAAAGAGTTC
>Ga0196901_1000850_pt1 | contig 15674 bp, 20 predicted proteins | sample CB_VirMetaG_FD_169099 | JGI IMG/M metagenome (GOLD analysis project Ga0196901, IMG submission 169099) | Freshwater to marine saline gradient viral communities from Chesapeake Bay - CB_1504_1 Viral MetaG (v3) (version 3) | ecosystem: Environmental > Aquatic > Marine > Coastal | place: USA... | reverse complement strand
CGGCTCCGGCTATGGCGACGATGTAACTACCTGAAGGGTATCTGAAATGACACGCGATGAATTGGATAAGACGGCAATCGATGCTGAAAAGGCATTCACCGCAATTAAAAATGAGCGGCGCGATAAGATCCAAGCCTTCGCAGCCGCGATCATGGCGGAATATGCACCGCGCGTGGACGAACTACACAAGGCGTATGGGGTGGCCCATGATGCCCTTAAAGCACATATCAGCGATAAAGCCTCACACCCTTGGGATGGCAAGCGCGTATTTCGGATGAAGTCAATGTATGACCGTTGGTCAGGGCGCAAGATTGGTAAAGAACGCATCGACGGCATTGTCGAAGTCGTGCGCCTGGATAGCCAATTCCCCGTAAATATGGGAACGTGGTCACGCCCTGAACTTGGCAGCGTCATTATTCGCAAGGTCAAGAAGGACGGCAAGCCATCGTTGTAGATCGAAGAGAAATTTCGGCGTGGTGAGATAAGCAACATTTGGCAGCTTGCAGAGGATCAAGAACCATGACACGCGATGAACTAGTAGCCACGGCAGCAAAAGCCGCTTGCATCGCAATGGGAGACGATCCTGAACGCGAAGGGCCTTGGCTCACATGGTACCATGACAGCGCCTATGTGCAAGGCATAAGCGCCGCCCTATCCGCCCTAGAAGCCGCTGGCTTTGCTATCGTGCCGCTGGTGGCGAGTGAGGGGATGGTGAATGCTGGATCACTTCCGGCAGACATGCGCTGGACTTCGCCAAATAGTTGCGCAAAAAATGTATATCGAGAAATGATCCAAGCCGCACAGGAGGAATTGAAATGACCGAACGAAACACCCAGCCTGGATAAATCCGACAGCCGATAGCCACCAGCGGCTGCGAAGGTCAGGCAGCGGCAGTAACAAGCGGGGCCGGGAATTGGGTATCTTTTGACCCCCGCGAATGTCTGACAATGGTGGCACTTGCCTAAATAGGCGCAAAGGCGTAAGTAAGAGGGATGGAGGACACTAAAAAACTAGCCCCTAGTGCAAAACGCAAGCCACCTGCCGCTGGTAAGGGTAGGCCTAAAGGCGCAGTCAACAAGCTGACCAAGACTATTCGTGAAGCGGTTGAAATATCGTTCGACAAGATCGGTGGTGCAGATTGGCTGGCCAAGATGGCAGACGAGCAGCCGGTTGCTTACATGACACTGCTCGGCAAAGTGCTCCCGCAACAGGTTGAGCATACCGGCGCAAACGGCGGTGCAATCCAAATGGAGCAGGTCAAGAACGATGCCGCAGCTTTCGCCAGCGCAGTTGCTAGCCTCTCTGCCCGAAGTGGAACGTCAAGCACAGATTGACACGTTGCCAGTTGAAGTCCGTGCCGCATTGCGTTGGCATTGGCCGTTCTGGGCACGCCCAAATCAACTTGCACCCGATGGCGATTGGCGCACATGGCTCATTCTTGCAGGCCGTGGCTTTGGCAAGACTGAGGCTGGCGCGCAATGGATTAGGCAGCGTGTCGAAAGTGGCGCGCGTTCAATCGCATTGGTAGCCGAGACGCAGAAGGACTTGGAAGAAGTCATGGTGGCGCGTATCTTGCGCATAAGCCCGCCAGACATGATGCCTAAGGTCAGATATAAGCCGGTTCGCATTGTGTGGCCTAATGGTGCCGAGGCGCTGGGCTACAACGGCACTGAACCTGACCAGTTGCGCGGGCCTGAGTTTGACACAGCGTGGGTCGATGAATTGGCGAAATATCGTTATGCCCGTGAATTATGGGACATGCTGCAATTCACCATGCGCTCTGGTGATGATCCGCGTGTACTGGCGACGACAACGCCGCGTCCTATCCCTGTGTTGCGTGAGATCATGGCTAATCCGTCAACGATCATCACGCGCGGATCTACAATGGACAACAAGGATAACCTGGCTGAGGCGTTCATTGATGCTGTGGTGTCGAAATACGCAGGGACGCGCCTGGGCCGGCAGGAGCTTGACGGCGAGATATTGGACGATGTTCCCGGCGCATTGTGGACGCGGGCCATGCTTGAGCGTGCTGTATATGATGATCCGCCTGAAATGTCGCGCGTAGTTGTAGCGGTCGATCCATCGGGCACAGATGGCGAAAGCGACGATGGCGATGAAGTAGGTATTGTGGTGGTGGGCCGTGGCATTGATGGGCGCGGCTATGTGCTTGAGGACCTGACATGCAAGCTATCACCTGATGGCTGGGCTAGGCGCGCTTGTGAAGCCTATCACCGATGGGGAGCCGATAGACTGGTCGCAGAGCGCAACTTTGGCGGCGCGATGGTCAAGAGTGTCATACGCACGGCTGACAAATCCGTAGCGTTCAAGGAGGTCACTGCAAGCCGTGGCAAGACAGCACGTGCCGAACCTGTGTCTGCATTATATGAGCAGGGTCGTGTGTCGCATGTGCGTGGCCTGACCGAACTTGAGGACCAGATGACGCTAATGACAATGGCTGGTTATGCTGGCGAAGGTTCGCCGGACCGTGTGGACGCGGCTGTGTGGGGGGTGACTGAAGTCATGCTCTCGCACATGGCACCAAAGATAGACCGGGCCGACGCCGCACCTATGCCGATGGCGTCAAAGTGGGGGCGTTGAATATGCGGCTTACGTGTGATAGACAGCGCGAAAGGGGTTCCTGATGGCGCGCAAGTCCAAGACCACGATTGAAGCTGAAGTCCTCGCGCAAGCCCGCGCTGAGTTTGACGCAATTCAGGCCGCTTGCAAGGATGAGCGCCGCCAGTGTGTCGAAGATCGCCGCTTCTATTCCATCGCTGGCGCGCAATGGGAAGGCCCGCTTGGTGAGCAATTCGAGAACAAGCCCAAGCTGGAAAACAACAAGGTCCACCTTGGCGTCATGCGGATTATCAATGAATACCGCAACAATCGCATTAGCGTGGATTTTGTGGCCAAGGATGGCAGCGAGGACGATCTAGCAGACGTATGCGATGGCCTTTACCGCGCCGATGAGCAGGATAGCAGCGCTGAGGAAGCATACGACAACGCATTCGAGGAAGCCGCTGGTGGCGGAATGAGTGCATGGCGTCTACGCACCTGCTATGAGGACGAATATGACGAGGAAAATGAAAAGCAGCGCATTCGGATTGAACCGATTTATGAGGCTGATACGTCCGTCTTTTTCGACCTGAATGCCAAGCGGCAGGATAAGTCTGACGCCAAGCATTGCTTTGTGGTCTACTCAATGACCCGCAAGGCGTTTGAAGATACGTTCGGCGATGATCCGGCAACATGGCCCAAGGATACGAATACCGCCTATTTCGATTGGAACACACCAGACGTTACCTACATCGCGGAATATTACCGCGTTGAGGATGTAACCGAAACGGTGCGCACGTTCACCGATTCTAATGGCGAGACGACAAAATACACTGATGACGAACTCGACGATATGGGCGAGAAACTAATCGGTGAAGAGCCTGATAACGACAAGATTGCCATTCAAGCCGCATTGGATGACCTAAGCCGAAAGGGGGTGATCGAGGTTCGGGCGCGCAAGGTCAAGCGCCGCAAGGTTCGCAAGTATATCATGTCTGGCGCACGTATTCTTGAGGATTGCGGGCATATCGCAGGCCGCAATATCCCGATTGTGCCAGTCTACGGCAAACGATGGTTTGTCGATAATGTAGAGCGCTGCATGGGTGCGGTGCGCTTGGCGAAAGACCCGCAGCGCATTTACAACATGATGGTTAGCAAGCTGGCAGAGATTGCCGCGCTGTCACCAATGCGCAAGCCGATCTTCCTATCAGAGCAGATTGCCGGGTTGCAGGACGAATGGTCCAAGGGAAACCTTAACGACTATCCGTTCTATCGCATTAATTCTATCGAGATGGCAGACGGCTCTACACAGCCAGTTGGCCCTGTAGGATACCTTGAGCCGCCGAATGTTCCTGAAGCATTGGCTGCGCTGATTGCGCAATGCGGTGCGGATATGAATGAACTACTTGGCATGAACCAGGGAGCCGAGGAAGTCGTTTCCAATATCAGCGGGCGGGCTGTGGAGATGATCCAGCAGCGCCTTGATATGCAGACCTACATCTTCATGTCGAACTTTGCGAAGGCTATGCGCCGCTGCGGTGAGATATGGCTATCTATGGCGAAAGATGTCTACGTTGAAGAAGGCCGATCCATGAAGTCCGTGGGAGAGCAGGGCGACATATCAACGTTGCAGCTTGCCAAGCCGGTCATCGGCAAGGATGGCGAGATTATCACCAAGAACGACCTGACCAAGGCCGACTTTGACGTAACGATTGACGTAGGACCATCGTTCACTAGCCGCCGTGATGCAACGGTGCGAATGCTGACTGGCTTGCTCCAAATGGCAAATGATCCACAGGACGCCAAGGTTATCACATCGCTTATCCTTATGAACGCAGAGGGTGAGGGTTTGTCAGACGTTAACCGCTTCTACCGCAAGCAGCTTGTCACCATGGGTGTGATCGAGCCGAACGAAGAAGAGCGCGCCGAAATGGCAGCAGCAGCAGAACAACAGGCACAGCCAGACCCGAATGCGGTTTACTTGGCGGCAGCGGCTGAAAAGGAGCAAGCACTTGCTGGCAAGGCAACGGCTGACACTGAATTGACGCTTGCGAAGGTTGACGAGACTAAGGCCAAGACTGCCGAAACAATGGCAGGCATTGGCCGGGATATGGGTAGCGCTTAGGAGGGCGTATGAACGAAGAACAGGACGTAATCGAACCGGAACTTGAAGCGCCAGAACTTGATCCACAGGAGGCCGAGCAGACAGACGCTGCCTCGGTAGAGGACGATGGCCCACTGGTTGTGCAGATTGGCGATGAAGAGCCAGAGGAAGATGTTTCCGAAGAGGAAGTCGCCAAAGCCCCGGCATGGGTTCAGGAACTGCGCAAGCGGGACCGTGATGCACAGCGCGAAAAGCGTGAGATGCAACGGCGTATCAAGGAACTTGAGGCCACAACTGCACCAGCTCCAGATGCTTTCAAGCTAGGCGCAAAGCCGACGCTGGAAAGCTGCGACTATGACGAAAGCATATTTGAAACAGCGCTAGAGACTTGGTATCAGGACAAAGCCAAGGTTGAATCGGCGCAACGTGAAGCCGAAGAACAGACGGCCAAGGCACAACAAGCATGGGAAGCCAAGGTTGCCAGTTATCAGGAAGCCAAGAAAGCGCTTCCCGTTGCGGACTTTGACGAGGCCGAGGCTTTTATCCAGGACACATTTGACGCAACACAGCAGGGTTTGCTTATCAAGGTTGCTAAGGATGCGCCAACGCTGGTCTATGCGCTGGGTAAGAACCCCAAGAAAGCCGCTGAGCTGGCTGGGATCAAGGACTATGCCGACTTTGTGGCCGAAGCTGTCAGATTGGAAATGAGCGTGAAGACCACCCGCAAGCCAGCTACCGCGCCAGAGCGCTCCGTTTCAGTGCCGACCGGAACAGGCGTTGCATCGACCGATAACCACCTTGACCGCTTGCGTGCCGATGCTGAAAAGACTGGTGACTACAGCAAGGTCATTGCCTACAAGAAGGGCAAGCAGGCCTAGCTTGCACACTGGGCGGGTGCATGATATAACCCGCCCATAAGCCTTCGCGCGGCTATAAATGCGCAGTCCATGTGGTTGCCGCCTTCCCTGATAGGCGAGTTCTGAACCGGGCCTGATAGTCCATTTCCGTTCTCGCCATGTAAAGGGGTATCCTAATGGCTAATAATTTCTCGAAGGAAGAGCGCGTAGCGTTTGAGCAGGTGCTTGAAGGCTTCAACGACGCTTTGGTCATTTCTCGCAATGTTGCCAAGTTTGGCACCGCTGGTCAGCTTATGGAGCGCGCCAACGATACGATCTGGCGTCCGTCTCCCTATATCCTGAACTCGCAGTCACGCACTGTCGGTTCGGCTGTTACCCCGCAGACTGTTACGCAGATGTCGGTTCCGGCACGCCTGACCGAAAAGAAGAACGTTTCGTGGAACATGAACGCTCTCGAACTGCGTGATGCTTTGCAGGAAGGTCGCCTTGGCACTGCCGCTTATCAGCGTCTGGCTTCGGACATCAATACCAAGGTCCGTGATGTTGTTTCGCTTCAGGGCACGCTTGTCGTTCCTGTCACTGGCGCTGCTGGCGATTATGACGACATTGCGCTGGCTGAGAGCATGATGAACGAGCAGGGCATCATGGAAGGTGAACGCTATCTTGCGCTGACTACCCGCGATTACAATGGCCTTGCCGGCAATCTGGCATCACGTCAGACCATGCAGGGCAAGCCAACGAGCGCTTATGAACGTTCGTTCGTCGGCATGATTGCAGGTTTCGATACCTACAAGATCGACGCAGGCAAGCGCATTGCAGCAGCAGGTGGTGGCGGTTCGATCACCATTGCCACGAATGGCGCGCAGGTGCGTTACGTTCCTGACAATGTGGACGCCAACGGCAACAACGTTGATAACCGCTATCAGACCGTAACTGTATCCAGCACGACCAGTGTTGTGGCTGGCGACGCATTTACGATTGCGGGTATTGAGTCGGTTCATCATATCACCAAGGAAAGCACGGGGCAGCTTAAGACGTTCCGTGTTATCTCGGTGGATAGCGGCACGACCATGACGATCTCGCCGCCGATGATTGGCGCCAATTCGTCGCCTACCGATGCTGAAAGCGCATATAAGAATATCAATGTTGCTTCCACATCGGCAACTGCCGCAATCAACTGGCTGAACGACAACGCAGCGGGTGCAAATCCGTTCTGGCGCAAGGATAGCATTGAACTGCTTCCAGGCCGCTATGCGGTGCCGGATGGTCAGGGTGTGGACATCATGCGCGGCACGACCGATCAGGGCCTTGAGGTGGTCATGGGTAAGAAGTTCGACAACTCGACCTTCACAAGCCTCTACACTCTCGATGTTCTTTATGGGGTGGTGAATACCAATCCTGAAATGAACGGGATCATCCTCTTCGGGCAGCCGTAAGGGATGGATGGGGCGGCGTTCCTCCTAGCGCCGCCCCATTTTATAGGAGGCTAGATTGGCTAAGAAACCTTTCAAATCATCTGCTAAAGTGGCCAAGGTTATGGGCGAGTTCAAACGCGGCACCCTACATGCTGGCATAAACCCCAAGGGGGCTAAAAAGGCACCAAAGGCCAAGAGCCGCAAGCAGGCGATTGCCATTGCGCTTAGCGTGGCTGGAAAGGCCAAAAAGTGACTGATTTTCCCACAATGGTTTATCGCGTCCCCGGTTCACATAGGGCTACCGGCGGGAAGACTTTCGATTATCGCGGTGTAGATGATGCAGTCGCGCTTAAAGATGCGCTTGCTGGCGGATGGCGTCTCTCGCTTAAGGAAGCGATTGCAGGCGTAAAAGCCGCTGCTATCATTGCCGAAGTCATCGAAGCTAACGAGGCCATTGATGATGTATCGGCTGCCACCCGCGACGAACTGGAACAGAAAGCCAAGGAACTGGGCATCGGCTTCAATTCGCGCACAAGTGACGCGGTGCTTGCGCAACGCATTGCAGGGGCAATCTAATGGGCTACACAGGTCGCAAAATAGTCGCTAGTTCCAAAAGAAACGAAGGCGAAGTTTTTAGCCCTTCTGAAAAACATGAGTTGCGTAAAATCATGGATTTTTTTGAACACGGCTTAAAAATAATTAGCGCCGCAAAAGGAAAAGTCTAATGGGCTACACACGCCGCGACTTCGTTAATGGGGCGCTAGAGGAAATTGGCCTCGCGTCCTATGCTTACGATGCGACGGCGGAAGAACTGACTGGCGCAATGCGTCGTCTGGACGCCATGATGGCAGAGTGGAACGCCAAGGGCATCCGCATTGGGTATCCTATCCCTAGCGGCCCTGCGACGGGTTCACTGGACGATGAAACAAACGTGCCGGATAGCGCATGGGAAGCTGTGACATGCGGCTTGGCCCTTCGGATCGCACCAAGCTACGGCAAGTCTGTCATGCCTGCTACCATGACCAATGCCAAGCGGGCCTACAACACGCTGCTTAATCTGCACGCGGCTCCGGTCGAAATGCAGTTGCCTGAAATGCCAGCAGGCGCGGGTAATAAGCCTTGGCGGTATGATGACGCATTTACGCTTGACCCGGTCGACCGTTTGCAGGCCGGTAACGATAGCTTGCTGGAGTTTTAAGCATGTCCACGATCAATCAGCTTTCAGCGGTAGATGCGCTAGTCACATCTGATAGTGTGCCAATGTATTCGTCGTCACAGGGTGACGCTCGGCGGTTCTCGCTGACCACGCTTGTGTCTTTCCTCTCGACGGCATTTACGTCGCTTGCGGCATCGTCCTACATTGCGACCACGGCAACCACTGTAGCTAACCTGCCAAGCGCTGCAACGGCTGGGGCTGGGGCACGGGCGTTTGTGACAGATAGCAGCACAGCAACGTTTAATGCGACTGTAGCAGGTGGTGGCGCGAATGCCGTGCCATGTTTCAGTGACGGCACGAATTGGAAGGTAGGATAATGAGCAACGTATTCACTCCGGCTTGGGGTTCGACCACAAGCGTTAGCAACGCGACCAGTGCAACGGCGGCGATTGTCCTGCCCAAGAACTGCGACGCGGTTATCCTGACCAATACAAGCAGCACGGCACGCGCGCATGTCATGCTGACCACGTTCGCGAATGAAAGCTCTCCGCCGACCGGGACCGCGCCGACGACTACCAATGGCTTGCCAATTCTGCCTAATCAGCAGATTGCGATTTATGTAGGACCTGGTTTGCAGGTGCTTCGCACGATTGCGACGGCAGCAGATGGGGCTATCGTAATTACACCTGCATCGGTTCGTTAATGGTGCAAATCCCGATCCTTTCGGGCATCTACGCCAGTGTAACGCCGGAACTGCGGACAAGCTATCCGGTCAATCGCATTGCCGTGCCCAAGGAAAACGGGATTAGCCAAGGCTTCCTGAGGCCGTCTGAGGGCCTGTCACAATGGGCAGAAACGTCTGCCATATGTCGTGGCCTGATTGTCTGGAATGGTGTTCTATATGCCGTTATCGGTGAAAATCTATGCACTGTATCAAGTACGGGCGCGCAGACGGTCATTGGTAATGTGGGCAATGATAGCCTTCCTGTGTCTATGGACTATGGCTTTGATGATCTTGCCGTAGCTTCCAATGGGCAGTTGTGGCTTTACAATCCGACCGCTGGGCTGAGGCAGAACGTGGACCCGGACCTCGGCACGGTGAACGATGTGCTTTGGGTCGATGGCTTTTACATGACCACGGATGGCGAAAGCCTAGTGGTGACGGAACTGGGCAATCCACTTTCGGTCAATCCGCTTAAATATGGATCGTCCGAAGCTGACCCTGACCCTGTGATTGCCATTCTCAAGCTACGTAATGAGGTGGTTGCACTTAATCGGAACACTATCGAGTTTTTCGATAATATCGGTGGCGACCTATTTCCGTTTCAGCGCATTGAAGGCGCGCAGATTGAAAAGGGCTGCATTGGTAAAGATGCGTGCTGCATTTATATGGAAGCGGTCGCATTCCTTGGTAGTGGCTTTAACGAGCAACCGGCAATCTATATCGGCAACAATGGCAATGCGATAAAAGTTAGCACGCATGAAATTGATACGATATTAGAGGGATACACCGAGGACGAATTGTCTCTAGCCGTCCTTGAGGCGCGTAATGAAGGTTCGCATTGGTTTCTATATCTGCACCTTCCTGATCGCACGTTGCTCTATGACGGTGGCGCCTCAACCGATATGCAAATGCCTGTGTGGACGATCCTGACCACGGCTCTTGATGGCTTTGCGCAATATCGGGCGCGGCATTTCTGCTATGCCTATAATGCTTGGCGATGCGTGGACCCCTTGGGAAACCGATTGGGCTATCTTTGCCGGGATATTTCCAGCCACTATGGCGCAACCGTCCGCTGGGAGTTTGGGACGACTATCGTTTACAACGGCAGTGCGGGTGCATTGTTCAACCGGCTCGAACTGGTTGCCTTGACAGGCTCGGTCGCGCTTGGTGTGGAACCCGTTGTTTCGACCAGTTACAGCATTGACGGCTTGTCATGGTCAATCGACCGCACAGCGTCGCTGGGGGCGCAGGGAAGCACAAGTAAGCGTATAGTGTGGCAGAGGCAGGGCAAGATGGCTGACAGGCGTATACAGCGCTTTCAGGGCACCAGCGATGCACATGCGACGTTTATGCGCCTAGAGGTTACTCTGGAACCTCTGGCATGGTAGATAGGCTACGCCTCACACGTGACCAGATTGCGCGGTTTGTCGGCAATGACCCTCAAGCCATTCGCCAGATTGAAAAGCTGTTTCTGCAATCCGATACGCAAGACGCAGGGTTGCTTGAAATTGCGCTTACGGCAGGGATTGCCGATGGCAAGGCTAATGATGCACTGGCGATATTGCAGCGTATTGCCGATGCTCTGGAGACGGTAGCGGTTGCGCCATTGCCTCAAGTAGTAGCAGAGCACGATGACCTTGTGCCGCCAAAGCCTATCGTTTTGCATGATGATATTGTGCCCCCAGTGGCTATGCCGGCATGTGAAGATGTGTTCTTTCAGCCACCACGGCAGCCTGTGGCAAAGCGGTATGGTGGCTTTTACAGCACTTCCACGCAAACGGCAGCATTAGCTGACACAGCCTATGCCGTGACGTTTAACACAACAGAAATAGCTTTCGGGGTTTCTATCAATTCATCGTCCCGAGTTACGCCTGACAATGGCGGGTTGTTCCTTCTTGATTATTCTATCCACCTGCATGAAACGTCTGGGGGCAGTCATGATGTCTTTTCATGGGTCAGGATTAATGGCGCAGATGTAAGTTATTCAGGCGTCCACACGCAAATTGAAGGCAATGGCACGGAAACGTCAACCGGAAACCGTCATATATTGCGATTGGCGCGTGGTGATTATGTAGAAGTCATGTGGGCGACAAGCAGCACTGCCATTGAAATAAGTGGTGATGCAGCCAGCGCTTTTGCACCTGCTTGCCCAAGTGCCCGTGTTACTATCACAGACAGTTTAGAAGAGGTGTCACCATGACCACGACAATCAAGCCCCTTGTTCCTGCCAAGTTTGCAGAAAATAGCCAGACCACGCAATACACGGCTGCAACCGGCGTGCGTGCGATCATCGACAAAGCTACCGTGACTAATACCACGGCGACCAGTGCAGTCATCTCGGTCAATATTGTTCCGGCATCCGGCACGGTAGCAGATAGCAACCTTGTCATTGACACACGGGCTATCGCGGCTGGCGAGTGCTACACATGCCCGGAGCTTGTCGGGCAGTACCTTGTGCCGGGTGAGTTTATCTCGACACTGGCGGGAACAGCCTCGGCATTGACATTGCGCATTAGTGGGCGTGAGGTGACTTGATTGCTTTGTGGCGGCATGTTACAGTGTCGCCACTGAGTATTCCGGCCAGCCAGTAGGCCACCTGAAAAAGGTGCCGGATGCTTCAAATCAATTCCAATACTGACAACACGAGGGCCTGCTAGATGGGCTTTCTGGTATTGGGACTTCCCCGCTCACGCACGGCATGGCTTTCGCGGTTCCTCACGTATGGCGAGCATATCTGCGGTCATGAAGAATTGCGCCACATGCGCAGCGTCGATGACGTAAAATCATGGCTGACCATGCCGCAAGTCGGCAGTGCGGAAACGTCTGCGGCTCCATTCTGGCGCATGATGCTGCGAATTGCGCCTGACATGCGCGTTGTGGTGGTGCGCCGTCCGGTTGCCGAAGTGGTCGAAAGCCTTGCTGCATTCGGCTTTGACCGGGCCGTGATGGAACCGCTTATGCGTAAGCTCGATGCAAAGCTGGCGCAGGTGGTCAAGCGTGTTCCAAATGTGCTTGAAGTGTCGTTTAGCGACCTTGGCAATGAGGCCACGTGCAAGGCTGTATTTGAGCACTGCCTGCCGTATCAGTTTGATCGTGCGCATTGGCAGGCATTGGCCGGTCAGAATATCCAATGCGATATGCGCGGGCTTGTCCGCTATGCGTTTGCCTTCAAGCAGCAAATGACCAAACTGGCGGCCACGGCAAGGCATATAGAACTGGTTGAACTGGCTTCCCGGCGTCCGATAGAGCCAAGCGGCATTACATTCCAGACGGAAACCTGCGAAACATGGAAGCGTGACGGCAAGCGCTTGTTTGAAAGCCATTGCGTTGTCGTGGGCGAAGACCCGCGCGAATGGGAAGGCAAGAACTGGCAGTTGTTTCAGGCGCTTGAAGGTGCGGGCGCTTTGCAGATTACCACGGCGCGCAGTAATGGGCGTATGTTTGGCTATCTTATGACGATCATCGGGCCGTCACTGGCTTCGGGCACCACTACAAGCGCGACGCATACGACGTTCTATGCCGATCCTGCATTCCCCGGCTTGGGATTGAAATTGCAGCGTGAGGCTTTGGCTATGCTGAAAGAGCGCGGAGTTGACGAAGTAGTATGGGAGGCAGGCAAGCGCGGTTCGGGGCCTAGGCTTGGCGCAATGTATCGCAGGTTGGGCGCGGCAGAACATGGCGAGACATACCGCCTGCAATTGACGGGAAGTTAACGATGGGTCTTGTAGCAGCAGCAGGCATTACAGCAGCGGGTGCAATCGGTGGGGGGTTGATAGCTTCCAGCGGTGCCAAGTCTGCCGCCAATGCACAGGCCCAATCGAACGCGCAGGGTATTGCAGAGCAGCAGCGGCAGTTTGACCGTATACAGCAGCTTCTTTCGCCATATGTGCAGGCCGGTAATTCTGGCTTGGGCAGTCTGCTTTCGCTTGTGGGCGCGGCTCCTACGCAGACCAATTGGGCAGCATACGCGCAATCGAACCCGGCGCTTATGCAGGCTTATCAGGCACAAGCCGGGCGCACGATCAACATAAATGGCCAGCCTATCAATATCGGCGGTGGCCAAGACCTTGCCACGTTCGCACAGCAGTGGCAGCAACAGAACGACCCTAATGCCAATATCAGCCAGTTTCAGACAGGCGGCCCACAGGCGCAGCAGCAGGCTATATCGGCATTCGAGCAAAGCCCGATGTTTCAGGGCCTCGCGCAGCAGGGCGAAAATGCTATCTTGCAGAATGCCAGCGCAACGGGCGGCTTGCGTGGGGGTAACGTGCAGGGCGCGCTTGCACAATTCAGGCCCCAATTGCTTAATCAGCAAATCCAGCAGCAGATTGCCAGTCTTGGCGGGATTGCATCACTAGGCCAAAATGCAGCGGCAGGTGTCGGCAATGCAGGCGTGCAGACCGGGCAGGGCATTAGCACTCTCTTGCAGGATACGGGGCAAGCCAATGCTTACGGTGCACTAACGTCTGGTCTAGCATTGGGGCGGGGTGTCAGTGGTGCGCTTAGTGGCATCGGCAATGCTATTGGCGGCATGAATTATGGTGGGGGTGGTTTCGGCACTGGTTCGCAAATCGCCGCTAACACTAGCGCTAATATCTTGGCCAATCCTGTAGGCATGGTGAAGTTCTAATGGCAATCAACCCGCTCCCATTCCTGCAAGCCATGCCCGATCCCGGTCAGGCATTTTTGCAGTCGTTTAATGCAGCACGCCAGCAGCGGCAGCAGCAAGAACAACTTGCCTTGCAGCAACAGCAGCAAGCCACGCAAAAGCAGCAATATGCGCAGGGCATCGAGACCTTGTTAAAAGATCCATCATATGAAAACATGGTGCGGTTCAATGCGGCATTCCCCGAACAGGCGAAAGGCATGCAGGACTTGCTGTCAAAGCTATCGGACGAGCAGAAAAAGAGCCGCTTCAGCCAAGCTAGCACAGCTATGCAAATGCTGGACGCTGGCGATGTTGAAGGGGCAAAGCGCTACGGTCAGGAAATACTGCAAGCCGCGAAGAACACACGTGGGCAGGAGGAATACGCCAAGGCTCTCGAATACAATCTCGACATGATCGACAAGAACCCGGAAGCAGCAAAGCTGGGGCTTGCGAAAAGCACGTATTACCTTGATCCTGATGGCTATAAGGCGCTTTATGATAAAAAGCAGGAAGAGCCTTACGTTGTCGTTCCGGGCTATGGTGTAGTTCTCAAGCGCGATATTTACGCAGCGGATGCGGCTGCGGCCAAGGGTGTGCAGGACGTTACGGTTAAGCCGTCCATACCCCAGGCTGCAATTGACATGCTGAAAAAGAACCCATCATTAAAGCCACAGTTTGAAGAAAAGTATGGGGCAGGTTCAGCGAATAGCATTTTGGGAGGCGCCAGTAGCAATGCTGGCGGTAGCTTTCCAGCCTCGCGGCCTGCCGGGTGAGACTGTGACTTCGACAATGCGCAGCGCAGCACGTAACAAGGCAGTAGGCGGAAAGGCTAATAGCTATCATCTGTCTGGTCGTGCTCGTGACAGTGTTCCGCCGCCGGGGATGAGTATGAACGAATACTATCGCCAGTTGAAAGCAATGAACCCCGGCCTCGACGTAATAAACGAAGGCGACCACATTCATGTAGAGCCAAAATCATGATTGACCCAAAAATTCTTCATGAAACTCTTGACTTCGATTTTACGTCTGGCCGCATGTTCTGGAAGCATCGTTCCGATGCAAGCCCGCAATGGAACGCGCGTTATGCTGGGAAAGAGGCGTTTACATGTGTAACGTATGGCTACCGCCAAGGGCAAATTCATGGAAAAAGACTTTTGGCGCATCGTGTTATCTATGCAGCAGCGCACGGAACGTGGCCAGAACTAATTGACCATATTAATCAAGATCGTTCTGATAATAGCCTTTCTAATTTAAGGCGAGCAGACAAAGTGATTAATGCCCATAATTCCAAAAATAGGCTTGACAACAAGTCTGGTCAAAAGGGCGTGAATTGGTGGCCAAGAACATCTCGTTGGCGTGCCTACATTAATATCAACGGCAAGCAAAAACATCTGGGATTTTTTGATAAGTTCGATGATGCCGTTAACGCAAGGCAAACAGCGTTTAACGCAATGGGAATTTGCTAATGGCACAGTCTAACCCATTTGACCAGTTCGACGGGCAGAGCCAGCCGGTTCCTCTCTCGACGATCAAGCCGATTATTTCCACGCAAGAAGCTGAAAAAGCCCCAGCGCCGCCTTCCGGCTATGAACGCACGGCTGGCGGTGGATTGTCTTACATCCCCGGCGGGCCTGATGATCCAGAAGTGATTGCGCGTAATGCTGCGATCAAAAAAGATGTAGAGGTATCTGGCGCTAAGCCCACTGAATCGCAGCAGAAAGCATCAACTCTTGTCACCCGCATCGCTGGCGGCTTTCAGGATATTGAGAACGTCATTGCAAAAAGCCCTGAGGCACAATCTCCGGGGCTCGTTGAAACCGTTCGTGGCGGCTTATCTCCAACCGGACTTATGGCTCCTGTATCCAGGAGCATCGCCGGTGCCGAACGTCGCGTTGTTTATGACGCACAACGCGACGTTCTTGATGCGCTTCTAACACTTGGCACTGGCGCGGCATATTCGCCGGAGCAGCTTGAGGCGCAAATGGGCGGGTATTTCCCGCAATACGGCGATACTCAAGAGGAAATTGACTACAAAAACAACCGCATGCGTCGGTTGATCGAAAGTGCGCGGGAAAATGCTGGTCCGCTTGCGCCTAAGATTGATGAAGTCCTGCAAAAGTTCAACATGCCATCTGGGCAGTCCGCCGAACAAGAGCAGAAGTCGATTGGCGGCGGCACGTTCATGACCGAACAGGACAAGACATATCAAGC
>Ga0196901_1000848_pt1 | contig 15713 bp, 18 predicted proteins | sample CB_VirMetaG_FD_169099 | JGI IMG/M metagenome (GOLD analysis project Ga0196901, IMG submission 169099) | Freshwater to marine saline gradient viral communities from Chesapeake Bay - CB_1504_1 Viral MetaG (v3) (version 3) | ecosystem: Environmental > Aquatic > Marine > Coastal | place: USA... | reverse complement strand
ACTGGACAGACGTTTACACAGTCTGTATATTTGCATTTTACGCAGGCTTCTGTTACTAAAAATGTCATGCTGTTATCCTCTTAAAGTAATCAATTATTGTTAAACTGTCTTGCTCGTCCATATATTTTAATGGCCTGTTTTTAAATTTTACTACGTTTGCATCGTGCCAATCAAACTGTTCTAACTGCTCAATACGATGAAACTGTGGCATAATGTCTTTTACATATTGATAGTTATCACTATCTGTTACACTCTTATAAATTCCTAATAATTCATATTCACTTAGCCACATTGTTTCGTCAAACGGTGCTAGGTTGCGTATTGCTTCTGTCCACGTTGTATTGTGTCTAGTTTCTATTAGTGTTTTTAAACTTTGCCAATCTTTTTGCAAATATGGCATGAACTCTGTTACATAACTTTCGTTACTTTCTCGTTTTAGACCTATTAACTTTTCAACATATTCATTATATATGCTGTGGTGTTCATTCCATACATCCTCAGTTCTAAATACAGGTTGTGCATTGTCAAAAAACTTATAAGGCTTTATAGCAAATACATCAACATCTTGAAATAGCACATCACTGTCTAAATAATCTAATAGAGCTAACTTAACACCCTGTTGCTGATACCAAGTATCTGTTGCTGTTTCGTTTGTGCGCCAGTTAGATAACTTATACTGATCTATTATTTCTCTGTCGCGATAGAATACAAAACCAGTTGTATCAATACCGCATTTATGAAACTGTTCTGTTAGTGTTACAAAACTGTATACACTAACAATGTGTGTTTCCGCTATGTCAGGTTCTAAAAACTTATCAAAACTAAGTGCGCAACAGGCTTCATACATCCTACCAGCACCAATGCCCATTATGCGTTTAATCATTTAAAAATATTGCTGTATACTTTTAGTTTCTCAATCTTTTCATCTCTGGCACGGTTAATATCTTCTTCCTTAACCAAACCAGCTTCGATCATTAGTCCAATCATACAGACCAAATCACCAACTTCCATACTTAAATTTTCTCGTTGTGTCTTGCCAGACTTGTGTTCGTTGTCTATACCAAAACGTACACATTTACTAACTGCTTGTATTACCTCAGCACACTCCTCCTGAGTGATACCTAGTATCTCACGTTCTTTTTCTGTCATAGTGTTATTATATACTACTGACTAGGCTATGTCAACATTGTATGTGCCTTGATCGTACTTGGCATCAGTACAACTCTTACAAAGGCTCTTGTTTGAGTAACAAGTTTTGGTGTTTTCTTTTATCAAACTTACCATACCTGGACCAGTAAACAAGTCCCAATAACTATCCCTGTTCAAGTTACCGATAACGTGTTTTAGATCATAGTCCATACAACACAATACTACGTCGCCGTTTGGCATCAGTACGTGCTGATCGTAGTTTACTGTTTTACTACAATGAATTGGTAGTTTGTGTTCTTTTACAAACTTAATTTCCTGATCTGTCGTTACCTGTTCTTTGTTCAAACTACCAGCACGATCGTGTCCAAACCAGTTATACAATCTAACACCCAGGTGTTGTAGGTCTTGATGTATTTTACCATGATCGCTCATGGTCATTGCTTCTAGTTTAATGCCTGCTGATTGTATACCACCTGTCATAATATGGAACACATCTTCCCACTCTTTGCTGTATTTCCAGCCCTTCATATTGCCGTATTCGTCTGGAAAGTGTACGCTAAATGTATCAACTAAGTTTCTATGTGTTCTTAGTAACTCCATTACTTCATTGGCAGTATCCACAGTCCAGTTGTACAGAGTTGTATAGATAGCAACACGATGATTTGATTCTAATGCGTAGCGCAACATATTAGTTGCTTCTGGGTTGACCCATGCTTCGGCCATACCACTAAAATCTATTCTTGTCTCTGGCGGAATTTTGCCAAGTGCTGTCTTAAATGTTTCCAAGCTCATATACTTGGTGTCTTCACCGTACTTGGTTCTTAAGTTTTCCTGTGGACAGAAATTACACATGAGTGGACAACCAATCATGGTTGTAATTTCCAACGTGGGCATTGTTTTCATAAATTATTGAACTGCTTTTTTGTTAGATGGCTTTAACTTAATTGATGTTGCTTTTTCTTTGACCGGTTTTAAAGTAACCTGGCTTAGGATTTGTCTATTACTAAATCCGGTATTGCTACTCATTAAATATATTCCCATAGCATAAATTTCATTGGCCATTTGTATAGGATCTGTAAAATATTTTAATGCTTTAGCAGGAAAATTTATTAGCATCATTCCATCAAACCCAGACTCTGCTTGATACAATGCATAATTAGCTCTTAGAAAATACTGTCGAGGATCTTGACCACCTACTACAGCATTTACAATGTCGCTAACTTCTGTCCCGGAAAATATATATTTGAATAGTTCTGTTGCTAGTTTCTTTTGTTGTGCTGGGTTTAATCCGTTCGCGTCCATAACTGATTTTAAGTTAGTTAAATTAAATGACGTACCTTCTTCGGGGGGATTTGGTAAATGCTTGTTTAATATAGCTGGAATATTATCAACTTTTAATAATCCAGGAGTACCAACCCTTCCGCCACTTTGACCAGCGGCCGCTTTGACTTCAACAACTTGATTGCCTATATTAAGATCTCCTTTACCTGTGATTTTAATATGGGGACTTAATACTGCTAATGCAAATTCACCCGGACCTTTTGCACTTCCAAACGTTACTGGAGCAAGAGCTTCAAAAACCCTATGCACAAATTCCATTGGTGCGCCTTTACCACCTGTTAATAAGTTTTCAAATTTAACATATTCTCCACTGAGCATACGATTTATGTCTATAAATCCTTGTGGATAAAATTTAGTGAAGGCTTCTTTTTCTTCTACGGTTCCGGGCAACTCAATGATGATATCAGCGAGTTTTTGCTCATATCCTTTAGTATCAGTGTCTCTTTGTAATGTTCCGCCGATACGATCTAATAGACCACCTTTGTGCAACGCAGTGTAAATCTTATTAAGAAGGTCCTCGTCTTGAGTAGCTTGAACTCTATTAACGATATCCTGCTTAATATTACTAAGATTGGTCTTTTCTGTTAAAAATTCTTTTGCTCGCATAATAGTGTATTTAGTTGCGTTCTATGTCTTCTTCAATGCAGTCTCTTCCGTACTGCACTTCAACTATTACACAGGGATCATCGTAGGGATTATGTAGTTGATGCCATACACCTGGGTTAATTTTGTAATCGCTATGCGTGTCTAATACTACATTTCCTACACGACAGCGTCCACGTGCTACTAACCATAGCTCACTTCGCATACGATGTCGTTGTAAACTTAAACTTTGTCCAGGCTCTATTGTAAGTGTTTTGACTTTAACGCCGGGTACGCTGTATAGCACATCATAATGACCCCAGTTGCGATCTGTTCTACGCTCTGTTTTCTCCCAAAACGCTGTCCAGTCTGTCAGCAGGTCACTGCTTGAATTCATTTTGTATGTGCCGCCAACACCCCAAGCATATTCTACACCAGTTATGTTTGTTTCCGGACTGTTTTGTGCTGTACGATCTCCACCGTTGGCTACAACAATACGATGATCACGCCAAGTTGCTTTTGTTATGGCCACAGCATGTCGTGCAGTATTATCTTTGTCATCAAACTCTATAGTGTAGTCTACCATTTCTAAATTCTTAATGATAGTACTGCGCTCATTCCAGTTCATAAACGCACGACCTTTTTTACGCTCTAGCCAGTCGTCTGAATTTATGCCTACTACCAAGTAGTCGCCTAGCTCTTTTGCCGCACGAAAGTAAGCAATATGTCCTGAGTGCAGTGGATCAAATCCACCTGTTACTAATACTACTGTTTCTTTAGCCATCTTTCCAGTTTATACCATCGGGGAAACGTAAGTCTTTGTCAATCCACATGGTCAACACTTCTTCTTGTCTAACATAACCATACTTGGTCAAAGAATTTATAACAGTATCGTTAAGTAATCCTTTGTCAGCAAGATCAAACCATGTAGTAGTCTTTGGATCCATTGGTTCTATACCTGACTTATAAACAGCAACGTGTAACCATGGATCATCTGGTTCTTTCTTAAAGTATGCATCTCTACAATCAAAGCCATTCACAGCCAACATATACATCATATGTATTAAGTTATGGTTGTAGTAACACATATTATGTGAGTGAACTACTGGCCTTGCGTATTTGTAGTAGGTTGACATTGGAAACACCATCATCAGCATACCATCTTGAACTAACTGTTTGTTCCAAGCGTGTAGTGTACGCAATGGATTTGTTATGTACTGAAATGTATTGTGGCTCCAGATAAAATCAACCTCTATAGGTAGCGGTGGATCCCAAGAATCTATGTCAACATCAGCCATATGTACATTATCATATTTTCTAACGTCATCGTCTAATAGTTTCTTAACCGCCAAATCACAGGCATAGACTTTATAGTTACGTGGCAGTGGTGGATCATCACGAGTCATTAGGTTCGCCCACCACTGTACATCTCTGCCAGTTCCACAACCAAAGTCAGCAATAATTTCTAAACTGTCTAAAAAACTATCATAGTTATATAACTGATCTAATGTTTGTAAACTGTGTTCATGCGACTCGTATTCATTTCTAAATGTTATCATAGTGTTACATCCTCCATACCTGCTGTACGTAGACGCACAACGTGGCCCAGCATAAAGTTCTTGCTCTCAAGTCCTTTCATTAGTCCTAGCCATTTATTGCGTAGTAGTGCAACTTCGTTAATTATTGTTTCAAATTCAATTACTTCATCTTCGCCGTCTACATACTTTTCAGCATCGCGACTGCTTAATGCACGAGCATAACCTTCTAAATACTTTTGAAAGTATTTCCTACGTAGTTTACGTAATTCTATATTTAAGAAGTTTAATACCGCTTCAATCTCTTGTAGTTGGTTGAAGCGATGTTCAGTTATCCCTGGCAAATTTGCCGCGGACTTTTCAAGGCTACCGGCTATATGAGTTTCTTTTTTAGCCGTTTCAAGTTGTGCTTCATAGTAAAATATGAAGCCAGGAATATTTTCTAAATTTTGAACTACCTTATTATACCACATTATTCTTCGTAATCGTCGTAGTCTTCATCTTCATCAATTGAATATTCTTGCACCGCACGTTTTGTATAATTGTCGGCAACCGAAAACTCTTTTAACTGTGATTCCGATAATGTATCAACTAGCATACTAACTAAATTGTCAGCGGCTTCTTGACGTTCCTTAACCGGAATATACTGTTTAAGTATAGTATATGATTCTACTAAAACATCTACCTCAATTGACACTTCATTTTCTCCTAATCAAATAATTTATAAAGTTCTGGATAATACTCTGCAAAGTTTTGACTTCTTAATAAGTCCTGCTCTTTAAGATAATCTAACAAATTATATTCTCCAGTTTGATTATTCATGATACTTATTAAAGAAGTAATTTTATTTGTAAAAACGTTATCTTTAATTGTTAATAACTTATCTGTTATTTTTTGCTTCACGCCTATAGGTAGATTTACAATTGACAGTTCCTGCGGTTGTGTTAACAGGCTAAAAGTTATGTCTATACCTGATTCTTTTGCATAAGAATATATCTCGTAACTATTGTAAAAATTTAATGCATTAACAACACTAAAGAAATTAACATTGTACTTACCATCAGTACAGTATTTTTTTATATTAGAATCAACTTGCTCCCAAGGAATTCCAAATCTTTCGTATTCAAATTGCTTTTCTATGTTATCAATACTAAAACTAAGTTCTACTAATTTAAATTGATCCCAGTATTCAAATAAAAAGTCAGCATACACTGTACCATTTGTATTGTAATGCAACGAAATATCCTTAGATAGATCATTGTCAATAAAGTATTGTAACAGTTTTCTATGACTTTTGTCTAGTAGTGGTTCGCCACCTGCAAATGTAATATACTTAACCTCTTTACTAACTTTAATCAAGTCTTCCCAAAACGTACTTATCTCGCTATCAACCCAATCAAATTCAATACTTTGCTTTTTAGAAAACTTTGACCATGTGCTACTACATCTTGGCGAACATATTCTACAGGCTAAATTGCATTTGTTACCTAATTTAATATCTAAGTTTAGCAGTCGAGTACTCTTTATGTCATTGTAATCTATATCAAATTGATAATCTTTGAATACCTGATTATCGTTAACTCGTTTACTGCGTCCGCCCACATCTTCCACTTTCCAGCACTGGTAGCATTGGTCTGGAAGTTTTCCATCTAAGAATTCTTGTTTAAGTTTTTGCTGTTCTATAGAATTAAAGTAGTCTACAAAACCAGTTGTTTGCACGTTAGGTGCTGATATATCTCTATCCCATTTACAGCATCTGTGGAATCCACCATCAACATCAATTTCTAAACTAAGATAAGGTGTGATACACATCGAATCTGGAATAGCATAATTAGTTGGGTTTTTGACATGTATAATAGGCCAATTAATTACTTCAACGAAAAACTTATCAATGTCCAAATGCTCAAGTATACGATCTATATACTTTATCATTGCAGTTTTTGCTGGCAACTCGTCAGCAACATCATCAACAAAGACGATGCGTTCATTACTAGCGAACGCATCTTTATGTACAGACTTTATGTCACGATAAATTTGATTTATCGGTTGCTGTAGTAAATCACTGTAGCTCTTCTGGAGCAGTATCTTCATCAACGATGTCATTTTCTACAGTTGGGGTAACAGGTGTTTCGTTCCAGTCGTTCATAACTGTGTCCAAGCAACCTGCTTCATTACGCTCCCACTCTTTACGGAACTGTTTAATTTCTTCACCAGTGCTAGTAGTGTATTTGAGCCTATTACCATCTTTCTGTAATAACTCTTTCTTTTCACACAGATCAACAAGTCCCGAGTATGGATTCATACCTGTTTCATATGGAATCTTAACCTGCACACCTTCAAACGGTTTTGCGTAACGAGTCTTCATTACTTTACAGCCTGCTCTAATACCACGCACATCGCTGATCTTATTACCGTCATCATCTTCTTTTAGTTTAAGTTTCTTCATAGCAACTACAATACTTGAAGCATAGATAAAGCCTTGACCACCCGAAATCTTGTCATCTGGATCAAACATATCCTGTGATGCATACGTATGGTTAGTAGCAACAAGTCCTACGTTAGCATTACCAAACATATTAACACAGTTACGTACAAGTGCTGTTAGTGCTTTAGGCTTACGACCCATATCACCTTTTAAGTCACCTTTACTAAACTGATCAACATCAGTTGGGGTCAACAACATACCTAAACTGTCAATAACAAATAGTACTTTGGGTCTATCCTCTTCTGGTATGCCCTTGTACTCTGCCATAAAGTCATTTACTGTTTTAGCAACATCATCAATCATTGCCATATTCATCTTTAACAGTTTATCTTCGCTAGTGTCTACACCTAGTGCTTTTAGCCAGTCTTCGTCAAGTGCGTTTTCGCTGTCAATTAGTACAACAAATATGCCCTGCTGTTGTGCATGTTTTACAATATTACCTGAACAGATATAACTTTTACCTGCACCTGACTCTCCAGCAAATACTGTTACCTTACCGAGCGGGATACCTTTGTGGAAATCACCTGAGATAAGATAGTTGAGCGCATAGTTTCCTGTTGATATCCAATCAGTAGGATCATTGAAACCAAAGCTAACGCCAGCAATACTTTTAGTAAGGCCTTTACGAAATTTTGATACATCAAACGGTTTTGCCATGTTTATTTTCCTTATATAGATCTACAAATATTTTACTACTGTCGATGCCACGTCTAGCATCCATTACTGCTAATTGTTTAAATGTTTCTGCCAAATTCTTTTCAAACGGTTGTTCTAAATAACGTAACAAATTACGATATCCATTCTCGAGTAAATGTCCCGGTCTTTCATCGATACGTTTCTGCAACTCTTCTTTTGCTAATTGTAGCATAGTGTCAGGGAGATGTCTAATATTTAGGTGTTGAGGTTGTAGTAACGGTCCCAATACAAATGCGTTTGGATGAAAGTTCCAATCATTGGTAAACTTATCAATAAACTCAAATACACTAAAAGCATTTAGTACAAAATATAACATATTAAATGTTATTTTATGTCCTGCATCTTTAATACGTCTTAGGTTGCGGCAAAAAGTTGCCCAGTCTCCTCCATGGCGTATATAGTTATATTCATTGCCCATTGTTTCAGCACTTACTATCCAATGTACACGATTAAACTTACAGGCTAGTTCAAATACACGAGTATCTGTATCACTTAGATTAGTGTTTATACGTAAACTAACATCTGGATTGACATCAAGTAACAACTCTAACAGTTCTTGGTTCTCTTTCATTAGCATTGGTTCGCCACCTGCTAGGTAAACGTGCTTTAATTGTTTGGCATGTTCAAAAATGTAGTTCTTAAACTGTTCACGTTGTTCTTTGCTCGGTACCTTTTGTATACAATTTAACTCTTGTGCCCACTTACTACTAAACTCCGGGCCACAGTATACACAACTAAAGTTACATAAATTTGTCCAACGTATATCAATTTTTTGCAAATCAAAACTATTACTTTGATTATACGTATCTAAAGTCACAGATTTCATTTCACGTAGATAATATACACGATCACTAATAATGTCCAACCCGTTTTCTTCTTTTTCTAATTCATAGCAAGGATTGCAACGCTCACCAGGTTGGTTATTCAACATACGTTGTCTGGTATCACAACTCTTTTGATTGGTAACAATTTGCTCTATAGGTGCATCTATTAGATTCCCAATTGGTTCACTGCTACGTATACACGTTTTAACATCTCCGTCAAAATTGTACATTATACCCGTCCAGGGAATAGGACAGAAGTTGCGATTAGTTATATAGTCTTTTGGATTCAAGTTAAATATTCCCCAATGCTGAGTTCTTCAACTTCCATGTACGGATATGTATCTAATGTGTCAATTACTTTCTTAACCCAAACATCTACATTAACACCACCTTCTCCTTGTGTGTTAACTTTCCCAGGTTTAATCAAGCATAATTTTGGCCAATTTTTTAACCCTCGCAATTGGCGAACCGCTTCTTCGAGTGTATTCTTTTGTACATGATAATGTAGCATCTCTAGGCCATTAATTGAACTAGTAGGTAAGCTAGTCATTAATGTACTGATGTTAATAATCTGCTTGTTAGGTACACGTTCCCATGCTTGATGTACTGCAAACAATAGTTCAGTTTGTGCAAAACCAACTTGTGCATTATTAATAAAAATATCGCAAGGTTGTATGACTTCAACACACTTAGGTATATTTCTAATATTATAACCGTTACGTCGACTAAGTCCAACGACCTCATGTCCTTGTTGTTCATATATTTTAGCAAACGCTTGTCCTATACCAGCACTATGTCCGGTAATTGCTATTTTAGCCATTCAATTGGCTCCTTGTGAAATGTAAAACTTGCTATAATCCTTGGCGCTTTGGCATCGTCTGCATACTTCTCTACACTATGCGGAATGCTACTGTTAAACACAATAGGATTAGACATGTCCCGATACTCGGTTAACAACGCACCTTTTGCAGTAGATAAATCATATACCTCACTACCAAATTGGTTTTTAATTTTAGGATAGGTTTCTAAATTTTCAACAGTATACCAACGATTGGTCCAACCTTTGGTATTCTGGACTGGAAAGTTCATTTTAGCCACAACAGGCTTTTCGTCTACGTGCATAGGCAAGTCATTAGTATCAGTAATGTACGTTATAGCACTATCCTTAACCGGTAGTCTGTTCTGCTTAAAAAAGTCAAGCAATGCTGGAGAAGCCGCAAGTAAGCTCTTTGTGTCTATAAATTTCCAAGGACTACCGTTGCATAGTTCTATATCATCGTTGTCCGATATAAAATCAAGTATTTCATCTGCAATGGTTTTGACGTCTGCAGTAATTTCAGCGTAGGCTTTCACCGATTCCTCTGATACGATTTTGTTCTTCTAAAAATACATCTAACTCTAAATCATTATTACGATCTGTTGCTACACGATTGAATTGTCCTTTACAGGCACTTGTATATCTATTCCAATACTTAACATTCAATACATCAGGATCATTTAAAAAAGCATAACTGTGATTAAGTTCATTCTTACTAACAAACTTTAAAATGTTTTTAAAGTCCTTAATATTAAGTGCGCTGACTGTGGTCCAAGTATTAAGTTTAACATTCATTTGCTTATAAATCATAAGGTTACTATAAAACTTATCCCATTTAATAGGCCAGCGTACATAATCGTGTACTGCCTCGATACCATCTAAACTTACAGTAACAGTTACTTTGATTCCTTTTGCTACTATATCTTCAAGTTCTTCAATGACCAAACTACAATTAGTGTTTAGTCTCAATGACTCTAAGTTAGGCGGTAAGTTCTGTAGTATACGTTTGTAGTTTTTACTAGCACTGGGCTCACCACCATTGATATCTAAATGTACAACACGCTCTAACGGTAAGTTCCAATAGGCCTCGCTGTTATCTACTATGGGATATATTTTATCTGTTAAACTGCCAATCTTTGTACTGTATTCTTTTGAACAGGTGAAGCAGGCACTGTTGCATACATTGTCTAGTATACCACCTACTATAAGATAATTTTTGTTAGTCTGTTTAGCGTCAAATTCTATTGCGTTGTGTCTTATGCTTTTACCGTTAACACGCTCGGTGTCATAACAGCGTAAACACTCTGCGGGCCATTCTTGCTTGCGTATATTGCCGAGCCAATCACTTTGATCTAGTTCATCAAGACTGCGAAACTGTGGTGGCGCAATCATATGTCCACAACGGCTTACTGTTCCGCCAGGATTAAATCTAACAAAATGATCTAAACGAGGACATTGCATAGGTCGATTGATCTTTGAATTACTTCTTTATATGTTGCTGGAAATCTATGTTTTATTGTTTGTACAATCATTTTAAATGGCACAGTTTTTCCAAGTAGCTCGCCTACTAGGACTTGATCAAGTTTAAAATAAAATTGTACCTTTTCATTATTTGGGTCTATAAGTGGATCTTTGTCTGTTGACCTGTTTTCGTGCCACTTAGTAATTTCGCTTAAATTATTTAAATGATTAATTTTTATTTTTGCCTGCGTAAATCTTTGCAAGTTCATTAACCAGAAAAACTGTGGAGCGTAATGATTATTAAGAAACAAGTAATTGTTTATGTAGTGTGCAGTTGTTTCTAGTTCACATCCCTGCAACAACATTTCGTCCATGAATTTTTGTGCGCCAGATACAAAACGTTCAATCGGGTCGCGAACAAATACTTCAACAACTTTAAGTTGTTCAATTTCTTCTACTGTTAACGTTCTAAACCCAGACTTATGTAAACTTGTTGATCCGTTTTTGTATATAGGAAAAACAAACCGTTGTGGGGCTACTTCAAGCACCTCACAACGGTCCGGGAAAAGAATGTTATCTATCTGAGATAACATTTTGACACAAGTTCCTTAGTTATGATTGGGAACGACTTCTAATTTTTGCTAGTATATCTTCAGCACGTTGGCTTGACGAACTAGCTGGTGCTACTACTGGTGCTTCTGCTTCTGCTGTATCATCCTCAACAACTGGAGCGGGTGTAGCAGTCTGCGCACTAGGTGCAGGTTGTGCTACAGAAGGTGAGTCGTCGCTGTCAGTTGATGAAGTTGATGTTACCATCATGCCTGCTGGTCTGTAATACTGTCCCCAACGATCTGGGTCGTATGCTTGACCGTCAACACTGGCTTCGAACATTTCTTTAATTACTTTAAGTTCAACTTCGCCAGGTTGCTTTGGCAAGAAGTCAGTAAGGTTGTACAGTCCGTTTGTGTCAATAGCACCTTGCTCGTCTGCTGTAAGTGCTGATTCACGTCTACTCCACTTACTAGTGCTGTAGTCTGCGTATCCACCTTTACTGGTTTTTGTGATTGTGAAATCCAAACCTGCTGTGTAATCAGTAGGTAAGTTTTCTAATTCTGGATCCATAAGTGCCGCTTTAATCAAGTTAAAGATTTGCGGACTAATAACAAACCTGCGAATTGGATTGTCAGGTTGTTTGTCATCAGCAAGAGCATTTTCTCGCACAAAGCCTTGGAACAAGTATGATTTCTTCTTCCAGTACTTACGACCCATATCTTCTAAACTTGGATCTTTAAACCATCCACGTACTTCGCCTAAGATTGGACATTGTTCACCATACATTTCTACGCAAGGTACTTGAACAATAACAGGCTTGCTGTCTGCTTGTCCTTTAACACCTGCGAATGGTAAACGAATCATTAAACGCTCAACCCAAAAGAAATCATTCTTTGTGTTGCCGTCTGGTAGGAATCTTACTCTTGTGCTGGAACCTTCTGCTATGTTCCAATGTGGATAGATGGCGTTGTCGCCGCCTTGTTGTGTACCGCCTTGACCGCGGGTTTCTTGTGCTTGTAGCTTTGCTCTAATTTCAGCCAATGATGTTGCCATAATAATATCTCCTTAAAAGTTGCCTTAATGTAATGTGCCTAGATATACTAACGCACTGCATTAGTATAACAAATATATTTATCTTGTCAAACGAAAATTTTTATTTTTTTACCAAACCACTTAACCAACGTAGCATATCCAAATCTTCTTGTACAACTGGTTCTGGATTGCCTGCTGGCATAGTTGAATCGGCATATTGGTCTGCTGGTGGGGGAGCAGGTTGTGGTGCAGGTTCTTGTGTGTTAACTGCTTGTGATTGTAATATAGCCTCAAGCTCATCTGCAAGTTCAGTTTCACCATTTTGTGCTAACCAATTTGCAATAACTGGTCTGGCGTCTTGATCTGGACCCTGCTTTGATAACTCTCTTAGTTCTGCATGTAAACTATCTTGGTCAACATAACTAATGCCTTCTAGTGCGGCAATAGCATCTTGTCCGTCAATACCAACTGTAATTGGTTCGTTGAACAAGTCAGTTAGTTCGTCTGTTGCGGCTGGGCCAAATGTTTCTTCTGTAACATCTGTTGCCCAATCTTCAAATTGGTTTGTGTACGCTCTGTGAACATATGGTAGTGCATCGTTAAGTCTATCGTCAAATATCTTTTTAACAAAACGCTCACGTAGTGCATCTACATCAACATCATCTTCTGGTACTGAATAGTTTTCTGCTATTTGTAATAACAACTCGTGTCCATTACGACCTTTGAAACTTTCTAACTGTTTTCTAACTTCTGCGTATCGGCCTAATGCGGCTTCTACCATACGTGTTGTTTCTGTATCTTCAAAAGTTCTGTTGTTCATACTGCGAGCAAAGTGTCGCATAGCACTCATCTCTTTAACCATTTCAGCAATAACTTCACAACCACTGTCGCCCATCTCGCCACCACGGTTTAGGTGGTTGGCTAATGCTCTAGCACCGTGCAAGTTTTTGTGATCAAGTAAGAAACGTTCACCTAAAGGTGTTTCAATAAACACACGATCAATATTTCTAGCACGGGCACCATGTTTGTCTGGATCTACTGATTCTACGTGCTTGATAATAATTTTATGTTCGCCTAGGTCTGCATAACTGGTATGCTTGTCCCTGTTATCACCGTATAAGCGTGACTCAGCAACTAAGTCATCTGTATCCCACTGTGCGTCTGCTTTGCTCTGCTGTTTTAAATTCTGTAGGTCAAGATTGCTACGGTTGATGTCACGTACTTCAAAGTTAAGTAAGTTTCTTTTAGCAAATTTACGCATATTTCTTAAAAACTGAAACCATTCATCTTTATCTTCATCACTCATACCTTCTGTGATGTTTATACCGTAGTATACTTTAAGTGCGTCCTCATCTATTAGACTTAGTGTAACGTTACCAACGTTTTCACCTGTGTTACTAATGTAATCAAAGTTAATAAAACGAGCCTGTTCGGGATCGCTTGTACGATTGGCTTTGTCGTTGCCAATGTTTACATTGTCAAATTTTGCTCTAATTTTCTCAAATAATGAGGCTGATATTTTGTCTAATTCACGCATAATATATTATTTATGCTCCACAGGACCAAAGTAAGTGTAACTACTCAAGCGTGTTTCCCCTTCGATAAGTGTAGTCGGAACACCATGAAACTGATTAGGACCGTTAAACATAATGTATCCTGTATTTGCTTTATAAGGAAATGTATAGCGTACAGTTTTGTCTGCATTATAAAATACTGTTCCGTGTTTAGCGTCTGCGCTATCAAGCAAGTATACCTGCATTGCTATAGGTAAATCACCATCTAAATGTATACCACAAGTATACGGAGCGTAGTCTAACCAAAAACTGCTCCAACAGTCGTACTCGGGAAAATGTACATTTAGTGCATCTGCTAGGTCTTGTCTAACTTTGTTTAAGTGTAAATCAAGTTTAGGTAATATACTGTCCTGTTTTGGTAGTAGTCTACGTCTAGGCCAGTCTAACTGTCCTTCCTGTAGTTCCCATTCATATTCCATAAAATCTTCTTGCGCAACTTGATCAAGTAGATCCTGCGGATATACATCCTCTACTAGGAATAGATTATATTGCGCATCAACTGGGGTAATTATCATATCATTATAAAAGGCATTGGTGCAACAAAGTCGTCTACACCATCACGCATTGCATTATCTAACTCGCTGTCAAAACTTTGCAATGCTTGTGTCATTCTCAGTGCTAATAAACTAGCCATTACCAAATCATCACGCTCGCCTAGTTTAGCGGCAAAGCTAGACCCGTGTGCTACAAATGTTTTAAGTTCACTAATTAAGTTTTGACTGTTAATAGTCATCTTCTTACCTTCAATCAAACTTTTGAACTTTGCACAGACTGTAATTTTACTTTTGTTAGTTGTAGTAAATCCTTTACGATGCAATCTTGCTTGCCCAGCAGAAACTGGCTGACTTAGGAATGTACCCTTGATGTTTTCTTCGCCCATTTCAGCAATAACTACAAGTCCTGCTTCACCAAGTGTATTATTTTCTATACTGTAATAAATGTTGTTGGGAGTTTGTGTTAAGTCAGCGATATGATCGCATATTTCTTTTAAGATAACAATTTGTCGTTGTATAGGTGTTTTGTTGTGTTGCCATTCGCCACACTGTATCATCGTGGGCAGTTCAAATACTTGTATAGCCGCAGGGTCACCACCTGTGCCCAAACTAGGATCGAGACCTACAACATAGGTCTTGCCTTTTTCGGGACGCTTATACCAACGGACCTGACCTTGCTTTTCTATAGGATCCCGACCTTCAAGATCAACTAAAGTCATACTGTTAATTAATGTTTCATCGTAGATTAAGAATTCGCAACCGTGTTCACGTCTAAAACGCTCTTCACCAATACGTCCTATTTCTTCTTCTTTCCACTTTTCGTCCCTGTCTGGATGCTCCCACCAGTCTGCTTGATATGCAAAAAAGCCGTTGACACCTAAGCCGTTGTCTGTAGGATTACCATAGTCATCTATGTTTTTGTTTGCCTGCTTCCATATAAACGCAAATTGATCCTCATCGCTGTTTGGTGTTGATGTAATAATTGCCTTACCACCAGTACTGAGTGTAGGCGAAATACTTGTCCAAAACTCACGGGCAATAGTAGGTCTCACGAACGCAAACTCATCACAGTATAGTAGTGTAATGGACATACCTCGTCCAGTTGTTTCTGTAGTTGTTTGTGAAACAATACGTGATCCGTTTTCAAAGTCTATGCTACCTTTGTTATAAC
>Ga0196901_1000844_pt1 | contig 15739 bp, 22 predicted proteins | sample CB_VirMetaG_FD_169099 | JGI IMG/M metagenome (GOLD analysis project Ga0196901, IMG submission 169099) | Freshwater to marine saline gradient viral communities from Chesapeake Bay - CB_1504_1 Viral MetaG (v3) (version 3) | ecosystem: Environmental > Aquatic > Marine > Coastal | place: USA... | reverse complement strand
CTGTTTGCTCAATTAATCCGGTTAGACTCGTGCCATCATTATCAGAGTTTTCAATCAGGTAACTAATACGGTCGGGAAACTCAGTAAAATCAGTCTCGTTAAACTTCATTCTACCTAACCACGACTTCAAAGTTTGGCCTGCAATTTCATCAAATTCAGCACCACACAAATATTCATAGTAACGCTGAATAGCTGTATCGCTGGTCTTATCAACACTCGAAGGATGTGGCAATAATTCATATCCCATCGCTTTAACGAAATGACTACCAAGCACTGCGGCACGAAGCGCCTTGATAGCACCTTGCATATCTGTGTAATCTTGGTTGCTGATAATTGATGTTGTCGTGGTCATGATAAAGCCCTGATAATTTTGTTTAGTATAACGTAACACTAGCGCGAGTTAAACTAAATCCCCAACCGCTTAAACACCTCTGAGTCTCTAACTCTCAATTCATCGATTGTTAGCTGGCGTAGGGTCATGTCACTAAACGACGAAAGCGATAATTTGCCATCTAAAAACAGTTTGGTCCTAGTCGCGCCCAATACATCATCAACGAACCAACGAGGTTGTTCTCGTAACCATGTATCGTACTTAGTTGACGTTTTCAGCCTGTCAATGTCGAACGTGTCTAAATCTTTTCGTCCGCGATACTTAGGTTTTTTGCCTGTTCTATTTTCGCGTTTCTCGAATTTCTCACGCGCCTCTTTAGTATCTTTACCACCTACAGCGGGACGCAAACCGTCCGGCATTTCTTGCCCTTCGACTAGATGCAAGATGATTGTACGGCAATTTATATGAAACGGCGGCATGCCTATTGGGTTTTCACCTAAAGGCCAACCATCATGATAATGCGCATCGATACTTCTGCAAATACTCGATGTCCTATTGTCAAATTGGACGAACGGCACTTCACGCGCTATCAAGTGCTTATTGTGTTCTGCCATTTGCTGCCGACCCTGATTAGAATAAAAAGCCGTACCCGTTCTTATTAAAAACTCAGCATCACGCCTCAATATTCCGTCAACCATGGGGCGCAAATCATTGACCATCTCGTTAACTGTCTGGCCGTTTATGTAGCCTTTTTTAACCGTGTTTTGCACAGCATCAATAAACGAGCCTTGGTTTTTATCGACATATTCAGACCACGTGCCAACCTGGGAACGTTGTCCAGACTCAAGCGCCATCAACGCCTTTTGCATCCAGTCTTTGACTTGTTGCTGTGGTGGTGTGCGTAATCTTACATCAGCATAACCGCCAATCAGCGAAGCGTAGTAACTAGACTCGTAGACAGCTAAATCTGTTAACTCTTTAGTAGATGCCTGCCAAGCCTCGTTAGTTGAGTCTTGAATGGCCTTTGCAATAGCGCGATTGACAGCGCTTAACTTTGACACACTACCTATGTTTTCAGCGTCCAGCAGTATTAATCGGACGGCTTTGTATGCCTCAGCGTAAGACGGGTATATGTTGGCTTTTAGTAGGTTTGTGGCTACTCTTCCGAGGTATACACTGTGTTTGTCGAGGTCTGAGGGTAGGGTCATTCTGACAGGTCTTTTATAATCGTTGCCAACAATCTTATCATCTCTTGCGCATCCCCGCGATAACATTCACCGTTTGCCAGGCGACGTATGTCGGCAATGCAGATAACGTGGACTTTATCGCCCAGGTTGACAACGTAATGCGGCATGTTTTTGGTTATGTCATTCATTTGTTGATTATACACAACTGGTCGGAGCAGTTAAACGATAAAAGTGTGTTTTAATAGCGTCACTGAAATAAAACAAGGTGAATAAACATGAACGACTTCGAACTACAATGTAATTTAAACCCAATGCCAGTATTCAAAAACACCATCCAATACATGACTCTTGGAGAAATCAAAGCATTTCTTCGTGAGTTTGGAGAGGATGACAATGTAAAGCTTGAAGCAAAGACATATAAAAAGGTGGCTGAGTTGATGGGATACCCTGTCAAATGCAACTAACCCTCCCACCCTACACCCGCGCATTACCAAACGATGCGCGGTTAAACGCAAAAGAACTGGCCCAGATAATGGGCTGCACAACTAAATCAATTAGCCGATTAGTTAGTGAGGGTAAATTTCCCGCTGCTGACGGCTATCATCACAAGTCTAATTCTGGCGCGAGAAAGGACAGACATTTGTGGTCAATGAAATTATTGAGGGAGTTTGAGAGTGAACAATCTTAACGGAAGAATATTTTGTGGCTCAAATTGTTTCGCAAAAATAAAGCATCAACTATCGAAAGATGAAAACAAAATCTATGAATATTCAGGCGTAAAATTCATAGAAGAACCAATGTTAAATCCTGATGATATGGTTGCGATTGATAAAGATACTGTTGAAATACTAAAGGAGTTTGAATCTAACCAGCTCGCGGAGCCTTAGACATTGGCTTCCTATCAACCGGCCATTCATACGCGACACAGTAACCTATTGCGGTTGTAATGTGTTGCGTGTCGTTCTTTTGGTCTTCTTGGAATGATGAGCCTTGCTGCAATTGAACCGTTGCCAATCCCTTGTGACACCATGGCGCTGTTTTAGGGTTTACAAATAGCGATACATCACCAGAAGCGGTTTTAATCTTAGCTCTGACAGCGTTTTGACGGTCTTTAATGGCTGGATGAGCTAAAGATACTCTACGCTGAAACTTCCAACCGTTAGCGCGCAAAACATCCTCAATATCATTATAGTCTGAATTATGCCCGTGTTTCTCGCCTGCTCTGCCTGCTGGGTCGCCATATATATACACTGTTTTGTTCTGGTGATTCTTGTATTTCTCGACGAACTCAAGCGCAGACTGTCTTGATACTGCGCTAATCAATACTATTTCATCAAGTAGATAAAGCGAGTTTTCACGCCTGACGCCTATAGCGCTTGATAGTGGGGTAAAGTTTTGGTCATGCATCCACCACAGCATTTCATGCGACTTAATCGTTTCATCGGTGTAATTGTCCGGTGAATAGTCTTCATAAATACGACCGCTTGCAGTCTCGAATGATGCTTGAAACTCTTGCTTATACTGCTTAGTTGACATTACCTTTTTGGCTTCGGCTGCCATCTCTGGGAATATTTCCTCCGTCATCCAGTGGAATACTTCGTACTCGTCGCTGGCTCCGGTCTTTGCTATTTCACATAAATCATAGTAATGGTTTAACCCATCAGGCACGCCCAATAACCAGCACCAAGCGCGGTAATCTGGGCAAGTAGGGTTAACTGTATTTAATGCCGGGTAAATGTTTGCTTCCCATGCGTCAGGCTTAATGTCTGCGAATTCATCAATGCCGCCGCCCTTCCACGGGATGCCCTCAATACGTTGAGGCTTATCAAGGCCGATAACGTGAATTTCAGAACCGTTATTCATATAGATAATCAGATCTGAAACGTTCGGTTTTTTCTTGTGTGTTGCGGATAGCGTGAATGCCAGTAGGTCATCCCAGAATATCTTCTTTGCCTGGGCGTGAGTTGGTGCCGCTGCAAAGTATTGCCCGACTGTTTTATTGGCTTGCTTAACTAGAAACCGCTTGAATCGCTCTGTCTTACCTGAACGCCTGCCAGCCGGAACAAGCGGGAACCTAACCCCACGCATTACCGCAGTGATTAGGTTTAATTGAACTGGATGGTCTTTGAGCTCGTACCACCTAGTAATTTGTCTATCTAGTAAGAAGTTACCTGTTGACATTAATTTGGTAGTTTATCGATTAAGCTTGCGACGGCTTCGACTAGTTTGTCAGCTCCGCTTCCCGTTTCTTCTGGGTTTTGCCTAAACTCCTCTGGCATTCTATTCTTTGTCCAATAGATTAAAGCAGTAGTATCTGGCGGGTAATATTTTACCGTATCCGTTTTTATTATCTGCCCTTCAAACATTTTTATGTCAACGTCAGGATGCGAATAACCAATGGCTCTATGGTACAAAGCCATCTTTACCCTTTCGTTTGCAGGCTCCTTTCCAACCTTTATGGACTCCGAAAAATCTTCGTGCTGAAGCTTCCAAAGGTTGATTGTCGACTCGGAAACTTCGAAGAATTCTGATAAATCTCTATCTGTAGCGCCTAGCTTACAAATCTTTTCGGCCTGCTTTGCGTATTCTTCTTTGTACTTTGTCGGCCTAGCCACGGGCTACACTCCTCATATTTCGCGCACTGCGCAGATGCCAACGATTGTATTACTCCTCCCCATAATAATCAATACAAAGTTGTTTTAGTTCGTCGCGGACGTAACACTTGAATGTATGGTTAATGCTGATTTTCCAGTTGTATTTTATGATATCAGCCAACAACCCATTATTAACCAACGCCCAACTAGCCACCAAGTCGTTAAACTCAACAACATAATCCTTATGAACCAACCCATCATCGCGAAACGTCGTTTTACCTGTTTTATACAATTCGTCCATGTGTCGCTTTGTGTTTGTCATTTAATCCTACCTACCAAAGTGTATTACCTATGCCATTAAAACTTAACCACGCCTTTCTCACGAACGATTATAGCCATATTAACCAGTTAACCAAGCCACCAACTAAAATAATCATCCACCAACACAATGTTTGCTTCCATGTGAATCGTTTTGTGTGGCGTTGGTTGATAATTATGTACGTTTGTAAATCTGTCTCGTAGTATCTCATCTCTTAATCCTTTTTGGTTTTGACATACTGCGTCGGTGTTGCCCTCGAAAGAGGGCGGTTTTAAAGTGACTCTATTATTTCGCTTATTGCTAAAGTTATTTTTGCTCTGGTTTGTGGGTTTTGTTTTAGTTGGTTAACCTGCTTTTCCATTTCGCCACCCATTCGCTGAATTAATACTTTTGCTAAATTCTTGTTTAACTCAGCTTTGATGATCGCTCTAAAATCATCACCGCAAATCAGTTGCGTAACTTCACAATCAATAATGTTAAATAACTCATTTTTGTGAGCGTCAATTACTGACGCTGTTAACTGGCTCAACGGTTTGTTATAACCAACTAACTCTTGTGTAATAGCCGCTGCCATTGCACCATTTACTGAATCGAGTATTTGTTTTTGTAAATCCATCATCTCCCCCTTACTTAATTGTTAATCTCAAACCCAATCTACCACAAAATCACACTGTGACAACTCCGACCAGTTACACAAAAACCCAACCCTTATCCCTCGTCAACATCGCTTTCAAATCATCAATATTTTTATGCACTGACACAACTGTCATTTCTGTACCGTCTGCAAGTTTTAGTTTGTGGGTTGTCATTTGGTTGTTTACTCGTATTGTTTTGCAGTAAATATACATTAATTTAGTGTGTAATACTTAGTAATAAATATCTTACACGCTGTAGCCCTTTATTTATAAGGGTTTCATATGTTTTCAGTAAAAGTGTGTAAGATTACCTTACGCACTGTAGGCCACGTCATACAAGGGATTGGCTGATTTGTGTAAGAAACAGAAGGGTGTGTATATATATTATTATTCTTTATATAAAAAACTATATATATACAGACATACCCCCATACCCCTTACTTTCTTACACAAAAGGTTAAATTCCACGAATCTAAAGGGCTGTAGTGCGTAAGATTATCTTACACAGTTCTTACACACTTTACGCATTTATGGCGATTTACTGGTTTTATTTAAATATGTGTTTACCTTTCCGAATAAATCATTGTATTATTAGTTTTTACTAAAAAAGAGGTGACTATGCTTTCAGGTGAAGACATAAAAAACAAACAGAAAGACCAGCTTGCAAAACTAATATCTTGGGTTGGTACTCGCGCAAGATTGGCTAATGAGCTAGGTGAATCAAAACAAACTGTTTACGCATGGATAATGCGCGGACGAATTTCAGCAAGAGCCGCGATACTGGTAGAGAAGAAAACCAATGGCTTATTTAAAAAAGAAGATCTAAGACCTGATGTAGTCGATTGGAGATCTGATGATGCAAGCGAGTAATTTAGTTCCAATAGGCCCATCTGTTGACCAAGTTAGAGACTTTGCTGATGATAATCATTGCAGCATGCATATTGCAGCCATTCACATTAACTCACCGTTATCAAAGCGCGTTGATTTATGGCCTACTCCATCTGAAATTAAAGAAGATAAATTCGCATTGTGCGAGCCATTAACTGGGCCGCTGATGAAGGATGTGTTGAGCCAACTAGCGATATCAATAAGTCAGGTTATACAGTTCCCGTTGAATACTACTTACTTGCATGGGTTAGGCTGTATTTGCTCCGCAATGACTAAGGGTTTTTTCTTTGATTATCGAGGTGGATTAAAGCCAGTAAATATTTATATCGCTACTGGGCAACCTCCATCAACTGGGAAGTCTGGCGTAAATGATTTATTTGTTGACCCAATAAAAAAGAAATACAAGGAGATTAACGAAGATACAGAAGCTGAGCGAATGAGACTTGAGCGCAAGGTTGATATTTACGAAAAGCAGTTGAAAGGCACCAAGGAAATGCAAGAGCATGAAGAAATTGAGCTTTATGACATGTATGTCAAAGCCAAAAGAAAGCTTGAAGAAATACCGGAATGGTCGCCAATAACAAAAGATACAACCATTGAAGCAGCCGAGGCTTTAGCTAGTCGTCAGCGAGGAATGTTTAATATTGTCAGTGATGAAGCAGAATCAATCAACGTCATAATGGGGTCTGTCTATGGCAATGATGGAGGTGGAAATAAATCTAACTTTGGTCTTTTACTTGCGGCTTGGGATGGTAACGATTCATCAACTGAGCGTGTAACAAGAAAGGGATATAAGGGATCTTTAAAGGCCACAATATCAGTGCTTGCCCAGTATGACAGTATTGACACTATATTGGCTGCTGGGTCACTTGGGCGAGGGTTGGCGGAGCGATTTTTAATACTTGCTGAGCCTAACCTATTTGGCGATAGAGACATGATGCCGCATGATGAAGTAGATAAAGGCGCGAAAGCTGCTTACGAAAAGATGATACGAAACATCATAGACGAGAATGACGTGGTATTAGCTCTTAATACTGACGCGAAAATGTTTATAGCAAGATACAGGCAGAGATTAGAGCCTGAATTAAAAGATGGCGGGAAATACGACCACAACTTACTTACTGGTGTGATGGGTAAGGCAGATAAGCAGATAATAAAAATCGCATGTGTTTTGCATGCAATCGAAAACTGGAAAGACGGCGGCGCAAGGTCTCGGATTATTACTGATGATACCGTAATGAGAGCTACATCGATATTTGACGAGCTATCAAAAACTTACGTTAGCGCGGCTGATAAAATGGGTTATGTTGGCGTCAGGTCTGAGGTTGAAAAAATATGCACAGTTTTGGAGGCTCACGCAGCAAAAGGAAAGGTAAAAATTAGGGTGAGAGAACTTGTAAACTCAGTTAGAAATATAAAGCCATTCAAGGGTTCGCGGGATGTAACAAAGAAGCTTAAAAATGATGTACTTCCTGAGTTGCAAAAAATGAATTATGTGTATGTTTACAATAATGATATTTACATTAATCCGAGGCTTAAATAATGAAAGATGAAGACATGCTCAAGCTTATGCATAAACATGAAAAGGTTCTTGGTGATGCGTACCATGGCAAGAAAGAAAAAATAACCGTTGACTTGGTTTTGTTTATGGAAATGTATGAGGTTGTTTACTCCGCAATTTTGGTTAGGGAATACGAAAAAAATAAGGAAAAGCATAACAAAAAGAAAAGGGCCAATAATGACTAAAATCAACACCACCGACCTAATCCAAAGCCACAACATTGTAGACGTTATCCAAAAATACGTACCAATCAAAAAAAGTGGTAAAAACTGGTTTGGTTGCTGCCCGTTTCATGCTGAGAAGTCACCGAGTTTTTCAGTTGATGAATCAAAACAGTTTTATCATTGTTTCGGCTGTGGCGCTCATGGGAATGTTATCAGTTTTGTCATGGAGTACTCAGGCATGGAATTCATCGACGCCTGCAAAGAATTGGGTGCACAGATTGAGTTAATGCCAAGCAAAAAAGTTGAGGCCAACAAAAAGCTATCTGAAAATATCAACCCGCATTTGCCGAGTTATGATAAGCGTGATGCAAAACTATCACAGGAAATAATTAATGGATTTTCACCCTGTCAAAATGGCGGTTATGAAATTGATGGGATTTATTATTATCCAGTAATCGATTTTGATGGGGAGGTGGTTAACCTATTTGCACCAGTTGATTTACATACTGGTTTCATCGCAGGCGGAATATCACACCTCGCATTCACGCCAATCAGAAAAAACGACACAAATAACTGGTTAGTGGTTGTCGATTTTTGGCAAGGGTTAAAGATAGCTCAACAACGCCAAAATAACGTCCTAGTGACATTCTCAGCGTATAACACGCTATTGGTATGCAATCATGTGGATGATATGCGTAAAGTGCCAGTATTGCGTTATGAGGATACGCAGGCAGAAGGTTTGTGTGATAAAGGCGTGTGGATTTATTTAGATAGTGACGGGAAATTAACTAAGAAGAAAATTGGAGAGTATTTGGATGATTGATTTGAATGCGTTACTAAACTACGTTACAATGAGGGTATTATGATTACAGAAAAGAAGTGTAAAAATTGTGATAAAAAATTCCACGGAACAGCCAGAGCAGAATATTGCTCAACAAAATGCAGAGTTGCTAATCATAGGAAGAAAGATTTGCACAAAGTGCCGGATTGATAAGCGTTTAAGTTTTTTTGGTTTATGGAGTCAATCAATTGATGGGCTAAGGTGTGAGTGCAAGCTATGTAGGATGTCGGATTCTGCAAAAATTAAAATGCTTTACATAAAACCTTTAGCAGGAATTAAGGAGTGCTCTTTATGTAAGAGTCACAAGGAAGATAATTTAATTAATTTTTTTAAAGGTGCAACAAGATGCAAGGATTGCACGCTAAGAAGACCAAACATAAACCCAGACAAAAACAGTAAAATAAAAGTATGCTCAAAATGCTCTATTGGCAAGAAGAGGATAAAAAAATACTTTGCGCCACAAGAAAATAAAACTGACAACTTAAGGCCATCATGCAGGGATTGCGATAGAGATATTGCTAATAAATGGAGGCTTGAAAATAGGGATAGATTGAAGATATTAGCCCGTGAGTCCTATGAAATTAATATTGAATCAAGGAAGGAAGCCCAGAAAAAATGGAATGATAAAAATAAGGGCAGGGTAAGGAAGTACAAAAAAGAGAGAAAGTTGAGAGTTTTAATGGCTGTGCCTAAATGGGTTGATAGCGAATTAATTAATACGGTTTATGAAAAAGCTGTTTTGTTTAATATGGAAGTTGATCACATAGTCCCAATAAAAAGCGATATTGTATGTGGGCTGCATTGTTGGGAAAATTTGCAGCTCTTAATTAAATCTGAAAACAGGTCAAAGAGTAATTTTCACTGGCCTGATATGCCGTAAGGAGTAGTGGATGGTTAATTTAAATGGTGTGACATTGAGGGCTGAGTACCAGATACCAATGCATGAGGCCAGTGTAAAGCACTGCAAAGAATCTTTAGACCCAGTGATAGTGGACGCGAGCGTAGGTGCTGGTAAGACCGTAAATATTGCAGCGCTGGCAAAACATGTTAACGATTTAGGCGGATCTGTTTTAGTGATATCAAGGCAGGGTGAAATAATTGAGAGCAATAGTAAAATGGCTTGGAGGTGCGGATTAAAAAACAGCGTTTACAGCGCTTCACTGAATTCTAGAAGCACATTTTATCCCGTTGTTTTTGGTACGGAAGGAACGGTTTCACGATCTCTAACCACTGACTTTAAAGACAAAAAATTTGATCTTATATTGGTCGATGAGGCGCAACATTTAGACCCGCTTGACTTACTGGAGGCTCTTGACCCTAAGAGTACAAAATCAGAGTACACTCAATACACAAAGATAATAACTCATTTCAAAGCGTTAAACCCAAAAGTTAGGATAATCGGCTACACCGGGTCTCCTTATAGAGGGAAGGAAGATATTATTGGTGACTTCTGGAAGAAGAAAATATATGAAGTTTCAACCATGTATCTTGTTGGTCTTGGGTATTTAGTGCCACCAACATTCGGATTTGGCGATAGTCTTCATAGCTATGATTTGTCTGAGTGGACTCCTGATCAATCAACAGAAAGTGCTAGTGATTTCAGCGGAAAAGAGTTAGCCGCAATGCAGAGAAAAATACTTAAGGAAAAGCAGGTAACTCAAATAATAATGGAAGAAGTTATTGAGATAACAAAGAATAGAGGAGGTGTTCTTATTACTTGCGCAGGGAAAAAACACTGCGAGCAAGTGGCTGAATTTTTACCTGCTGGAAGTTGGGCGATAGTTACTGATAGCACTAGCACAAAAGATAGAAGGCAGGCGCTTATTGATGCCAGAAAAGGAACGATTAAATTTGTTCTTCAAATAGGATGTTTGACTACGGGCATAAATATACCCCCTTGGAGCACAAGCGTTATCCTTAGAAGAATAGGGAGCTTGACGCTTTTAACTCAATTAACTGGTCGAGTTCTTAGGATTTTAGAGCAGGAAGATTTAGATAACGGATTTTCTAAATCAGATGCGCTAACGCTCGACTACACAGATACATTTTCAAGCTTCGGTGACATCTATGACGACCCAATGCTTGACCGCGCACGAACTGAGAAAGCTAAACAGTCAGACGAAACCCAGCCTTGCCCACTATGCGAACAACCAAACAGCATGTATGCAGTTAGGTGCATAGGTCAGTCAGACAGCGAAGAAGATGGACGATGTGGTCACTTTTTCAAGTTTAATATGTGCTTTCGTTGCAACACGATGAATTCACCCAGTGCGCAAAATTGCCGAAAATGCAAAGCTATCATGATTGACCCTGCCGAAAAATTAAAGGGCAAGGCTTACACTGATGACGATTACAAGAAGGTGCTGTCAATGGAGTGGGAGCCAGCAAAAGGTAAGGGGTTATGGGTTAAATATTACCTTGATTCTATTTACACAAAACAAGGTATTGAAAGCCAAGAAGTAGCAAAAGAGCATTACGACCCGTTTAGCGCTGAACACCACCACAAAGTCAGGTGGAATAACTTTTTAGAGGCCCATATCAACGGCACATCATGGCGTTTTGCAGTTAAAAAAATGCGCAGTGTTCAACAAATAATTCACAGTAAAGCCATGTTTGATATTCCTACGCATATCACGCATAGAGTGAATGAAAAAGGAATCAGCATCATTGCCAGACGTAAATTTTTAAGCGGTCGAGAGGCTAAGTAGCTGGTTAGACCACTATATGATTATTTTTGTGTATAGTGGTTGCTAGGTTAATAAATGGATGGGAAAATGATGTTTGAATATGTTAATAATTATTATAATGTCAACGCCTATTTAGGGAGAATAGTAAAGGTAGGCGGCAGGCAAGGTGTTATTGCTAAGGATTGCGGCCACTACTTAGGCGTTAATTTTGACACCGATAAGGCCGGCGTTATTTCTAACTGCCACCCAACTTGGAAGGTTGAATATCTCGGTATTGGTAAAATTAGAAAGATGACAAAATCACAGGAGCGCGGTCAGAGATGGCTTGAGTATGGAGATTGCTTTGAGTCATTTATGGATTTTGTTTATTGGGATATGGAGCAGCAAAAATGAAAAACTACAAATCACTAACAATGTCAAACTCAGAATACCGCGACCACGTGGGCGTGGCAAACTCTGACTTATTGCTAATCGAGCGCAGTGCATCGGATTATATTTGGTCACGCAATGCGCCAATTGACGAATCAAAAACAGCGGCTTTCGACTTCGGAACCGCATTGCATACCGCACTACTTGAGCCTGAAAAATTCAATGACCAAGTGGTTATTTACTCGCAAACTAAAACCCGCGAAACAAAAGCGTTTCAGGATTTTTTAGCGGAACATGGCGAGGAAAGCAAAATAATTTTACTCGAATCTGAATACGATAAATTGCGCTTTACTGTTGATGGCGCAAAATATCATCCGGCAGTTAACCGTTTATTGACGTGTAAATCAGACAAAGAATCGTCTATTTTTGTTAACGATAAAGATCGCAATATTATCCGTAAAATTCGCCCTGACTTGGATTATTGCGAACATGGCAAATTGTTGTTAGCGGATGCTAAATCAACCGATAAGATTAGCGATTGGCGCGAAGATGCGCGATGGAAAAATCCATTGTTTACGCGAAATTACGCGCATACTGCTGCTTATTACATGGATACAGGTTCAATTTATTATGGCGAACAAATAAACGAATATACATTCGTTGTCATTCAGAAACATATTGAAATAGGGCGTTATCCAGTTGCGGCAATAACAATAACCCGCGAAGAATTAAACGGTTTAGGCGCATTTGACCAAATGAATTATAACTTGGATAAATATGCAACTTGTTTGCATTCTAATGATTGGGATGAGGTGGAAAGGTTTCCACTATTTGGTGGATTTGGTGAAATAACGATAGAGGATGTATAAATGGGATGCCCTAAAAGTGACTGGGTTGTCAAGCCTAATTATTTTAAAGTTAAACCGGTTGATAACTTTAAAGATTTATTTATTGAAAATTATGACGCAGAAATAACTGATAGTGAGAAATCGTTCATTGATAAAATTTCTTCTTTGAATGAGTTTTACGTATATCAATTTCCTAGGTTTTTAGCTGCGGAATGCGAAAGTGATGCTGATTATTTTGAAAGAGAAGATGACAACTTTGTTTTAAGAAGAAACATGTTCACAATTATAGAGGATGCATAAATGACTTTAGATATCAGTCATACAATTTTGACAAAGAGCGACCAGTTAAACGCAGATGATTTAATCGGCAATAACATGATTTTGAATGTGACCGGAGTTAAGTTGTTGAATTCCGATGACCAACCGATTGTTATTGACTATGAAGGCGGTGAAGGCCGTCCGTATAAGCCGTGTAAATCAATGCGCAAGGTTTTAGCTGGTTTATGGGGTGTTGATGCAAATCAATGGATTGGCCGTACTATGAGTGTGTACAATGACCCTAATGTCAAATGGTCAGGTAAAGAGGTTGGCGGCATTCGTATTTGTGGATTGTCCCACATCGATAAAACTAAATCGGTATCAATGAACGAGTCGAAGCACAAAAAAACGACTTACATTATTGAACCGTTGAAAATCGAACAAAAACAACGCGCATTTTGGCCAGATGATAAATTTAATGCGCAATTCGACAAGATGAAGATTGCCATTGAAACGGGAAAATCAACGGTTGACAGTATCGTTACGTTTTTGCAGAAAACAGCGGATTTAACACAGTCGCAAATTGACAAGTTGAATTCAGTTAAATTAATCGAACAACAATCAGATGATGATTTTATAGGGGATATTCCAGATGGCGAGTAAAGGTGTAAACAAGGTTATTTTAGTTGGAAATCTAGGTCAAGACCCAGAAGTCCGTTATATGCCAAGCGGCGACTGTGTTGCAAATATATCAGTTGCGACAAGTGATTCATGGAAAGACAAGCAAGGTCAGATTCAAGAAAAAACCGAATGGCATAAAGTTGCTGTATTTGGAAAGCTGGCTGAACTTTGCGGCGAGTATTTGCGTAAAGGGTCCCAGGTTTATTTTGAGGGTAAATTACAAACTCGCAAATGGAACAAAGATGGCGTTGATATGTACACAACTGAAATTAAAGTTGATTCATTTGACGGTAAAATGCAGATGTTAGGTGGTAAGAGCGAATCGAACTCCGGACAGTCCGGACCTAGTAATAAAATGTCCGGACCTAACTCCGGACAACAAAACAAGCCACAATCAAACACAACTCCAGACATCGACTTTGACGACGACTCGATACCATTCTGATAACAAACGCGCCTTCGGGCGCTAAGGTTTTACTATGACAAAAATAATCTTAGGAGCGGATCCGGATGCCGACAAATCAGGGATTGCAATATACAAAGGCGGTGAGCTAATCGAATGCAAGAGTATGTCATTGATTGATATTTATTTGATGATGAAAGTTGAATCAAGTTCAGCTAAAGAGTTATGGATTGACATCGAACTCCACATTGAAAACCTGAACGGCAACAAGTCCAGCGCATTTAATTACAATCGACGAGACAGCAAGGCGGTTATGGGGAAAAAATCCGAGTCAGTCGGAAAATGCAAACAGGTTCAAACTGAGATTGAACGCATTGCTGAGTACTTCGACATTAAAATCGTCCGTCATCCAGTTAGCCCGATGTGGAAAAGCCAGATACAGAAAAAGGTTTTTGAGTCGGTAACTGGCTGGAAGGGTTCGAGCAATGAAGATAGTAGAAGTGCCGCTTATTTTGGATATTTAGGCCTAATCACTGGTAAGACCACTTAACGCGAAAAAATGTGTATATTGGTTTGAAATTAATAGAGAGGATGGATGAGTAATGAGAAATGCCTGCCAAAGTGAAATTGAAAAAATAAAAAACTATCTTATGTCTCAGTTTGTTGGATTAGGAACTGATAGCAAGATAACCGTACTGAATGAAATTAGACAATTTTTACATGAAAAAATAAGTCCATTTAGCAACGAGCCTGTAGACATGGTTTATTGGGTAAAAAATGACATTGTAGTTGCTAACGACTATAACCCGAATAGTGTAGCCCCTCCTGAGATGAAGCTGCTGGAGCGTTCTATTGAATCAGATGGATATACTCAACCGATTGTGTCATGGCCTCGTGATGGCGTTGTGGAAGTAATAGACGGATTCCACAGGCACAGGGTCGGAAAGGAGTCTGAAATTGTAAACAAAAGAGTTATGGGATACCTGCCCGTTGTTAAAATTAAAGACACCCAAGAGGATAAAAACGACCGTATAGCGTCAACAATCCGTCACAACAGAGCGAGAGGTAAACATAAAATTGACTCAATGTCTGAAATAGTTATTGAGCTAAAGCGCCGCAATTGGTCAGACGCGAAAATAGGCAAAGAGCTTGGGATGGATCCAGATGAAGTTTTGAGATTGGTTCAAATTCGCGGCCTTGCTGAAATGTTCGAGAATGAAGAATTTAGCGAAGCATGGAGAGCTGAGTTTATGAATGTTGACGAGGAATTAATCAGTGAAGATTAAGAGAAAATACGTTCATTGCGATTTATTAGAGGAAGCCCCTATGTGGGGCAATATCAAGCCGAAAGAGCATGATATTTATGCTGAAAAATCAGCTGATTTAATGAGAGAGTAAGATTCTTTCTACTCGGCATGCAAGATAGCTATATCAGAATGGCCAAATAGTGCATTACATAACCTTAGCGCTAGATGCATGAATAGAGAAGCATGGTTAGGACATGCAGCAAACTATGTAAACCATAAATCCGTTGAGTACACAACTAGAATCGGATGGAGAATGCTAGACGATTTAGAGCAGGCAGAAGCGAACAGAGTTGCTAGATTAGTTATTGAGGAGTGGGAATTATGCCAAAAATAGGATTAGGTCTTGACGTTTACGAAGCGGCAAGAGAGAGAATTAATTACACATTCGACAATTTCGAGCGTGTATATCTAAGCTTTAGCGCAGGAAAGGATTCAACCGTTATGCTCCACCTTGTCGCTGATATAGCAAGAGAGAGAGGAAAGAAGTTTGGCGTTCTTCTTGTTGACCTTGAGGGACAATATAAGCTGACCATTGACCACGCGCTACAATGCGTTGAAATGTACAAGGATTTAATCGATTTACACTGGGTATGCTTGCCAATCCACCTTAGAAATGCGGTTAGCGTTTACCAGCCTTTTTGGAAGTGCTGGGATAGCGAGAGCAAA
>Ga0196901_1000843_pt1 | contig 15751 bp, 20 predicted proteins | sample CB_VirMetaG_FD_169099 | JGI IMG/M metagenome (GOLD analysis project Ga0196901, IMG submission 169099) | Freshwater to marine saline gradient viral communities from Chesapeake Bay - CB_1504_1 Viral MetaG (v3) (version 3) | ecosystem: Environmental > Aquatic > Marine > Coastal | place: USA... | reverse complement strand
GGTTCAAGAGTTAGGGATAAAACAAAGTGTTAAAAATTTAACAAAATGGCGAGGAGACCAGTACCTCAAGAATTGAAAAAACAAAGAGGCACGGCGCGCAAAGATAGAGCGCCAGAAAAGCCAGTAACAGTAACTAAAGGCAAGCCCGCACGAACTACCCCAAGCTTTTTAAAGGCAAAGGGAAAAATGATGTACGAGCGGACCGTAGGCCATTTGCATAGTATGGGGCTTTTGTCTACGGTAGACGATACGGCCCTAGAGCTTTTAGCTATCGCGTACCAAGAATGGTACAGCGCAGAGCTAAAGCTCCAGAAGGAGGGCCGTATATACGAGACCTTCGCAAGCAACGGGGCCAAGGTTTTAAAACCACATCCAGCCGCAGCGCAAAGCTCCGACGCTTGGCGTAGGATTAGAATGATGCTAATAGAATTTGGACTAACTCCAGCGAGTAGGTCCAAGCTAGAACGCCCAGAAGGGCGCACTCTAGACATAGACGATATTATAGACGCGTAATGTACGACAAACACAAAGCAGAGCGGGTAATAAAATTTATAGAGAAGATTACTACCCACACCAAAGGAGAGCTAGCGCGTAAGCCGTTTATATTGGAGCCATTCCAGAAAGAGGTAATACGCGATATATTCGGCAATGTAGACGAGCACGGCTTAAGGATTACTAGAGAGGCTTTTTTATTCTGGCCTCGTAAGAATGGTAAGACCAATTTTTTAGCAGCGCTAGGGCTTTACTTGCTGGTAAGTGATAACGAGCCCGGGGCAGAGATTATAGTTTGCGCCGCGGACCGCGGCCAGGCCGGAATGATTCACGAAATACAGAAGCAGATGGTACTACAGTCGCCGCTGCTTATGGATAAGGTAAAGGTCTACCGTAATAGTATAGTAGCGAAGGACGGCAGCTTTATACAAGCAAGGAGCGCGGACGCCGATACAGCCCACGGCTATAACGCTCACGCCGTCCTTTTTGATGAGCTCCACAGTCAGCCTAATAGAGAGCTGTACGACGTAATGAAAACCGCGAGCGGTGCACGTAGGCAGCCGCTCTTTTTTAGTATCTCTACAGCGGGCAGCAATAGGGAAAGTATCTGCTACGAGGTATACGATTATGCGAAGAAGGTAAGGGACGGAATTATAGAGGACCCTACCTTTTACCCGCATATATTCGAGGCAGACCCCGACGACGATATCCAAGACCCGGAGACGTGGCTAAAGGCTAACCCGGGTTACGGTGTAACCATTAAAGAGGACTATATAAAGGCACAAGCTCAAAAAGCTAAAGCGCTGGTAACGTATGAGAATACTTTTAGAAGGCTGCACCTTAACCAATGGACCAGCTCCGAGGTACGCTGGGTTAGTAACGACGATTTTAACGATTGTAAGCTAGAGTATGAGCTTGCAGACTTAAAAGGTAGAGACTGCTACGCAGGGCTCGACCTTGCAAGTACCGAGGATATTACGGCACTTGTTTTAATATTCCCCCCAATAGAAGAGGACGAGCCCTTTAAGACTTTGGTCTATAGCTGGGTTACCGAGGCGGCCGTAGAGCGTAGAAGGGGAAAGGTCGGCGCAGATTATAACAAGTTTATAAGCAAGGGCGAGCTTATGGTAACGCCGGGTAACGTAACCGACTACCGCTACATTAGGGACGTAGTTTACGACGTTGCCGAGATGTTTAATATACGAGCGGTAGCGTATGACCGCTGGAACTCTAGCAGCCTTATAGCGGACCTCGCAGAGGAGGGTCTCCCGGTAGAGCCTTACGGCCAAGGCTTCGCCAGTATGAGCCCAGCTATTAAGCAGCTGGAGATATGGCTTAGGAGCGGCCAGATAGCGCACCAAGGTAATAGCTTACTGCGCTGGTGTGTGAGTAACGTACAAGCTAAAACGGACCCCGCCGGTAACTTGAAATTTGACAAAGCTAAAAGCTCCGATAAGATTGACGTTGCGCAAGCTTGGGCAATGGCTGTAGGTATCTGGTTAGCGAAGCATAGAAGCGACGACGACGGCGGCAGCATTTACGACGAGCGAGACTTAATAATTCTGTAATGGATAAAGAAGAGGCCCTAAGCTTGTGCTTCCATATGATGGAGCTAGGCTTTACTAGTTTTATCCAAGAGGCCAGTAAAGACGGGTACTACGTATGTATCGTACACGAGGGGAAAGGGTACAAACTAAAAAAAAATGAAAATTTTTACGGAAAAGTTTGCATAAATAAAAAGTAGCCGTATATTTGAAGTGTCAAACAACAACAACAAAAACTAAAAGACACTACAAATGAAAACAACAGTAAAAGTAAACGCAACAGCTCTAGACGTACAACTTAAAAACGTAAGCCTAATTAAAGATACTGGCTACGATGGCGAAGTATACCACCGCGCTAGTGGAGTAACTTACAACCAAGTAGTAAAGCAGATTATTGCTGCTAAGTTTGGTAAAGAGGTAGCTAGCTTCTGCCAATTCCGTTACGAGAGCTTCTCAATGGGTAACAGCTTCGATATTTACGTAAATCCTCTTACAGTATCTAGAGAAGTATTTTTACAAATGAGAGACCTACTAGAGGGCTTGCTTCAGTACGGCAGCTTTAATAGCTACGAAGATTACTACGAAATTAAAAGCGACCGCAACGCTGTTAAGTTTAAAGCGCCTTGCGGTAGAGATATCGAGGTAAGTATGAAATACGTAACGGTACACCATAAGCCGAAGTACGATACTAAAGCTTACGAGGCTTACGAAGAGTACCAAAAAGCACTCGCTTAAGAGAGAGCCCCGGCAGGGGCTTTTTTTATGCCCTAAAAAAAAATATGAAAAAAAATACGTTTTTATTTGCACGGAAAGAAAATAGGCGTATCTTTACACCAGTAATAACAACAAAAGCAAAAACAAAATGACTACTACTAAATTAAGAAAAGGAGAATACCAAGTAAGCCTAAACGGAAACACTTACACAGTAGCCAGAAACATTCACGAAGACGGTAAGAGCTGGTATGTTCACGATAAAGAAGGCGTATTCTTATTCGACCAAACAACAAAAGCAAAAGCTTTAAAAGTATTAAGCCGCATATAATGCAAGACTGGCAGAACCAACTACTATATAAAGAGGGCTTTATGAAAATTAAGAGAGTAATACAATACGCCGGAGCTGAGATACTAGAGACCCAGCCCGGCGTTTTTACCGCCCTCCCGAATACCCCGAGCTTCTACGGAAGCCGCAAGTTTAACAGCCTAGAGAAGGCTAAATTTTATTTAAAGCAATGGCAAAGAAAGTAATAAGCCGAGAGGCAAGAGACGCGAGAAAATTAGGACTAGCCCTACTGGCCGGCCTTTTGTTTTTCCCAACTATTAAGCTGCTATTTAAAGCGGTGGAGTTTATACAGTTTATTATATTTGGCTATGTGCAGTAATGACGTAGAATACTACTGCCAGAGCTGCGGAGAATATACCGACAGCATAAGCAATATTACCGCGCTGCAAATTTGCAACCGATGCGCGGAAGGAACCAACCCCGAACAAGAAGATACTATTTTATTTATATGAGAGTTATTTTAGTGGAGCGTAAGAGCTCTAAAACTGTAGAAGGATACAGAACCCTAACGAAAGCTTGTAAGGCCTTAGACTTAAACTATAGCACCTTAACCAAGGTTATTAACGCAAGCTGTAACTACTACGAGAACGAGAAATTTAAAATAACTAGGCTGCCTATACAATAAAAACAAAAGCAAAGCAAGTGTTTTATATATTTTTTTGTATATTTGCATAAAGTATATACTTACAAGCTTTGGCAGACAATAATAACACCGGCTTACTAGCCCGCTTATTTAGAAGCTCCCCCGAAAACCCCAGCACGAGTCTAAGCAACCCGGCTGCGTGGCTTACGGGGCTTTTTGGTACCAGTAAGACCGGAGTACAAGTAAGCGAAGACAACGCGCTAACCTTTAGCGCTGTTTACGCAGCTGTACGAATCATTAGCGAGACTATCGCGAGCATCCCTCTTAACGTATATGTATACGACGGCGAAACGCGCGTAATAGCTCGAGAGCACCCTATACAGAAACTTTTAGCCCATACCCCTAACACGGTAAGCTCTAGCTTTACCTTTCGTGAGAGTATGGCGGCTAACTTGGTGCTACACGGTAACGCCTACGCTAAAATAGAATTTAACGCCGCAGGGCGTCCTATTTCCTTAACGCCTCTTAACCCTATGCTCGTAGAGGTTAAGATAGTAGACGGCGAGAAGGTGTACGTATTTAACGAAAAAAAGACCTACCTAGACTACGAAGTAGTCCACGTAGTAGGCTTAAGCTTTAACGGTTTAACGGGAAAGAGTCCTTTAACGGTAGCTCGCGAGGCCGTAGCTATTGGGCTAGCGGCCCAAGAGTACGGCGCTCGCTTCTATTCTAACGGAGCTAATACGGGTGGTATTATTACTGCGCCGGGGCGTTTGAGTATTGACGCTATCAACCGCTTAAAGCAGAGCTGGAATAGAGCTAACGGCGGCTTAAGCAATTCACACGGCACCGCGATACTTGAGGAGGGTATGAAGTACGAGAAAATTGGACTAGACCCAGAGGCTGCCCAATTCCTACAGAGCCGTAAATTTCAAGTAAACGAAATAGCCCGTATTTTTAGAATACCTCCAAGCTATTTAGCGGACCTAGAAAACAGCAGCACCAGAGCAAACGTAGAGCAGCAAGCTATACAGTTTGTGCGCGATTGTGTAACCCCTTACGTAAGACGCTTCGAGGTAGAATTTAACCGCAAGCTTTTTAGAGAAGACGAGCCTAACTATTACGCTTACTTCACTATGGAGGGCTTAATGCGTGGAGACCTCCAAGGCCGTTACCAAGCTTACGCAACTGCTCGCCAATGGGGCTGGCTATCGGTAAACGATATTAGAGACCTAGAAAACCTTAACCCGGTAGAAGGTGGCAACGTTTACCTCCAGCCTTTGAATATGGCGCAAGCTGGAGAGGATAACACTAACGTAGACGCGGACTAATGCCTTGGACCGATTACCCACAAGCTGCAACCGATAACGCCAAAAGAGCGTTAAAGCTTCGCGAAGAAGAAGGTAGCGACTGCGGCACGTCGGTAGGCTGGAGAACGGCTACAATATTAGCCAACCGCGAGGCGGTAAGCCACGATAGGCTCCCGCGTATTTACAGCTTCTTAAGCCGCGCCAAGGTATACGACCAAGGCAGCTTTAAAGATGAGGACGGTAAACAAATTTGCGGGTCTATTATGTACGCTGCTTGGGGTGGAGATGAGATGCTGCGCTGGGCTAAAAAGACTTACGAAGAAATGGAAGAGAAAGAACTAAAACGCCATATAAAAGCTATCGAGGAAACCGATAGCGAGATTATTATAACTTTCGGCAAAGGCGAGCCAATGGAAGCAGCGAGCTACAAAGAAGAAGACCGCGCAGAACCAGACGAGCTAGCAGTAGGCGATTTCGTGAGCTGGAACAGCTCCGGAGGTCGTAGTCAAGGGGTAATAACAGAAATAGAGAGAAACGGCCAGATAGAGGCCGACAGCGGCTTTAAAGTTAATGGTACAGAGCAGGACCCCGCAGCGCTTGTAAGTATTTACGAGTACGATAACGAAGAGGGAGCTTTTACCGAGCGTAAGCCGCCTTTAAAAGTAGCGCACCTATTCAGCACCTTAAACAAGGTCGAGGGCGCAGAGGTACGCAGTAAAAAAGACCTAGTAGAGCAGAGAGCTTACGAGGGAGAGCTTAAAGCTGTAGAGGGCCGCACAGTAGAAGGGTACGCTAGTGTATTTAATTCTATGAGTGAGGACCTCGGAGGCTTCCGCGAAATTATCCTACCGGGAGCTTTTAGCGAGGTGCTAGATAACGACGTAAGAGCGTTATACAACCACGACAGCAACTACTTACTAGCGCGCACCGCTTCGGGTACCTTGGAGCTTAAAGAGGACGACAAAGGCCTTTACTATCGCTTCGAGATGCCTAACACCACATACGGAAACGATATGCTAGAGCTTTTTAGACGCGGCGACTTGAGCCAGTCGAGCTTTGGCTTTACAGTAGAAAAAGATAGCTGGAAGTTAGAGAACGGACAGCACGTAAGATATATAGAGAGGGTAGGCTCTTTATTTGACGTATCTCCGGTAGTTTTTCCGGCGTACGCTTCAGCCTCGAGCGGACTACGCAGCGCAGAGCCACAAGGCGACAGCGCAGCGGATGAAGCGAGAGAGACTCCTACCGAAGAAGTGAACTATAATATATATAATGCTTTAATTAAACTAGCTAAAGATGAATGCTAAACAACTCCGCGAAAAGCGCGGCGCTCTAATCGAGCAAATGCAGGGAATGGTAGCGGCTGCTAAGGCAGAAGGCCGTAACCTTTCAAACGAAGAAAACGAAAAATTCGACGCTATCTCTAACGAAGTAGACGAGCTCCGCTCTGCTGCTGCACGTATCGAGCGCAGCGAAGAATTGAAAAAAGAACTAGCTACTAAAGCTGAAGAGGTACGCGATGCTGCCCCAGCTAAAGTAGAAGTACGCGACGCGTTTAACGCTTACTTGCGTAAAGGTATGAACGGCCTAAACGCTGGAGAGGCTCGCGCACTTGCAGAGCTTCGCGGTACTGACACACAAATTACTACTAACGACGGGTTAGGTGGTTTCTTGGTACCGGAAAACTGGAGCGACTTCGTAAGCGCTACAGAATTGTTTAAGTCGGATATTGAGCAAGTAGCTACAGTATTGCGTACTGCAAACGGCCAGCCTTTCAACTTGCCAGCTAACGACGATACAAGCGTAGTAGCTGCTATCTTGGGCGAGGGTACAGCTGAGAGCGTTAGCGATATGACTTTCACTAACGTGAAGTTTGAGCCTTACACTTACAGCTCTAAAATTGTAAAAGTATCTAACCAATTAATCGCAGATAACGCTTTCGATTTGGCTAGCTTCGTAGGTTCTCAATTGGCTAACCGTCTTAAGCGCGGTATTAACGCACACTTGACTACTGGAGATGCTTCTAGCAAGCCTCAAGGTATTGTAACTGGTTCAGCTTTGGGTAAAACTGCAGCTTCTGCTACAGCGGTTACTATTAGCGAAGTTATGGACTTGTTCTACTCTGTAGATGCTTCTTACCGCAACGCTGCTGGAGCGGGCTGGATGATGAACAGCGCTACAGCTAAAGCTATTCGTGTACTAGGTTTCGGGTCTTCTAACGACTTCCCAGCTTACGTACCGGGTATGTCTGTAGGCGAGCCAGATATGCTTTTCGGCAAGCCAGTATACATTAACGAAGATATGGCCGGTATTGCTACTGGTAATAAGTCTATTATCTTCGGGGACTTAAAGCAGTACTACGTTCACGAAGCGGGCGGCGTACAGTTGCTACGTCTTAACGAGCGTTTCGCTGATGCTTTGTCTACTGGATTTATTGCTTACCGTCGTGTTGATGGTAACGTATTGCAGTCTAGCGCAATTAAGCACCTAGTACAAGCGTAAGCTTAAGCAGCTAATGAAGGTTATTTTTAACCAGAGCATAGCAGGGGCAGATTTCTACTACAGCCTAGGGCAAGTAGTAGAGCTGCCCGCTGCGGCTGCTCAAGAATATTTAAACGCTGGATTCTGTAACCCGGTAGAGGTTAAAGAGGAGAAGAAGGCGGAGCGCGCAGTAAGCGCTAAGACCACAAAAAGAACAACCCGTAAAGCTAAATAATGAGCTACACAATAATTACCCCAGCTACATTAAAAGCTCTAACCGTACAAGAGGTTAAAGACTTTTTACGTGTAGACTCGGACGCAGAAGATACCCTTTTAGGGGTACTTATTGACGCTGCTACCTCGGTAGCGGAGCATTATTTAGGGCGGTTCTTATTGACTACCGTAATAGAAGAGTACTACGACTTTTTTCCAGTTTACAGAACTGGCGTAGACCCTTTCCGCGGAGACCGTAACATTATATACTTAAGCAGGGGACCAGTACAAAGCGTAGCTAGTGTAAAGTATATCGACGGCAACGGCGACGAGATTACCGTAGCTGCTGACGATTACCGCAGCGACCTAGTAAGTGAGCCCGCGCGTATTATGCCAGAGCACGGCTGGTACGGTACAAAGGATACCGTAAACGCTGTTATAATCCGTTATACTTGTGGTTATACGCAAGCTAGCGACGTACCCGCTAATATTAAAATGGCTATGCTTTTAATCATTGGCGAGATGTACGAGAAGCGCGTAGACAGCGTACACCGTATGCCGACAGCTTCCGAGTATTTGCTAAACCCTTTTAGAGTTTTCCGCTTTGATTGACCCCGGTAAGCTAGATAGAAGAATTACGCTACAAAGCGCTAGCGTCGCTTCGGATGGCTTTGGCCAATCCGTACGCACGTACAGCACTTTAGCCAATGTCTGGGCTATGGTAGAGTACCGAGGCACTCCTAAAGAGGGAGAAGAGAGCGATAAGCTTACTAGCGTAAATAGAGTACGCTTTACAATTCGCTACCGCAGCGATGTAGACGCTACCACTAAAATAAGCTGGAAGGGCAAGAGCTACGAAGTAGAGGGCGTAAGCTTGGAAGGTAGAGAGCGCTACTTAATTATAGATACTAGACTAGCGGACTGATGGCTAAATTTGACGACGGGCTAATAATGGAGGTAGAAGGTTTCGAGGAAGCTATAAAAAAGATGAATCTTTTAGCTCAAGTAGACCGTACAGAGTACAACAATTTTAAAAGGGGAATAAAAAAAGCTGCTGACCCCTTTATAGCTAATGTGCGTAGTGTTATACACGATGGCAGAAAGCGAAACCCAGCTAGTAAAAATATTAGCTACGGGAAAAAAGCAGTAACTTATAAAAGCGGAAACCTTCGCCGCTCTATAGGATATATTAAAGGAAAGGGCCGTAATCTTATTGGGTATGTAGGTCCAAGATACGGTAAAAACGCAAAGAAAACCGGAGACGGTTACTACGGTGCTATAGTAAATTTCGCTACTGGCAGAGGTGCTAATAGGTCTCAAATCAAAGAAAGACGTAACGAGAATTTTATAGAAAAAGGTTTTATAGCTGGTGTACCTTCTGCTAATGCTCTATTAGTTAGAGAGGTAAGCAGGATTTTAAATAAAAAAATACACGAGCTAAGTATGAAGCAAAAGAAAGCTATAGTAAAAAGAGGCTTCTAATGAACGAGGGAAAAGCTATATACTCAATCCTAACCAGCGACAGCGACGTAAGCGCTATCGTAGGTACTCGGGTTTACCCCCAAATAGCAGCGCAGGGCGCCGCTTTTCCTTTTGTGGTATACCTCATTAATGATATAACACCAAGCGACACGAAGAGCGGCGTAAGTACGCTCGACGAGGTGCGCTATGAAGTATTAGCTGTAAGTGAAACTTACGCCGAAGCTGCCGACCTTAACGAGAAGGTAAGAACAGCTTTAGACCGTTATACCGGGACCGTTAGCGGTATCGTTATAGATTCTATCCAGTTTACAGAATTGGAGACAGACTACGACGACAAAGCAGAGGTTTATATAGCTAATAGCGAATATATAATAAGGGTTAAGAGATGAAAATAATACTAACAAAAAAAGTAACCTTACCTAGCGGTAAGAAGCTAGACAAAGGTCTAACTTTAAGTGTAGTAAACGAATACGGCCTAGAGCTTATACAAGCTGGTAAGGCTGTAGAATTTGGAGCTGAGGCTCCGCAAAAAGAAGAAGAACAACTAAATAATCTAGATTAAAAATGGCAACTACTGGCATTATGAACGGAACCCTTCTAGGGGTATACGTAGGCAGCACTTTAATTGCTCACGCAACTGAGGGCTCTATCTCTTTGTCTATGGACACAAGAGACGCAACAACTAAAGACTCTAGCGCTTCTCGCTCTTTGTTAGAGGCTACAAAATCGGGTACTATTTCTGTATCTGCTTTGTACGCTGAAGACGCGGCTTACGGAGTTGATGACCTAATGACCGCTTGGTCTGGGCGTACCCAGCTTACGGTTAAATTCTCTACTGAAGTATCGGGAGACCATTACTGGTCTGCTGCTGCTTACGTAACTTCTTTGGAAGTTAGCGCAGGTATGGAAGATAACGTAACGTACTCGGCTACTTTCGAGCTTACGGGAGCTATTACCTACTCTACTGTAGCGTAAGACTAATTAAACACACATAAAGCAAATGGTAAAGAAAGTTAAAATAGGAGGCGAGCAGAGACCGGTAAAGTTTGGCTTCGCCGCGCTAATGCAGTTTACAGACGCTACCGGATATAAGCTAGCGGACTTGGATAAGATAGGCGAGAGCTTAAGCTTAAGCGAGGCTTTAGAGCTCGTAAGAGCTGGCCTTAAACAAGGTGCAAGAGTAGAGAAGGAAAGCTTTAACTATGAGCTTGAAGATATAGCCGACTGGCTAGACGACAGCCCAGAAGCGTTAGAGCAGATTTTAGCAATTTTTACCGAGAGCTTTACACAAGAAAAAAAGTAAAGGGGGCTAGGGGCTCAACGGGCCCCGAAGCCCCTCTTACTTTTGACCGTTGCGAAGAGATAGCCTTAGGCGTTCTCGGGTATAATTACAGCGAATACTTGGACCTAACCCCGCGCAGCCTTAACAACGCTGTAGCTGGTTTTAGTGAAAAGAAAGAACAAGAGAGCCGCGAGCTCTGGGAGGTAATGCGTACGCAGACCGTAACGCTGGTAAACCTCCAACTGCCGAAGGGCAAAAAGATTAAACCAAAGGAGCTATTTAAATTCCCTTGGGACTACACAAGAGCAGAGCCTAAACTAACAAAAGAAGAAGCGAGAGCGATATTAAGTAAATGGCAAAGAAAAGCTTAGCACGGACTACAATAAGCATAGGCGCAAATATCGCCGGGCTACAGCGCGGCCTTAAGACGGCTAGCGCTAGTATTAAAAGATTTGGGGGCCAAGCTAAGCGAATAGGTACAACCTTTACCGCAGCCTTTAGCGCTCCTATTACAGCTATTGGGGTAAGCGCTGTTAAGACCTTCCAAGGCTTCGAGGCCGAGATGAGCAAGGTAAAAGCCGTATCTGGTGCTACTGCTGAACAATTCGCAAAACTAGAAAGCGAGGCTAAACGCCTAGGCGCTACCACAACCTTTACAGCTTCCGAAGTAGCGGGTTTGCAGGTAGAATTTGCTAAACTCGGTTTTACCGCTCCAGAGATTGAGAAGGTAACCGAAAGTACCCTTTACCTAGCACAAGCTGCGGGGTCGGACCTAGCGAGAGCTGCCGAGGTCGCAGGGGCTACACTTCGAGGCTTCGGGATGGAAGCCGGCGAGACGGGACACCTAACCGACGTAATGGCCAAGAGCTTTAGCGAATCGGCTCTAGATATGGAGAGCTTCGCGGAGGCTATGAAATACGTAGCACCGGTAGCTAGTGCGGCTGGTATTAGTGTAGAGGAAACTACCGGAATGATTGAGCTACTAGCGAACGCTGGTATAAAAGGCTCGCAAGCGGGAACCTCTTTACGCCGTATTATTTCCGAGCTTGGCGCTACTGGTGGAGACGTTGCCGGAGCCATTGAAAACCTAGCTAAAAAAGGTCTCAATCTAGCAGACGCTAAAGACGAAGTAGGCCGCTCCGCACAGAGCGCCCTACTCGTATTGAGCGAGACTATACAGCAGTTACCAGCTCTTACCGAAGGCCTACAGAATGCCGACGGCGCAGCTAAGGGTATGGCCGATACAATGATGGATAACACCGCAGGAGCGTTTAAGACGTTACAGAGCGCTACCGAAGGTGTACTTATTGAGATAGGCGCAGCCATTGCAAATAACGAAATATTTAAGCAAGGCCTCGAGAAGCTTACCGCTACTGTAGGAAAAATTACCGAATACATTAGAGGAATGAGCGACGCGGAGCTTTATAATAAGACCGTACTCGCTGGCCTTATTGCTGTGGTCCCGGTAGTAATTGGTGTAGTAGGTAGCCTTACCCTTGCCTTCGGCTCTTTAACGGCCGCTATGGGTCCTTTAGGGATAGCTGTAGCTGGCGTAATTCTTTTATACCAAAGTTTAAAGAAAGAGGTAGACGCCGTACAAGAGTCGATAGATGCTGCGGTAGCTAGCGACAATCAAGAGAAAAGCCTAGAAGAGCTAAAGCAAAAATACGCAGAGGTAAATAAAGCTATAGTCCAGCAAATGAAAGCTATAAGCGACTATAAGCGAAATTACTCTAACCCATTTTATACCGCTGAAGAAACCAGAAGCTATAAGCAACTTATGGCCGCGCTTGATACAATGCGCGAGAATAGGGCTAAATACGCAGAAGGTATAAGCAAAATACAAGCCAAGCAAAAGGCAGCTAATGAAGAGACGGCAGTAGCTACAGAAGAAACTGAAAAGCTAGCTAAAGTTACTAGAGAGAGTTTAGTACCGGCATTAGCTGCGGCCTCTATGCAAATAGAGGGCTCTAAAGATGCGCTCCATAGATTAGGTCAGAAATTCGGAGAGAATCAAGAGAAAGGTTTAAAGTTTTATGCTACCACTAGCGAAGGCGCTAAACAAGCTATCGACCTTACCGGAGGCCTAGCATTTGAATTTAGCCAGAATCTAGGCAACGCTATAGCTGGGGCTATTGTAAACGGAGAAAATTTCGCTAGTAGCTTTGTAACAGCTTTAAAAGCTATGGCTGCCCAGCTTATAGCTACCATTGCTTTAGTAGCTGTATTAGCTACTTTATTGGTAGTGGCTACGGGTGGACTTGCTGGCTTAAGCTTCCAGAGCTTACTTACTGGAATGAAAGCGGTAAGCGCATCTAGTGGTATCTCTATACCTTTCCTCGCAGAGGGTGGTATAGTTACTAGCCCTACCCTCGCAATGATTGGAGAAGGCCGCGAAGCAGAGGCCGTAATTCCATTAAGCAAGCTCCCACAAATAGCCGGAGCTGGAGGCGCTGTAACCGTAGTAGGTAAAATCTCGGGGCAAGATATACTCTTAAGCTCGGAGAAAGCAAATAGAACACGAAGCAGATACAGAGGTTTTTAATAGATGGGGTTAAGATTATATAGCGAATTTCACAGCTCAACGGATAAGCTCTTTAAAATAGAGATACACGACACGAGCTACAGCGGCACAGCTGAAGAGTTTACAGTAGCCGGCGACGGCTTTACGCTAAACTATAGCGGCGAGACCGACGATATAGTAAGCCCTATTATAAGCTCTAACTGTACGATAAGCGCCTATAACAATAGCGACGCCTTCGACACCTTTATAAACCTCTTAAAGAATTACCAAGAGGAACGCTTTTACGTACGTATTTACGGCGAGGGAAGCGCAGCGCAGGACGGCCTAGTTTTTGACTTTTACGAGACCGAGCTACCGGGAGACGGTGGCCTTACGCTCTACTGGTCCGGAATTATAATGCAGGACCTCGTAACGGTAGAGGATACGCATAAGCCTTACGTATTCCAAATAACGGCCGTAGACGGCATCGGACACCTAGCTAATACAGAGTATACCTTTAGCGCTTTCGAGACCGTAGAGAGCTTTATAGAGCGCGCAGTAGGGGCAATAGGAACGGCTACCCTATACGCAGCTGACGACCTTTACTATGCGACTACTTTAAATACTTGGGAAAGTAACCATACCTACGATATAAACACAGACGTAGCTACCTTAATACGGTACTACGCGCCTAACCTCCAAACCAGAGAGCAAGACGGTACCAAGGTGTACCCTAAATACTTGGAGGTAATGCAAGAGCTTTGTATAGCTTTTGGGGCAAGGTTCTACCAAAGGGAAGGCGTATACTATTTCGAGCAATATATAGAGCGCACCGAAACAAGCAGAACAGTAAGCGCTTATTACAAGAACGGTACTAAAGCTTTTACCTCAACTGTAAGCGACGACGTAACCCTCGACGGTACAACCGGAGGAGGGGCACGTCTAGCGGGTAACCAGTTTAACTTTTTACCAGCCATTAAGCGCGTAGAGGTAACCCATAATAAAACACTACGCCAGAACCTTCTAGGGCGCTTCGTAGATTTTTACACTACGACTCCTGCGTTAAGCCTAGGCGTTTTAAGCGACGATAATAACGCGTACTTAAAGCTAGAGGGTAACCTAGTATATAGATTAGTACACCCTACCACGGGAAGTAATACCGGCTACTTTAGACCGCGTTATAGAATCCAGCTAAAAATAGAAGACCAAGCCAACCCGGGTACTTATTACTACCTTAAAAGAGATTGGTCCCCTAGCGGCGGTTTATTGTACGGAGCTACGAGCTGGACCACTACGGCCAGCTATTATTATCTAGATGCGGGCATAGTACAGAACAGCAGCACCGGCTTAACGGTGGCCAATAAGTTTACGGTCGTTACACCGTCTTTACCGGTAGAGGGAGAGGCTGAGGTAGATATAGAGCAAAACGGGCTATACAATCAAAATAACGCTAGTGTAAGCGTCCCTAGTGGATACTTTGCTAGCTGGAGCGTAGAGAAGGTACTAATAAGCTACTTAAGCACTCAAAGCAATAGCGTAAGCACAAGGTACATAAGCACAAACGGTAGCGGAGATATTAAGAGTAATTTAGTACTGGACCTCGGCGAGGTAAGAACGGCGGACGCTTTCGGCGGTCCGGGCTCTTTCTTTGTGTACGATGGCAGCAGCTGGGTACCTTCGGCAGATTGGCGCAGAGGCAATAGCGGCGGTTATAACGATTTACTAGACCTTCTTACTAGTGAGGTCTTAAGCCTCCATAGTAAGCCTATAGAACGCTATAGCGGCACTATTGTAGGTCCTTACCCCTTTGGTATACGTTACAGCTTTGAGGGCTTCTACTGGCTTCCTATGCAGGGAAGCTATAACGCCAATATGGACGAGTGGAGCGCTGAATGGTTCAAGGTCCAGAAGGACGACAGTAACGTAGAGATAGGCAGCCCGGTAGACGACGGTAACGCTGCCGACTTCGTAGGCAGAGTAAGCAGCCAACAAGGAACCGACGAGGTGCTTAATGTATTGGATTTAAACACTACCGACGCGAGTGTAAGTAACGACGCTACCGTAGGCAACGACCTAACGGTAAGCGGCGGTTCTATTTTGCAAAGCACCAGCGTAACGGACTTTAGCCACAGCGGTAACCAAATAGAAAGCATAACGGACGTAGAGCACGAACCCGGCAGTACTTATAATGTGGGAGCTTCCGACTTTATGATTTTTAATAAATGGAGGGGCTCTAACGGTACAGCAACTATAAACCTACCGGCTGCTGGAGATAACGAAGGAAGGCTTATACGATTTAAAAGTGATGGTACTATTAGCGCGAACACCGCTATAAATTTGGTGCCGGCTTCCGGCGATACGATAGACGGAAATGGAGAGGTAGCTTTTAACCGTGATTACGACGGTATTATGCTGCTCGCTCATAATGGAGACTGGTATATAATACAGAGAAAAAGTAAATAATAAGGACTAACTTTATAGTATAATTAAATAAATAATGAATGAGAAAGGCTCAATTTTTTTACCTGCTACGCAGAGGCCTACTAAGCGGAGGCTTAAACTTTATAACGGAGGGTTTAGTTATGGCAAGTAAGTTTATAACCCAAGGCTTAAGCTTCCCAGCCCAAGGCTCGGCCGAGTTTGACGGGGCGAGTGATTACATCCAATTAAACACCCCGTTCAGTTATACGAACCACACCATCGCGGCGTGGGTTTATGCTGAAGATAATGGAAATAACAAAATCATTTTTGATGCGCGTGATTCCGGAAGTGACGGCATACTTTTATATTCAAGATATAGT
>Ga0196901_1000838_pt1 | contig 15794 bp, 35 predicted proteins | sample CB_VirMetaG_FD_169099 | JGI IMG/M metagenome (GOLD analysis project Ga0196901, IMG submission 169099) | Freshwater to marine saline gradient viral communities from Chesapeake Bay - CB_1504_1 Viral MetaG (v3) (version 3) | ecosystem: Environmental > Aquatic > Marine > Coastal | place: USA... | reverse complement strand
ATTAAAAACATAGCAAAAACAAAAGAAAATAATTTTTTAAATTGCATTTTAGATGTTGAAAAAATGGATAGTTTAAAAGAGGAGGGCTACCAACCTTTTAAATTAGTTGAAACTTTAACAATAGGATAATACAAAAATGGAAAATACAATTTTAACTCCTGCACCTGTAAATTTAGCCGACGAAGTAAACAGATTGCAACTTTTAACCCTTACTTTAGAGCGTGAAATTATACTACTAAAAACCGAAATCGCAGACAAAAATATCGCTATTCTAAAAGCTACTATGTTATTTGACGAAGTGATAGAGCAGTATGATAAATAAAACCCTAACAGGGGGCTAAAAACCCCCTTTTTTAACCCTTTAATAAATTAATCAAATGAAAAAAATCCCATCTTTAAAAAATACAGAAGTAAAAATATCTTCTCTAAAAAGGAAAAGAACTTTTACTATTTATTTCAATGGTAGTCGATACAGAACAAACCAATTATTAAAAAACGATTTCGAAGAAATGCAATGTAATAGCTGTATAGATTGGATAGATTTTTTAAGAAAATCAAATAACTATTATAAAGTAAGATAATATTTTAATGAAATTAAAAGAAATAAAATTTAACGATATACCTAAAGAGTGCAAAAAATATGTGTTGGGTTTTTCGTGGCTGTATTATCAAGAATTAAAAAATACAGAATTTTATAGAAAAAAAATTGAAGATTTAGAGCAAGAAATAATAAATTTAAGAAATGAACAAAGAATATAAAAAAGACCCTGCTTGGCGTTATCATCAAAGCATTTTTATTGATGCTGGTAATGTTTGGAAATCTAGCGAAAATCTAACAAAAGAGGAGGAAATTTTTTTTTATAAGTTAACTCTTGAAGCGTTGCGAGAAAAAACAAAAATTGAAAATATACACAACTTTTAAAATGTACAAAATACTGTTGATTATAATTTTTTTGACCTCATGCGGTACTGTAGAAGAGCGTATAAAATCCTACTCTTACACAAGTATAAAATACAACAAAAACGGTGAATTTTATCAAGTTTACAGGACTAAAAAAGGAACTTTTTACATCTTAGAACTAAATAAAAACGAAACAAATTTTAAAAGAACCTATTTGAAAATAAAATGAAAATAATACTAGAACCTGTAGAGTGGCTGCATTGTATGATGACTAACGACATAACCGTTTCAGAGTGCGAGAATATTCTAAAAAGAGCAAAAGAAATGCAAGAAGAGCGACAAATTAAATTCCTTGAATGGTTACGCCTTGAATGTACCAACAGGAGCGACGGTTGGCGGCATATATCCTCCGACGATAACACTATCTATACAGATTTAGGAATCTACGAAAAATACAAAAGTAAATATGAGCAATAAAAAACAAACGGCAGTTGAATGGTTAGAAAGTGAAATGCTAAAACCTAATTTAAGTATGAAAGATATATTTAACCAAGCCAAAGGAATGGACAAGCAGCAGAAGATAGAAGCCTATAATCAAGGATATAGAGATTGTGAAAATGATGCCTCAAACATTCCTTTAAGTATCGGAGATATTGAAGAATATAGCAATGCAGAACAATACTATAACGATAATTATGACACACAAAAAACAAGCAAAGGAGTTAATAGACTCGTTTCATCAATTAGACCCTGACACAGATAGCTATAACGGCATAACTTTTCAACTTGCTAAAGAATGTGCGTTGCTATGTGTCAATAGAATAATAGCAGCAGTTGAAAGCGATTGGGCTTTTATGGGAAAAAGGCAAGAATATTGGAGAGAAGTAAAAAAAGAAATAGAGAAAATATGAAATATAAAAACAAGGCAAACACTATCACGATAGAACAAGCCGAAGAGGATTACAAAGAATTGTTAGAAGAGGCACACGAAAAAGGAATGTGGCTAAAGGCAAAAGGATTAAATTTGTGGGTAAGTCCATTTGAGATTAAGCCTGCATGGCAAGTGGGAAAATATTTGTTCCCTGTAACCTATTGGCACTTAGAAAAACCACACAACTATTTAAAGCCCTACGCAGAGCAGAAGCGAAAGGCAGATAACTTATACGAATATGCTCACAAGCGTTATGCAGCATACGCTAAAATGCTCAACACAAACACGCCTAACATATAGAAAATGGGATTAAATAACAACACAAACGCAAGCAATGCACTTTACATTTTACAAGGTAAAATAGTTAAAGTAGCGACACAAAAGGATTCAAATTTAGAGAGAAACGGCAAATTTTATCAAGCATTCGATAGTTTATCGGGTTATCTAGTAGGGTTCGCAGTAGTAGACGGCTACAAAAAGGGTGACAAAGATGTAGTTTTGAAAGTCAAAGACACTTTAGACGAAACAGGGTACGTTTTAAAATTCGGTTTAAATTCGGGTAATTTCACTAGTTTTAGCAGGTCAATTCAAAATGTAGATTTGCTAAAAGAAATCGAACTTGTACCGACGTACAAGGAGGAAGACGGCAAAAAGCAAAGTAGCTTATTAATTAAGCAAGAAGGCGAATGGATTAAGCGTAAATACACCAATGAATCTATGGGCAAATTGCCAACAGCTAAATCGGTGGTAGTAAACGACAAAACGGTTTACGATTACTCCGAACAAAATAAATTTCTAATTGAGGAAATTACGGCTAAATTTGAGGCTGCAAAATTACCCTTCTAAAGGGGTTTATTAGTTAATTGTTTGATAACGAAGGGGAGCGATGACAACTCCCCTTTTTTTGACCTTAAAAAATGGAAGAAGAAATAATCTTAGGTAAGCCTAAGCGGTACATAAATTCAAAGGGGCGTTTTATATCTACTGCAGACGTCGAAAATATCAGACGTTTTTATGCAAAATCATTTAGCGAAGAGGAGCGAAGTAAGATGCCTGTAATTAGGGACATGATTCGTAAAATGGATTTAGAAACTTATAGAAACACAGTTAACGCAGGAGCAGATGTTGCCTTAGATGCTTTTGTTATGTATGTAGGTGAAAGTTTAGTGCCTACAGATATGTTAAACTACAAACAAAAACTATCTGCAGCCAAAAAAATGAATACTAAACTATTTTACATTAACCAAGAAGTAACACAAAGCCAACTCAAAGACATTATAGAAAAAGATATACGGATAACACGAGAAGCGTTTATAGAGGCTAACGATTACTACTATAAAACCTATGTATTTTTAAAAGACAATCGTTCATTAAATCACTTGATATTTGACCCAACAATAGCACCAAGCAAATCGTATTAATGAGAAAAAAAACAAACACAGTTACTTGCCATTTAGACCAACATTTCAACAAAACTTTAGACAAAATAATCAAGACAGGCATACCGCTTGAAGTAGGATTAGGGAAATATTCTGCTTATATAAAAACTATAAACGACAATACAAAATACAAGTTCATTACTAAACTACAAAGCAAGCGTACTTTTATAGGCTATGCGAAAATACTATCAGACTTAAAACGACCCGAAATAGATGTTATACTTTCGGATTTGCAGGATAGTATTACAGAGGCAAATAATATGTACTACGATTTGCAAACCTATCACACAGTAGAGTTTGATAGTGCGGTATGTGTTGACTTAAATAGTGCCTACTTGCAAGCCCTTTACAATCTTGGATTAATTACCGAAAAAACAAAAGATTGGATACAAGTAAACTTAAAAAAAGACGAACGCCTAGTATGTGTTGGAATGCTTGCAAAGCAAAAAGAGATATTACATTTTAACAAAGGCAAAATACAACAAGACTATTTAGAACCTTCTAAACACCGCTTTATTTTCAATGCAATAATTCAAGAGGTTGCAGCAGTTATGAACAGGGTAAAATCGCACCACCTAGACGATTTTATAGCGTATTGGGTTGATGGTATTTATTTAAAAAATGAGTTTATAGCGTACGATGTTGTAGACGAATTTGAAAAGGCAGGCTATCCCTGTAAGATTGAAAATATTACCAATTTTAAAAGTGAGTTCAAGTTTAGTTATATGCAGTATTCATACATGAAAGACGGCAAGAGTAAAATACTAAGCGTTCCAATTAAGAAAGTAAATGACAACATGAAAAAAGACCTTATGACATTGGTTAACGGTTACAGGCGTGAAAATATGATAGGCGAAGCCGATTTGAATTTTGAAGATGTTTACATAGGAGCGTTACAAAACAAACAGTATTCGCAGGCAGATTTATTTGACTAACTATATTTGCATTATAAAATAGTCAAGGTGGCGGAATGGTATACGCTAGTAGGTTTTATAGGTTAGATAGGCGTGTAGGCAAATAAGCCGATAGCTTAAAAGATAGTACTAACAAGTGCAAAAACTCTAATCGTACAGGTTCGAATCCTGTCCTTGACACTAACGGTTTAGGTATGGTTAGTTGCGGATTAAATAACGAAAATTAAATTGAAATGAAAATACATAAAGAGACAATATCAAGTGAGCTACAACTTTTAATGGATGGCGTAAACTCTAAAGAGCAGACGGTAGAAGAAATTGTAGCTTATATAAGATGGCGAGACAAGCAATTAACTATACCTGCTGTTGTAGGGCAAAGCGAACAGTTTATTTGCCCTTGTTGCGGAAGTGATAAAACTTACAAAACTGACGCATACCATTGTAATAGATGTGCTGTAACAACAGAGGTTTAAGGCAAATAACTTGCACCACAGGTTCGATTCCTGTCCTTGACACTTTTACTTAACTAAATCGAAAATTGATGCCTTTTCATAAAGGTCTACTGCTCTTCTTATAACTTCGCCTCTTGTCACTTTATTAAGGTAGCATAAATGCCTAAGTTTTTCGTGTGTTTTTTCGTTAACAGCAATTAAATGTTGTTTACTTTTACGATTACTGCCCTTTTTTAAGTCCATGATTTTATTAGGTTTAGCCTGCAATGATAAATCAATTTATCTTTAAAATGAAATTTTTGTAAAATCAAAATTAGAATTATTCCAAATAATATTGTGAGAAAGACATATCTTTGCGAAATATGAATAAAAAATGGTTATGGTTAGTTAGTGCATTCGGGGCAGTATCATACTTCGAGTACACTCGTTATATGAAACTGTTGGACAGTATTTCGTATGTGCCTACTAACGTAAGAATATCACGAAATGGCGAACTTTTACAGTTAAGTTTTACGCTAAAAATAAACAATGCTACCGACAAGTCTTTAGAGTTGGATAATGTATATGCAGAGTTATTTGAAAAGGATTTTTTACTAGGCACTTTTGTAATGAATGACAAAGTAAATATTAAAGCTAATTCTGTAACCAATGTAGAGGTAAAAGGTCTTGCATCTGCAACTGAATTACTAAATTTAATAGCTAGAGGCAATGTTCTTGGAACAACTTATACGCTAAAATCAAAATCAAATATTAGGTTCACGGTTTTAGGTCTTCTTGCTATACCTGTTCCAATATACGACGTTTCTACATTTAGAGACCCTAATTTGCAGAATCAAGTGAAGACTGTTTACGCTCAAATAAAAAGTTTGTTTAAAAAATGATAATTGGTAAACCGATAAAAGGCAATCAAACTATTGTTGTAAAACAACAAGGTCAAAATAGCGATATTATCAAAGCTATGATAACTTATATGCCTAATGCAATATATCAAGCGAATAAGCGTGCTAGTATATTTAAAGGCAAAGACGATTTAGAAACCTGTAACAATGTTTGGAGTTTTTTAAAACACAATATAAAGTACGTTGAAGACAGCGTACATTTTCAAGACATACGTTTACCCGATAGATTAGTAAAAGATAGAAAAGGTGATTGTAAAAGTTTCTCAATGTTTGCAGCAGGCATATTAAAAAATTTAGGAATACCCTTTAAATTAGTTTTTACAAGCTACACCGATAATAGAACACCACAACACGTTTATGTAGAAACAAACAGCGGCATTATAGTAGATGCAGTTTGGAAAAAATTTAATTCAGAAAAACCTTACACTTATAAATACTACAAAGCAATATGAAAGATTTTAAATTGCCTAAATACACAAAGGAGCAAAAAACAACTATTGGAATTACAGCGGCTTTAGCAATAGGGGCGTATATACTATTTAAAAAGACAGGTGGTATTGCTACTACAATTAAAAAGTTTACAGGACAACAAACTACAGAAGACATAAATAAGTCTACTACAGAGGATATAAAAAAACTTAGTACATTAGGAATGAAGCCTACTTATTATGCAAGTCAGTACGTACTATTTGCAGATAAGTTGTACAATGCTATGATTACATCAAATCCGTTTAATGGAACCGACGAAGAAGCAATTTATAGTGTCATGCGTTTAATGAAAAACGATGTTGATATTAATATGTTGGTAAAGTCTTTTGGAACTAGAAGAATGGAATTTAGTTTAAAAGGCGGTGGACTTGCTGCATTTTTAGAAGACGATTTAGACAAAAAAGAATTAGCTACAGTAAACAAAATACTTAGCGACAACAAAATAAATTATAGATTTTAAAATTAATACAAAATGGTAATAAGAGCATTAACAGGTTTCAGCGAAGAAACTATCCAAAAGTATGGTCGTAGTTATTCGCCTTTAAGTGGTAATTGTACTGTATTAGGTGCAGTAGAAACAACTGAAACGGTAACAGAAGAGAAAAAAGGTTTAAAAGTAAACCCTTTAGTTTTAATCCTGCTAGGCGTAGGAGCGTATGCAATCTATAAAAATTTAAAATAACTATGATGAACAATACAAGCATAGGTGCTATAGTAAGCACATCAAGTCAGATAAGCACAGCAGGTCATAATACAGCAAAAGTTGCTTTGGCTATTCCTAGAGCGGCATTTATAGCATTAATACGTTTAAATGTTTGGGGTTTAGCTACTCTAATAAGTAAAAGAGCGTTTTTAGTAGATGCAGCCACTACAGCAACACAAAAAGCACCTAATATGTGGTGGGATTTACAAGCCAAATGGAGAAACGCATGGTGGAACATTGGAGGTAATTGGGACGAGTTTGTTTCAGCGGTAAATGCAGGAAAAGGTAAAAAAGCATTGGGCTTTAAATTAGCACCTGCAGGAATAAAAACAAAACTAAAAGAACAAGGCATTGGTTCTTATAGTGCATTAGGTTCAATTGAAGAGCAAGGTATCGGGATAACATTAGAAGCGGGTATTGCTGCAGCATCTGCAATTATCGCTTTATTATTACCTCTTTTAACTTTAATGTTTGACAATGTAAAAAAGGACATTCCTGCATCTGACTTTGAAGAAGCAGCAACGTCTACAACATCAAGTACTGAAGCAAGTAGTTCAATGGCAGGTGCAGGACTTATAGGAGTAGCAGCATTAGCAGCAATTTATTTTGGCACCATGTCAAAAAAATAAAGATTATTTAGACACAATATAAATAAAGTATTAAATTTGTAAAAATTATTCAAAATGATATCAGTAAAAAACATTCTAAAAAAAGAAAACCTTGTAGGGGCAGCAGGCTTAGGAGCAGGCTCTCTTTCTGCAGAGGTTGTATTAAGTAAAGTAGCACCAATGTTGCCCGGAGCAGCAGCTAAATTTGCACCTGCATTGCCTATTCTTGCTGGACTTGTATTAAGTAACTCTAAAGGTTTCTTAGGACACGTTGGTAAAGGTATGTTAGCACAAGGAGTTGCAGGCATAGCAAAACAATACATTCCTGCAGATACTAAAGCGTCTTTAGGTCTTGGCGGTGACGTTATGATGGGTAATGTTATGATGGGCGAATCTCTTGCACCTGTTGCAGGTTTTTCTTCTGACAGTTACGACTATACTTCTGCAGCGGCAGGAGAAATGAGCTACTAATTTAAAAATTCATATTAAATCATAAATATAAATAACCATGAACAGTATCGTAGCAGAAAAAAGGTTTATCTCTGAAAGATTGGGAGTACCTTACGAAAATTTATCTCAATCTTATTTGAGAAGTGAAACACTATTAACTACACAGGCGGTAATTGATTTTGTTCTTCAAACTAACAAAAAAACCATTCCATTGGTAACTGAAAGATTGCTCGACCTTAATGACGAGTTTGTTATTACACATTACACAGTAGGTCTTAAATCTATTGCAAGTGGAACGCCAACAGATTTGCAGCAACTTATTGCCCCTGTATTAACTTACAACAATGCAACTGCATTTACAGCTAACGGAGCAAACGTAGCGGCACTTTACAATAGCGACCTTTCTTTCACTATCGATAGAAAAGAGTTTGTACCACAGTTCCCTGTAAGAGCATTCAGACGTGTACCTACTACACAACAAGCTGCTAACGCAGACTACACTACTTCGGGTATTACTCAATTAGACGGTTTTGATAACGGTTTATTTGCATTCTATCCAAGTGAGCCTACCAAAATTGACGGCAGACAAACTATTGACTTGTCTATCAATTTAGGTTCTTCTACTACTTTTGCTGATGCTTCTAAGTCTTACTATGCAGTATTTGAGGCACGTGGTTACCTAATAGTAAACGCAAAATCATAAGATTAATCTCGGTTTTCATATTATTTCTATTAAAAAAGTCTACTAATTTATTTTAGTAGGCTTTTTTTTATTAAATTTGTAAAAAATTACATAAGATGAATAACATTATTATCAAAAATTCACAGCTAGTAACAGCAACTATTGAAGGTACTCCGACTGTAAACAGACGCTATAAATTCAATGACATTCCTAACCTATCAAGAAACAACATCGTACTTTACGGTATTGAGGCTTACTCTGCTAGTCAGTTGACAAAAACCTCTGATGGACAAGACGTAATTGCTTTGGCTGATACATTAGGTATTACTGTTACGCTAAAGGATAATAACCAAAACGAATTTGTTTATCAAATGCCTTATTACAACTTAATAAGAAATGAAAACGGTGGTTTTGTAATTTTATTGGAGCCTAAAATAATTAACCTTACTGATTGTTATATTCAAATTAACTCGGTAGCAGGTTTAGCTACAGGCGACCAAGCAGTATTTAACTTCTACTACGATTTCGTTTAGTCATGGGGCGAGTAAGTGACATAGAAACTTACTTTGCGAAGACAGGTAAATTAAGAGGTTATACTGATAAGGTTGCCAACAACTCTCAAATAATTTCTACAGTTTTATCTGCAGACAAATTGCAGCAGATTTATTTGCCACAAAATAGTCTGTTAGATTCTCGCAAATTAAGAGCAATAGAAGTTATTGCAGATGACCAACAAGCAAAAGGATTTACGCAAACAGGAACGACAATAGAAGTTCTACCTGTAGCTGCTTTGCCTAGCTTTGTTTTATCAATTGGTATTAACAATGTTGAAACGGCTTTAATTCCTTTCACATCAATGCACAGACCTTCTAATAATGGAAAGTTTTGTTTCTTTGATAGTGAAATAGGAAACCACATAATAGGCGATTGCTTTATTGAACAAACAAGTACAGGCTTCGCAAGTGGGATTATAATTTTAAAATTTTGGTACGACTAACATGAATTTAACTAACATAAAATACCTTTACGATTTAATGGATAAAGAGAAGTTTACTTTCTTTACCGTTTATGATTCTAAAAATTCGCCTATGCGTGACCAATGTAATGAAAATTACACAGTTCAAGACGCTAAAGATGATTTAGAACAATTTTTGCAATACAATAGTGGTGTTTTTAGAGTTGAATTTAGACGTACAAAAGCAAACACAGCTACCACTAGAAACTTTAGTTTTACTATTGATAATCTAAAGCAGGAACAAAGAGAGCCTGTTTCGGGAATAGGCAATTTAGACGGTGGTGCGGACTATTTAAGTATCATAAGTGCAAAAGACGATAAGATTGAAAAATTGCAGTCTGAAATGTTCGCAAATATGATGGCAGCAATGTCTAAGCAACACGAGTTGCAAATGGAGGCTTTAAAAACAAACCTTAATAAAGATACAGGAAATGATGCTTTAATGCAAACGGCAATTACGGCTATTTCGGGTATGTTTGGAGGTGGCAGCAATATCGCTTTAAGTGGGTTCGATACAATGGACTTGCCTGTAATGGAAACAACAAAAACAAATACAATAAAACCTATGTTAGTAGATGACAACAGACAAAAAATCAATAACGCAGTAGTGCGATTAATGAAGGCAGACAGAGATTTCGCAAGTAATATCACAAAGTTAGCAGATATTGCAGACGAAAATCCTTTAATTTATAACATGGCAATTAGTAAATTGCAAGCTATTTAAAAAATGAAAAAAAATTATCTAATGTGGTTAATTGGAGGTGCGGCATTGTACTTTCTAACTAGAAAAAAAGCAGTTGAACCTTCTACAGATAAGCCTAGTGCAGACGTAGGTAATCAAGTAAATGATTTTCCATACGCTGGCGGCAACGCAAGTGTTCCTCCTACTGTACCTAATAATGCACCTCCTGCTGTTGCACAACCTGCTGCACCTAGAGTAAACGTTGCTGTAGTTGATAGTAGACCTACTCCTTCTGCAGTTGGTACGCCTCCTCAAGTAGTACAAAATCAAACTAAAGGATATAGCATAGAGTAAAATGGCGGTAGCATGGGCAATACCATATAAAAACCCTTTAGCTATTATTCAAAACCCTGCAGATAAATGGGAAGGTTTAGTAAATAGCGATAATGGCAAATTAAAGTTTGATACTACAGCGAACGGAGTTCGTGCAGGTGTCATAAATTTGCATAATGCTTATTTTAAAAGAGGCAAAAATACACTAAGAAGTATATTTGCTGCTTATGCTCCTAAAGGACATGGAAATAATGACCCTTTAAACTACGCAAATATTGTATCTCAAAAAATAGGCGTTGGAATAGACAAAACACTTGTTTTTCAAGATATAATTGAACTGTTAGCAAGGGCAATTGTGCAAGTAGAAACAGGTAGCGACATAAGCGATGCAGACTTTGAAAAAGGTCTGTATGCTGCATTAGATAAACTAGGGTTTTTATTACAAGGTGGAACTTATACAACAGCTACAGTAAAGGCAACTAAAAATAAAACCTCTACTACTAAATTTAGTTGGTGGTGGTTATTGCCTGTAGTAGTTGCAGGTGGTTTATTGTTAAATAAAAAAAGAAAGTAAAATGGAAAACAGAAAAGGCGAAGGAAATTATTTTTTAGAAAGTATCACAGACTTTCAAAATATCAGTTATACTAAAATGGTGCAATCTAATTGCATGAGTATATCGTTTGTAAATAAAGGTACAAACAGCGTAAACATTAACGGCTTAAAATTAGCTGCAAATGAAACTATAGAAGTTTCACAGCCTAATGCTTTTATAGACCGCACACAGTATCAACTTAGTTTTGATAATGATGGTGCAGAGAGTAATTGTTTAGTTATAAGAATACTACCTAAAAATCAATCATAATATGTCAGGTAGAGTACATTTTGAAGCAGCAGCAGGTGGCGGTGGCGGAGGTAATATTTCGGGAACAGGCACAGCAGGTAAGGTAGCTAAATTTATAGCGGCAGACACTATAGCAGATAGTTTACTATTTGATAATGGAACTAGCGTTTGGAATACAGGCGGTGGTGCAGTTGCGAATAATACGGCTTTTGGTAATGGTGCTTTAGTAGCTAATACCACAGGTACTGAAAATACTTCTGTAGGATTTCAATCGTTAGATGCTAATACTACAGGTTCGGGCAATAGTTCATTTGGAGTAGGCTCATTAGGAGCAAATACTCTAGGTGGTAGCAACGTATCAATAGGTTATAATTCATTGCGTGACAATACAGGAGGTAGTAATAATAGTGCATTAGGGCGTGATGCACTATTAGCAAACATTGGAGGTGAAAGTAATACGGCTATAGGTTCAAGAAGTTTGCGATTAAACACCGCCTCCTTTAACGTAGCAGTAGGTTTTGAATCGGCACAATCTAACACCACAGGCACAGGCATTACAGCTATAGGATACCAAGCGTTGAAACTTAGTACAGGAAGTAATAATACGGCTTTAGGTTTTCAATCTGGATTATCTGTTAGTACGGGTGCAAATAACGTAATGATAGGAACTAATGCTGGCGATTCAATTAATACAGGAATTGACAATGTTGCAATTGGATTAGATGCTTTAGGAGGTGCTACAAATTCACAATATAATATTGCTATTGGCAGTGGTTCTTTACAAAATGCAAGCGTTGGACAACAAAATTTAGCTATTGGTAGATTAGCTGGTCAAGGCATTAGAACTAGTAGTAACACAGCGTTGGGATACAATTCTCTTGGTAATGCTTCAACAGGAGCTGGTCTAAATACAGCTGTTGGACATCAATCTGCAGCTAATATAACTACAGGTGACAGAAATACAGTTATTGGTGCAAATAGCTTAGTAGATACAGGAGCTGGTACTACATCTAATGCTGTATGTATAGGACAAAATACAGTTTTTAATGATAGCGTAACAATTATTGGCACAAATGCTTCAAGTGGTGCAAATACAGGTGGCGTTATTTTAGGGTGTGCAGCAACTGCAACAGCAAATGCACAATTTGTAGTAGGTAGTGCATCATATAACGCAGGAGCAGTAGTGCCATCAGGACCAGGAAGTTCTACTCATTGGTGGGAAGTAGTTATAAATGGCACACCTTACAACATAATGCTACACGTTTAGCACATAAATAATATATTTGAAAAATGATTTATAATTGGCAAGTAACAAACCTTTTTACCCTAGATGAGGGTACAGAAACAGATTATGTAGTGACAGCACTATACACTGTAACAGGAATAGAGCAAAGTGGCGGTAAGGAATACACAGCACAACTTTCTAATTCAGCACAATTCGAAGTAGTTCAAGGTGCTACATTTATTCCTTATGCAGACCTTACAAACACCTTAGTGGTGGGTTGGATACAATCTACTTTAGGTGAAGATGGAGTAAATAATTTGCAGGCAAGTGTAGCTGGTATGATAAACAGCGAAATTAATCCACCTGTAAGCCCAAAAAACACAGAATTACCACCTAATTTTAACAAATAAACAAACACCTAAACCGATGACAGAAGAAAAAGCAAAAGAAGTACTTTACAATGCAGTTAATATAGCAATTTCAAAAGGTTGTTATAACTTAGATCAATCTATTAATATTGTAGACGCATTACGAATTGTTTTAGTAGAAAAAGAACAAATTGAAACATTAGAAACCGAATAGTTTTTAATCATGAAAAAAAAAATGGAAGACATTATAGAAGCAGTTAGACAGTTTTTAGAAATAGCATTTTATATTACTATAGGTGCAGCAGTACGTGTTATGCACTATGCTAGAAAAGGCGTTATAGATAAAAAAAGGGTAATTATAACTTTTACTTTTGCTGTATTTGTCGGGGTAATAGTTAACCATTTTCTTATTTTAAAAGACCTTGAAAAATACAGCGGCATAGCTGTATCTATTGCGGCTTTATTAGGTGAGAGCTTTGTATCTTATTTGCTTACTAATTCTAATAACATTTTTAGAAGTGTTATTAATGCAGCATTCAAAATAGACGTTAAAAACAAAGATGAAGATCAATAAATATGCGATTTTCACAGGTTTATTTTTAGGATACTTATTACTACGTAAAAAAAACGATAACGAAACACCTAGTATGCAAAACAAAGATTACTACAGAGCAACACCGCCAAAAACTGCTAATTTTTCAATGGAAGAGTTTAACAGTAACGATGGCGTTAAAGTTCCTCCGATGTATTACGGCAACATACAAAAGGTTATGGAGCAACTAGAGGTATTACGTAAATACTTGGGTAGTAATACAATTACTATTAATAGCGGGTATCGCTCTCCCGAACACAACGAAAGCGTAGGCGGTAGACCTGCATCTGCACACCTTAAAGGTAAAGCGGTAGATTTTACTGTAAAGGGTTATACACCTGTTCAAGTTCGTGAAGCATTACGAAAATTAATTAACAACGGTCAAATATTAGACGGTGGCATAGGTCAGTACAATACTTTTACCCACTACGATATTGGTACACCTAGAACATGGAAAGGGTAGTTTACATATTATGCCTTTTTGCGTTTAGTTGTTCTCCTGCTAAAAAACTTTCACGATTAGTCGAGAAGTATCCGCATTTAATTCAAAATGTAGATACTACTATTTATTTTGTTACTAATAGCGTAGATACCTCTTTTATATTTAACAACTCTTCTAAAATCGATACGTTTTACATCTCTGAAACGAATACGACTATCTACAGGCACTTAGATACTCTTCGAGTTGAAACAGAGCCGCAAATCGATAGCGTTATTATTACAAAGCAGATTTTTAATGTAGAAAAAACAGAATTTAAAGGTATCAACCTTTTAATCAAATTAGTTATCCTTCTTATTTGCCTTTCTATTTTATCTTTGTACATAACTAGACCCAAATAAATGGAAGAAGAAGAAGAAATGGATTTTACGGCAGAAGAAACCGTAAACTACGAAAACGACGAAATAAACAAACTACAGGAAGAAATTGCCAAGCTAGAGAATATGCTTAAATTTCCAATGGCGTTTAAATCTATAATCGCAGGCGGCTTATTAGGATATCTATTCGGTAAAAAGTATTTCGGTAACGAATCGGCTGCATTATTAGGCTCTTTAGCGAGCGGCTACGCTGCTTTTAACTTTAGTCGAGGCAAAGACTTAACGCCCGAACAAAAACACGCTATAAACGAGCAAATACAAGCTAGAAAAGCTAGACTACAAGCGTTAGGAATAGAAATCAAAGGCGAAACTATCGGAGTTCTATCTGCTGACGAACTAGAGCGTATGGATTACGATAAATACATTTTTGGCGATGACCAATACGGTGAATTTATGGGCAATCCTGCTGTAGGGTTTCATGCGATAGTATTCGGGCTACCTAAAGGCGGTAAGTCTATTTGGTCTATGCAGTTTGCCAACTACCTTGCAAATCATTTTGGCGATGTTTTATACATTGCATCTGAAGAGGGTTTTAAAGGCACTATTAAGCAGAAAATTACCGAATGGACAGATAATCGCACCAACTTAAATTTTGCAAATTACAAAGGTTACGAAGAGATTAAAGACGGCATAAGTAATTACAATTTCGTGTTTATTGATTCGTTGGATTTTGCTAAGATTACAGTTGACGAAATGGAGCAATTAAAACTAGACAATCCTGCTGTGTCTTTTGTTACTATTAAACAGGTTACGAAAGACGGTAAATTTAGAGGTTCGCAGGAATACGCCCATAATTGTGATATAATAATTGAAATTATAGACGGCATAGCTAACCAAAAAGGAAGATACAATCCACAGGCTGAAATGGAAGTTTTCACAAAAGCGGAAGAAACACAATAAAAAATAGTATTTTTGTAGGAAATGGCAACAACAAAAAAAAGAATATCAATGTATGGTATAGAAGAACTTATTTTTTCTAACGGCACTTTAGTTACTAAATTTGGCAACAAATTTATTATTTTAAATTCACAAGGAACTTTAATAGATGCTTATTCTACTAAAAAAGAAGCTATAGAAAGAGTAAAAAAATTGTATAAAAATTTGAAATAAAATGAGTATAACAGGTTTAGGCGGTATAGGAGCGGTAAAAAAAGAACAAGCAATACCAAAAGCAGTAGTTGATAGGATTAAGGAAATAAACTCTTTAATACCTAGAATTAATAAATTAGATGAAGTTGTTACTACATACGCTGGAGGCACTTGGCCATCTTATATAGAATTAACTAAACCTATCGAAATAAAAGGCAAATACGTTTACATTCACTCTAAACAAAGTAGTGGATATTTACCTTTAGAAAAAAGATACAATACAGGTTTAAGAGATTATGATAAT
>Ga0196901_1000830_pt1 | contig 15858 bp, 23 predicted proteins | sample CB_VirMetaG_FD_169099 | JGI IMG/M metagenome (GOLD analysis project Ga0196901, IMG submission 169099) | Freshwater to marine saline gradient viral communities from Chesapeake Bay - CB_1504_1 Viral MetaG (v3) (version 3) | ecosystem: Environmental > Aquatic > Marine > Coastal | place: USA... | reverse complement strand
GCACCAGGCAAACGAGCAGCAACAGGGATCGAGTGATCGCCAGCGGAGCCAGTTGTGATGTTACCGAAAGAACCCTTGATGAGCTTCATGGAAGTCAGCAATTCGTCTGTACCAGCAGTCGAAACAGCAACAGTACCGTTTACCTGATCGTTAACAGTGTCACCAGCTGTGTGCAAAGCAGACTGCTTGTAACCTGAGAGGTAACCCAGAACTTCTTGGTCAAGCTGGTCAGCCAAGCGGTAAGCCGCACGGTTAGTAGCAAGGTCCATGAAGTTGATGTGGCTGTGTGCTTCTTCGATATCGTCGATCTTGAATGCGAAGTAGTTAGCTTTGTCAACTACGAGGGAGAAGTCTTCGTCGTCAAGGTCCTGAGCAGCGATCTGTGTACCACGAGCATAGCTGGATACAGAGATTTCAGGCTCTTTGATGATCTTAACAGTATCACCCTGAGCAGAGATTTCACCGAAGTAATCGGAGTTAGTGATGTCGTTGGTGATCGACTTCTTACGGAAAGCAAGTTGTACTTTCTTAGAATAGATTACCGAAGAGAAGTTGCCGTTAGGCAGGTTGCCGTGACCGGCTGCAGATTGAAAAGCCATTTGAATATCCTCCAAAGATGTTTGGCTTGATAAGACAAGACACACGAGTATTTTGTTAAAGTTGAATGGGTGTGTCTCAGTTAAGCGAACCTAAACAATCATTCTAAGAGGCTAATCATTTCTAGGGTGCAGATTACTCTGGGCCTATACTCAATTAGGTAAGTCTTTGTATTGATTATTAGCGTTCAGTAATGGACCGCGAGGGGTCTACTGTAGTGGTAAGCGGGTATCCTACTAGAAGGGGCCGCTAGACCTCTAAAGTTATACCATACTCAAGACTAGCTGTCAAGGCTTAATCTTGAGTATAGAGGTATTATCGTGCTTTACCGGAGATATCGTAAACGAACTTACCGGAAGCCATTGCTTCTTGAATAGCATCGTACTTAGCTTCGAACTGTTTATCTGTCATCTTAGCGACATCAGACTCACGGATAGACATGCCAGTATCGTCAGCATCAATAGAAGTACGTGAAGTGCGCTTGACAGTCTTAGCAGCGTCTTTAGCCTTAGCCTTCTTAGCAGAAGGAGAAAGACCATTGTCTACTTTGTACAAGTCAAGTACACGAATAACACTGTCAGCATCGTCTGAGTTCTCGTAGAGAGCATCACGTACCCACTTAGGTTGTTCTTCGACCCAGTCGTGGAAACTATCTGCATCACGGAGTTCATCAAAGTCAGCGTGTGCTTTACGGATGCTTGTCTCAGCCTTGGTACGAGTAGCTTCGTACTGGGCCTCATCTAGTTCCTTAAAGCGAGCTTCAGCAGAAGACAGGCGCTCAGAAGCTTTCTTATCAGCAATAGTCTCCACAATGGCAGCTACATCTGGGTACTTACGAGCCCAAGCCTCGATGTCTTCATCTGACTTAGGAGGACGGATAGAGTCAGAACTAGTAGAAGAAGCAGCTTCAAGTTTATCCTTCCACTCCTTTTCCTTCTCAGCCATATGACGACGAAGGTCACCGTAGCGTTTCTTAAAGGACTTCTCCTCACGGCTTAGAGTGGAATCATCTTCCTCCTCTTGAGCCTCAGGAGTCTCCTCCTCTACTGCTACGTCCTCATCTTCCTCTTCGATCTCTTCTTCGACCTCTTCGGATACGTCAGTACGTCCCTTCATCAGCTCTTCTAGCTCTTTCTCATCCTTTTCGATGCGAGCTTGTTTAGCTGCGTAGTTGGAACCTCGACCTACGAAACCAGCCGTAGGAGGAGTTGCTGCAGTTGCCATTGTGTTAGACATTGTATTTCCTTTGTGTTGGGGCCAGCATTATGCTGAGTAGCCTTAATTATTATTGTAGGAGTTGTTAGTTATTACTTCTTCTTACGAGGGGCAACGAGGCCACCCTTCGCCATACCCATCTTGCCACCAGCACCTCGTGTTGCTCCAGCCTTTTTAGCAGCCTTCTCAGATTCAGTATCTTTCTGAGTGGATCGGGAGGGTGACTTACCTGAGCTTTGGATTTGCTTTGTTACGCTTGTTCCTGCCTTCTTAGCTGCATCTGTATAAGACTTAGCACCTTGTACTGTCTTAAGGTTCTTTGTGCTAGATGCACTCGAAGCTGCTTTATCCAAACGATCAGAAGCACTAGACTTATCGTCCCAGTTCTTTTCATTACGGGTGATCGTGCTAGCAGGTTTGGAGGAGGAGGAAGAGGAGGACTTACCTGAGCCAGATGCCGTAGTTGGCGTAGAAGTCCGACTACCTAATCCAGTGGAAGAAGGGGCAGCAGCTCGCTGGGTAGCATCCGTAGACCAGTTAGCTCCATACTCAGCTTTGACATTCTCAGCCAGGCGGTCTCCATCACGCCAAGACTTAGGTACTAGCTCAAGTCCCTTTTCCTTAACAAAGGAATTGTACTGAGCATCAAGTTGGTCAGCTAGGTCTTCTCGACCCATAGAGCGAAGTGTAATTGCATTAGCAGCCATCTGTGCTGCCTTGTTTGTATTGACAAACTTACCAACCAGACCACCAGCTAGCAAGCCTTTAGCGGCTCCACCAAGGGACTCCAACCAGCCCTTCTCTTCTTCTTCTTCAGCACCTTCACCAGCAACACTGAGAGTAGACATCGACTGATTAAAGAGTGTTTCAGGGTTTTCGTAATCGTACTTCTTCATCCAAGCATTAGGATCACCTTTTGGTGCTGCAGGCGCTGGGCTGCTGTCTCGATCACGCTTCTGCTGTACTGGTGCTGTGACAGGCATACAGACCTTAGTCTCTGCATTCCAAGTGTACCCTTCAGGGCATGTCGGAGCTACTTCAGCTTCAGCTGTAGGCTTGTAGGGAGTACCAGGAGCTTGTCCTGTAACGTCTGTCTCAGTAGAGAAGCCCATACCGTGTGCGTAAGGATTGTAGGAGCTTGCGTAGTTAGCTGGGGTGTAATCACCCTCCCCGTAGACCATACCACCTTCAGCAAAAGCTGCTGGCATAGCTTGACCTTGTACGGCAGGTGGAGCTGCTTGAGTAGGAACTGCTCCTGTTGCCATAGCCTGTTGCTGCGCTGTACCCTGTGGTTGTGGTTCTTGGATAAAGATACCCTTAGCCTTCAGCATATTGGTGACAGAAGCATCTTTACTTGCAGCAGCCTTTACTCGATCAATGATACCGTCTACGTCCATGCCCTCTACGAGGCCACCTGTAGCGTACCCATCGAGAGAAGCCAAGTCACCACCGAGGGTGTACTCTTCTTCCATCTCTTCCATGTCCTCTTCAACAGGATCACCACCAATACGACCACCTTCAGCCATATCCTCAAGACCAGCCTTAGCTTTGTCTACAATCTTCTCGAGCTGTGCGACACCAATGTACTTCACTACATCGGCTGGTACAACGTACTCACCGGTAGAAAGCTTAGCGTCTACGTCATCCCGTACGTCTTCAGCATTAGAACCAACTGGAATATCATTACCTGATACTGGGTCTACTTCCATACCGTCAGTGGACAGACCACCTTCTTCAAACATCTTATCCATCTCTGATACTTTCTCCATTAGAGTGTCTCTACTTTAGCGCCGTTAACTTTATCACGCAGTTGCTTAAGACTACGTAAAGCTTTAATCTCACCTTGTAGTCGATACATAACAAGGGGTTCTTCTCTTTGCTCCAGTTGCCGTTGAACAAAAGCAATTCGCTCATCTAACTCATCACAGAAGGAGTCCCAGAGGGGTTTATCATTTACTAGTTTCTTAATCTGCATTAGATGTCTTTCCTCGCAAAACCTTGAGCAGAGGCCCTGAAGCGTGTCATACCAGACAGGTCATCACGGACAGTCAAAACCATTCTTTCATTAAGGTCACCTCTAAGAACCTGTTGCTCTTGCGGGATGTCAAAGTAGACCTCGAAGAGGGAAGCTGTACCACTTATGATATCAAGGGTCGTGTTTGGATACTGAGCGATACTATAGAAGTCCTTGGACGTGAACGTTTGCCGGACCGTACCTCTGCTCTCAAAAGAGAATGTGTAACCGTTGGTTAGAGCAGGTATCCCGAAGAACTCGTTGTACTTAATAGCGTTGCTAGTAGATACAGCAGACCACTTAACTCGGTTGATAACCCAGTCCTGCCCTACAGGGGGTTCGATGATGTAACGTTTGACACCAGAAGTGCCTGCGCTAACCAAAGCAAGATCATCAAAGTAAGCGGATGGAGCTGAGCCTCTGCCGCTGTCAATAACATCAATAGTTAAACTATCAAAGGTGTTGTTCTGTAAACCAAAGTCTACTACAGGAACCTCGAACAACTGCCACGAGTCTTGAACACTAGTGTCGATGTAAGATGATAAAAGGACCTTAGAACCTGCGAGGGCTCCACCTTGGGACAAGCCAACCTCAAACTGTTTATTACCGCTAGCGGGCCAGCTAGTGATGTAAATGTAACCACGAACTGCTGAGTAGTCACCGATGTTAAGCAGAAGACCACTATCGAACGTAGCTAAGTCCCCGTTACGAGTGTTTGTAGCGTCGATGGATCGCGTACCGGTGTTAGCCTGGTCTGTCGAGTTAAAGACCCAGGCACCTATATTGGCTGTTGGTGTCCACTGCACTACATCTCCACCGTTGTGGATACCTAAGAGAGTACCCGCTCCAGAGGCATTAACGTTTTGATCAGGACTACCGTTCTCGTCGTTGAAGAAGATCAGCAAAGGGTCGCCAACCTCTAGAGGATGCGTGTAAACAACTAACCCAGGTTTACTAGCGTGGGCCTTGTCTTTCGGTACGTAAACCCTGGCTTCACTACCGTCACTTTGCCCGATAAGCCTGAAGCGACCGGCCATTAACCCGAGTAACCCTCAGCACCAACTACAGCAAAACCTACAGAGGCGTAGACGAAGCCACCAGTGTGGTCTGTATTCAAGTCGATACAAAAGGTCTGACGAGGGAGAACTAAAATACTACCCTCTGTTTGTACCTCGATTGGGGTTGCGTTGAGTGGGTAAGAACGCCCAAGGGAGTTACCTGCTCCACTCAAAGTCGGGCTGCTGTCGTAAGCTACAACATTAGAACGAACAGCAGAACCCGATGTAGTATTCACTACGGGGGCTGACAGACCACCCGAGACGTAATCAGTCTCAGTAAAAAGCTGGAAGGACGTACCGGAGTTAGGTATGGCTGTACCACCTGTAAGAGATACAGCTTGAACAATCACACGAGTGATAACAACAACATCAGTAGATGAAGTGTTAGTCATGTGTAGTATTGTAGACTGACCAGCTGAGGGTGTAGTATTACCCTCCACCGTAAAGACCTTTTGGTAATCCTTAGCGAGCAGGTGTACAAAAGGGATGTTAAAGGAAGCCGTAAGGAGGCGGTTGTCGCTGTCCACCTGGGCTAGTTTACCGTTACCCGTTCCACTTTCAATGATCATAATTCTTCTCCAATGTCTTCGTCCCGAACTACCTGGTCAGTGAGATACTGGAGGTGTACGTTCATTATTTTAAGTTGGTGTAAGATACCCTCTAGAAGCTCACGGTTATCTGTTTGTGTTTCTTCTAGAGTTATCTTACCAAAGGCGTTTACTAGGTTACCCTGTGACATAGCTTACTCCGAGATATAACCTGTAAAACCGGTGTAGGCTGTAAAGCTATCTGTCTGAGAAGTTACAGAGAGCAACACAGACTGACCAGCAGGTAGGTTGAAAGTTACCGTACCGAAGCTACGACCACCGTACTGATATTGGTACAACAGCGGTGTCCCTGTGACTGCCCAGCCGGTTGGCTGTGAGAGACACTCTACATCAAAGGAACGTGGTGCACCGATCTTACGGTTAACCACAGTGACATCGGTGCCTACAACAGTACCAGTAGGATTGCCATACATAGTGAACAGCAGAGGTGAGGTTGTGTTGCCACCAGAGCGATCATTCAGCTCACCAATGAAGAAGCCTACGATCTCCAGATCAGCAGTCTCGTTATTCTTAATGTAAAGGCAACCCTCTTCGTAAGGGGCTACCCCTGTGTAGGTAAGGGCTTCTGTGTTGATGTTGAAGGCTAGGCCATTCTCGGCGGCATTTACGAAGCTGTCCTCCACCACTGCATCGACTGCCAGTTTGTTTTTAGATGTTACCTTGGCTCGCAGGTTACTACCAGTACCATCTGTAATCATTGTCATTATCTACATTCCTTAGCAGTTAGGGTCAGTGAACCAGAAGGAGAAGTCGTTATTGACTCCGATACCTGTCTGAATCCACATGTACTTGTCTTTGTTTGTTTCGGGGGTTTCGTTCTGAATAAACAGAGGAGCTGAGTTCAGCGTCTGATCTGATTCTGGTGTAGCGTAGTCAGGTATACCAGCATTAATCGTACTACCATTAGAGTTAACGATGATTAGTTCACCTAACTCGTTATAGTAGGAACGTACTACGTAGAAGTTTGAGCCAGAGCCACCACCTGAGTAGCCTCCTGTAACTCGTCCACCCTTACCAGCGCTTACACCAGCAGGTCCTCTAACGTAACCAGCATCTACTACTTTACCAGAAGTAAGTCGTAAAGTCAAGTGGTAATTATCATCTACCCATGCTTTCTCAATACCTACTCCATCTTCACCGTCTAAACCGTCTATCCCTGGGAGGCCCTGTAAGCCCCTCTCAGCGTCTTTACCGTCTTTCCCTGCCTCACCCTGCAGACCGACTGGACCTGGCGCTCCACGGGGCCCCTGAGGGCCCATACGACCATCTTTACCGTCGGTACCGTCCCTACCTGCTGCAGCAGCTGCACCATCCTTACCATCTCGTCCATCTTTACCGTCGATACCGTCCTTACCGTTGGTACCATCCTTACCTGCTACTCCTTGCTCACCCTGTGGGCCTTGGAGACCTTGAGGACCCTGTGGTCCAACAACGTTACCAAAGTCTAGGACAAGTCCTGAAGACCAAGTACAAGAAAGACAGCCATCCTTAACAGCGAAGGAAGGTAGGTCTAGGATAGGTGAACGCTTGTTGAACTCTTTAAGCTTATCTTCTACCTTACGCTCAAGCAGAGAAAGGTCACGGGCTTGCGCACCCGCTTCCTTCTTAGCAACAGCAATGATAGTAGCTAGGAGTTTAGCGTCCATTATTGACCACCACCGCCTAGGTAGGAGGCTAGTGATGCTTCGAGACCAGCGCCTCCACCCTCACCTGTGTTAGCCGAGTGGCCTTGCTCTCCTGGTACTGGAGCTGAGCCTGTGCCCATTCCTCCAGCTGGCATACCACCTGTTGGTGCTTGAGGGGCTTCACCCGGTGCACCGCCCGGAGGGGCAGGTGGTGGGTTCTGTTCTTGGAACTTCTTAAGAATCTCAGCCTGTACAGCAGCTTCACTAATAGAGTTAGCTACTTTATCTGGATCAAGGTCCATAGACTCAGCGATCTCACGGATGATAAAGTCCATCTTAGCAAAAGGAGCCAAGGCTGGGTTCTGTACAACCTGCAGGAACTGCATGAGACGTTGACTACGTACTTCGTTAGCCATGAGAGAAGATGTACCACGAGCTTTAACTTCGAGGTCACCCTTGATCTCTGGGTCATGATCGAACTGCATGTTGAATGAGAAGAAGGCTTTACCGATTGGGCCAAGCAAGTAGTCGTCTACGTTCTTAATAACTGTACGGATTGAACCGTTAGCAGCTGACATAAGCATAGAGATACCAGAGGCTGTACGACCAACACCAGATACACCTGTCTGACCATGCGAGAAGCTAGGAAGACCAGTGGATTCATCAGCTAGTACACGAGCCTTATCAAACATCTGCATGTTCTCGTTAGACACGTTAGGGAAAGAGGTACCAAAGATAGCTTGACCTGGGGCACCACCCTGACGACGGAAGACTTTACCAGGATAAATCTCTAGGTCTTGCCCAGGTACTAGGTTATTCTCATCTACTTCGATAAGAAGGTTACCTGAGAGCGCAGCGTTGTCAACAGCCATACGCATAAAGCCGTTCATCAGTACTTGTGTGTCATCCATGTTCTCAGCAAGGCCTACACCGAAGAAGGAGTAAGGATTTACCTCATATGGGACTGCATAGTACGGGATAATCTGTGGATTAAACGGATTCATGACAAGACGAAGGACTTGACCGTTACAAACCCAGATGTTTACGTTCAATTGGTCCGCTTTACGGAGTTCACGTGGAATATCTACGTCATGATCCTCCAGAAGGTCCCGATCTACGAAACCCCAGAACTCTAGGACCTCATAACGCTCAGTTTGTGTCTCCTGAGCATCATCTTCCATAGCCTGCTCCCACCATTCCTTGGTGTAGGACTCACCGTACTGCAAAGCTAGGTCAATAGCGTTGTCACGGAAGAAAGGACGACGCTTAAGGGCCCGCATCTGGGACTTAGACATCTTATGACGTTCAATTACGAACTCAGCCTCTTCCATGTTGTTAGCATCTGGGTCTGGGTAGAAGTTCCAGACGGATACAGCGTCACAGGAAGGGATAGTTTTGATACGAGGCTTGTAGTTACCCTCATCATCCCAGTGTGGGTACTCTTTATCTACTGCAAAGGGGCCTTTCATGATGCCAGTACCGAACAATGCACACTCAAAGGCTGCAGTACGGAGCTTCTTAGAGGCACTAGACTCCTCCAACTGGTCATGAATCTTCTTTTCCATCTTCTTAGCTGCAATCATAGCAGGATGGAAGGTAACTTCAGTGGCTGTACGTCCTTCACCCTCTTTAAGGAGGTCAGATACAGGCTCCAAACGGGACTTGAGGCCACCGAGGCGCTCCTGAAGGTCCATAAGGGTCTCACCTGGCTTCAGTTTAGCCTCTTCTGGTGAGATTTCCTTACCAGTTTGGGCATTACCGCCACCCTTAGCCTTCTGCATCTCAGGATTGGACTCAAAGTGCACTGATTCTGCAATGCCTTCAGGCAAAGTAGTAGGATCAATAGAGATTGGGAACTTGTTATTACCAAACAAGACCTCAACAAGCTGCCCATAGGCTGCTAGAACCTTAGTCTTAGTCACTTTAACAAAGATACGGGACTTCTCAGTAGATGTAAACTTAACATCTGGACCATAGAGACCACGATAGTTACGATAAGCACGTACCCAGCGGTGCTCATCTTGACGACGAGACGTCTCCGCCTTGCTGAAGCGCTCTGTAACGAAGCTAACTACCGAACCAACAGAAGAATCTGTAGTATCACCTTCATCCATATCATCGATAAAAGAAGATTCAGACTCTTCCATGTTGTATTCCTGGGAGGATGTATCGTCTTCAAACGTATCCATTGTAATTCCTTATCAATAACCGAAGGTCGAGTCAGCTGCTTGGAAGCCTGATCGTTGTGAGTTGGGGTCGTAGTCAAAGAGACTACTGCGAGGACGTGTCATAAGGCCATAACGTAGGGCATCATACCCGTGGTCAATAGGACTCTTAGTATCGACATCGTCTAGGTTGTTCTTATCTAGAGGAAGAGAAGGGAGTTCAGAGATAATGTTACGACAAGTATTGAAGAAGACTAAGCGGGGCTCTTCTGTGAACTCATCTATCTGCAGTCTACGGTGTACTTCGTTCTTACCTGAGATACGAGAACCACGGGAACGGTCAGATGGTCTCCATCGGCATCCCCTGTTAATCATCTGCTCAGCAAGAGAAGGACCTGTATCACCTCGGTTGTGCCAAAGGGAACTATCGAGTACTCCGTAGCGTATCTTCTCACCACGTTCTGCTTCAAGTACTAGTCCTGCTAAGTCCTGAGCTGTAACCTTGCTGCAGTAGAGCTCACGATAGATCACGATCTGCTCAGAAGGTGACACAGCGAACCAGAGAACTGCTGTCATTGAACCGTAGCCGTAGTCACAAGCCCTGAACTTAGACCATTCACTGGGAATGTCGAAAGGCTTAATGACGTGAACCTTAGGGTTGAACTCAGAGAAGGCAGCTCCTTCTGAGATACTCCAATCACCATCTAGAAGCTGACGCCTCTGGTGCTCAGGCATAGAGAGTAGGTTGGCTTCGTACATACCGTCTTCAGAGAGGTATGGGTTGTTAAACAAATTAGCAGGAATGAACCTACGCTTAAAGAGTGGCTCTCCTGCTCGTGTGTGCCCTTTAGGCCACTGGATAGTCTCACCGTGCTCATCTGTAGCCCAGAAGGATGTATTAGCTGGAGCAGGGTCAATGAACATCTTCTTAACCCAGTGATGCCCAGGACCACCAGGGTTTGTTGTAGCCCGCATGTACAAAGGAAGACCTGAGGCCTTAGTTGTACGTAGGCGGGAACGCATATAATTCCAAGCAAAAGGAGACGGCCACTGAGTCATCTCATCTAGGCCAATCCAGTTGAAGGCCTGACCCTGATAACGCATAACGTCATCGTCTCGGTCTAGGTAGGACATCCAGAGAGTAGCACCACTAGGGGCCACCCAAGTCTTATCTCGTTCCATGAACTTGATACCTGGAATAGCTTTAGGGTAAAGCTGTTTAGATACTGAGATAAGTTCACGAAGTTCCTCTGTGCTACGACGGACTAGGAGTCCACGTGAGTGTGGGTTGTTAAAGAATCGTACAGGGTCAGCTACCATAGCGTAGGACTTACCGCCCCCAGCTGCACCACCGTAGAGTACCTCCTGCTCATACGAGGCCAGGAAGTCTTCCTGTGGGCCTGGGTTAGCTTTAAAGATAATCTCTTGAGCCTTAGCTATATCAATCTGCTCAGGTATCGCTTCCGCTGGAGCCCTCTTCGGAGTCTGTGGTAAGGTCTCTTGTACCTCTTCCACCGAGTCGATCTTCTTCGAGCTTACGCGCTTTTTCCGAGGCTTCTTTGTAGCGCCTTTCATAGAGGCGATAGGACTGGGCCGCGTTCCTGCGTTTGGTTTCGATACTGACACGTTTATTAAGTCCTACATGGGAGATGTATCGTCCTGACTGCTCAGTTAACCAACGAGCTACCATTCTAAGACTGTACTCAGCTAAGTACTTCTTAGCCTGTTCTAACATCTCTAATTGTTCTGGGATTGGCTGGAGGATATCGCTATCCTCAGGGTCTTGCTCGTATCCGAAAGGGACATGCCTACCGACCCGTACGATAGGGAACCATTCACCGTCCTCACCCCTTTTAGGGATACGCCAAGTTTGGGTAGGCGGAATGTTGTTCATGGTTGGAGCTTGTTTTCTAGCCATACTTATATCACATGTATTCTTGTTTGTCAAGCCTTAGTCTTCAGAAGACCGTTTAGCTGGTAGAATGAAAACTGGCTCAGATGTAGATACTTCTACTTTCTCAGTCTTAACGAAGCCAGCACGGTCCATCAAGTCCTTAGCTGCAGCCATACGCTCTTTAGCGCCAAGCATATCAGTAGCACCCATAACCTTGAACATAGTGTACGCAGCTTTGGTAGAACTCTGTGCAATAAACTTACGAGTAAGCTCAGCAATCTCATCTACGAGAGAAGCTGTGACTGAGGAGGTAGGTACATTGTCTGAGTAACCAGCTAGCTTCTTGGCTTTCAAAGGATCACCCTCCGCCTCCTCGAAGAGGACATCAAGAAACAGTTGTTGTTTATCAGTCAGTTCACGCTTAGCCATTATATATTCCTCGTTGGGTTGTAGAAGAGTTTACCTGAGACTGATACGTCAAAGGTTCCCCCAGTCTTATAGGAAACTACCTTATCCCCAGCGTGTAGGTATATCCTAGCGCTTGTGACGATATCACGAGTTTCATTATCGGGTACCGAAGTCTCCCGTAGAATGTAGTGGTATCCAGCATCGTCTGAGTGATAGATTTGAACACTGAGTGTATTAACGGTTGAACCGTTAGTGCAGTTAAGGAAGGTTACCTCTGCGTCATGGTTAGCAGGGACCGTATATACGACATCAGCCCCCGCCCCAGCTGCTGTACTGGCAACGGAGATGCTTTCAAAGAAAGTGCTGTAGTCTTGCCTAGCCATTGATTACTCTTCCCAAGCCTCGTTGACATCAGGAGTAGAAGGATCATCAGCCTTGAAGTGGCCATCCTCATCCCGAGCACGTTTCTTAGCTACAACCTTCTTAACAGGTTTCTTGGCTTCTTCCTCAGCCTTCATCTCAGCTTGAGCTGCTTTGCAGATGAGGACCATCAGTTCATCGTCACTGGACTGGAACATACCGTACGGGTCCATTTGACCCATGACGTCACCACGGACATTTACAATCTGGTCAGCTGAGATAAAGTAACCGGCTTTGTTCAACTCTTTTTCATAGTTCTTAAAGATCATATTCATTTCTTCCTTTGGGTAGGTGGATTAGAAGCACCCACTTTGGCGTACTTACTTGCATTAGCTTTACGAGAGAAGCTACGGTTAGACGACTTAGACTTAACCTTAAGGTTCTTCTTGGAGTTATCGAGAGGCTTACGGTTGCTGTGGTCTACGTCTTTACCATCATTCTTTGCAACCCGACCTTCCTTCTCAAGGAGACGACGAGCACGTTTACGAGAAGCATTCTTAGCCAGCTCCGAGGGAGTTGACTGAAGCTCACGCTCACGCTTATAATCTCTTTTGTAATTCTTAGAACTTGGCATCAGATATCACCACTTCGCCTTGTCGGCCCAATAGGCAGCGCTAAGCTTACCCTTCTTGATGTTCTTACCGTGACGAGCCTTAAAGCTAGCCCGCTTCTTCTTCATAGCATCAGACTCACCAGCCTTAGGAGCACCAGCAGTCTTAGCACCCTGCTCACCGAAGCGGATAGTCTTAATCGTATCACCTTCTTTAGCCACAACAACGTGTGACTTCTTTGGGTGACCGGGGGTACGCTTAGGCTTGTTGAAACCAGATACACCTGCTCGCTCTAGACGTGGGTCTTTCTTAGCAGCCATTACTTAGTCCTCTTCTTCGGTTTAGTAGCCTTAGCCTTGATGGCTTTAGTTGCGAGCTTTGCAGTGCCCTTCTTCAACTTACCAGACTTCTGGAGTTGGCTCGTAGCTACAGCGTAGGCCTTGTCCTTTGGGACACCCTTCGCCTTCAACTTAGAGACAAGCTTATCAAGTACTTTAGGCATTGCTCTTATCCAAAGATGCAGATAGACATAATGACGGTTGTGTTGTACAACTTATGCCGTGTAGAGATAGAAGCTGGGTCCAGGTTCCAGCAGCCAAAGCACTTGTTACAAGGCTCGTCTTTGTTAATCCAGCAACCCATAGTCTTATCCTTTTCTCTTCTCAAACCCACGGGTCAAGAAGTAAGCTCCGAAGATGACCATCTGTAGTTGCCAGTAGGAGGCAGAGAGATCATCGGTGATACCTAAACCTAAGACCTTGTCGTAGACAATGACCTTGAAGTTATAGATGATGAATGGTAAAGCAAAGAGAGGACGAATCATACGAGTCATCCAGGAGCCTTGCTCAGCGATCAGTACAGACTGACGTGCCTCCAGTTGTCGGATATGCACATCAGCTTCTATACGTTCTTGTTCTGTCTTAGCATCTAACTGTCGGGCCCTAGCCTCGATCAACCCATCTGCTATCTTAGATAGAGGATTGACTAGGGAGAGGAGAAAGCTAAGCATTACTTCTTGCCTACTCGTACAGCGTCTTTAGTGATAGACCGAAGACCAATGTTTACGAATGGTAGGATGATGACAGCCAATGGCTCAATCAGAGTTGGGTCAAGGACCTGGGTGTTACGGTTAAGGATGACCCCGAGTACTGTCAACACGTTGACCCAGAAGGTCTTACTCTCTAGGATACTCTTTGTCTCATTATCCATTTTTGATGGCACCTTTTATAGAATTAGTTATCAGGAGAAGGACAGAGAAGTTAAAGGCGAACCAGATATAGTTACTTACAGCTGCTCCGAATAGGTTCCCACTGAAGTAGGCTGTAGTCCAACCTGTCTGTGCGGAGAGATAGAGTATAACAGCAACTAGTGAGATGAAGGCTTGGGAGCTCTTCTTAGCCCATACAAGGGGCGGTAACACGATCAACAGGCACGTAGCCCAGACTAGTGTAATGAAGTCGAGGTAGATTGAGAGCATTGCTGTTCCTCCGTCGGTCCTACTGTGATTGAAATGGTTTGACCGTGGAGGAGCCCTGAAGCCCAGAAGAGCCAGTAGTAGAACAACAGACTTAGGATAGCTCCAGCTAGTGTCGAAGGTAGATTCTTAAAGAGTAGGTTGAGCATCAGACCAACCCTCCATTTATTATAAACGTTACTATAGCTGAGATGACTACCCCGATACCGAAGGAGAAGAACCGCTGGTTAAGTTCTCCTTTTGAGTCCTGGGCTTTCTTGAGGGTACGGAGTGTCTGGTCAAGGAGTGCTATTGTAACTGTGAACTCGTTTAATATCTTCTCTAGTGACTTCTGTGATTCGTAGAGCTCGTTTACTTCTCTCTCTAAGTGCGCTAACCGCTGGTCATCAGACATGCATCTCTCCTTGCTGTCTATGTACTCAGTAACCTAGGAAAGAAACAAGTCTCGCTCATGGTTACGTCTAATCGTAAGACCCCGGAGGACCTTACCCTTCTGCTTATCCCAGCGTAGCAGTTGATCTGCTGCACCTTTGTAGTCCTCTTTGTTCAACATACGCAAGAGTGTAGAGTTCTTGAAGTTAGTCTCACCGAGGTTATAGATAAAAGATGCTAGAGCATCATATTGATTCTGTGTGAGCGGTACCTTGACGTACTTCTTGAGTGCTGCCTCAACCCAAGCTAGATCGTGCTTGAGGAGTGCTTCAGCACCAGCGATTGTAATACGCATACCTGGCTTAGCTGTCTTAGTATGTCCGTAGCCAATAGTCCATACATCGTTAGGAGTAGGCATGTAAGCCTCAAGGCGCAAGCCCTCAGACTCTTTAATCAAATCTACATTACCAAGAGACATATCAGACACAGCGTAAGCCTTACCGTCTACAGCTACCTTCTTGACAGGAGCCTTAGAAGCTACAACCACCTTAGGCTTAGCTGCAAACATGTTCTTGAAGAACTCAGACCAATTCATACTTCCCATTCCCTTACTCTGTGTGGGTCCTTCACATCATGTGCGAAGAGGTGCCCCTCGAGATACATTGCTCGCTCCATACGGTCTAGGGATATCCAGTGTCCAGTATCCTGGTAGTACTTCTGGCGTACATAGAATACATCAGAACGAGGGATATGGATAGAACGTAGAGCTTGGATGTTGTCACCTGAGAGTGCCTCGAAGAAATCCTTCAGCACGTCATCAGATTCAAAGTTGTCAGTTTGTGTCATATTATCATCTTCTTGTTAGTTAGATTGAAGAGTACTACCTGACCCTTGCAGTTATACCACAGGGTCCCTAGTAAGTCAACAGTAAAAGGAGGAGGTTCGTCAAATTCTTTGACTAGGTCTAGATGACACAGCATAGGAGATGACAGAGGAGGTTAGATGGAACTCTAAGCCGCGAGGTCAACCCTCAAGCGGTACTTTAAGTGTACTAGAAGTACTTATCATCTATTGTTATTATCAATAGGAGTATATGTACTATAAGTATACTTTAAGTTACACTCTAAGTAGTTATTATCTAATAATCAATAATAGATATATAACCTCTACTCTACTCTAAGTATAATTATACCATACTCTCCAAAGTATGTCAACCCCTAATCGTACTTCACATCCAAAACGTGAACAGAAAGGGTACTTATGTTACAAGACTGTAACACCTTGTGATGTCTAAACCTCCCTGTATTTCACTATGTATACTACTAGGGCCCTCGACATAGGCTAGAATACCCTTCGTGTTAACTAAAGTGGTTAACAGACCTTAAAATACCCCCCGCTGTCATCCTGGGTATATATATACGCACGGACCCCCACTGGCCCCTCTACCCCCCTTCGAT
>Ga0196901_1000825_pt1 | contig 15913 bp, 4 predicted proteins | sample CB_VirMetaG_FD_169099 | JGI IMG/M metagenome (GOLD analysis project Ga0196901, IMG submission 169099) | Freshwater to marine saline gradient viral communities from Chesapeake Bay - CB_1504_1 Viral MetaG (v3) (version 3) | ecosystem: Environmental > Aquatic > Marine > Coastal | place: USA... | reverse complement strand
AAGACATGCCAGAATTAAAAAGGTTATTTCTTAAAGGTCGAATGAACAAAGACCTTGACGAGCGATTAGTTCCTAATGGTGAATATAGAGACGCATTAAATATACAAGTTGGCTCATCTGAAGGCAGTGATGTTGGTGCTATTGAAAATATTCTTGGTAATCAAGTAGCCCGTAAAAAACGTTCAAAACAATTATGGGAAGACAATGATGCTTCTCATAATTATTATGGTTTACCATTAGACGCTGTTTGCATTGGAGCAATTAAAGATGATATAAATGATAAGATATACTGGTTTATAACATCGTCAACTGTTGACTGTATTGCTGAATATGATAAAACAAGAGATTATGTTGAGCCTGTTTTAGTTGATACGCAAAACGTTTTAAAATTTTCTTCAAACAAGCTTATTACAGGTATAAATATAATTGATAATTATTTATATTTCACTGATAATAATTCAGAGCCTAAAAAAGTAGACATCCGCCCTACTGCTTTTATTTCAACAAATTTTTCAACTCATAGTACATATAAAGGCCGTAATTTTATAGAATCAGATATTACAGTAATTAAAAAGTCGCCTTTGTCAGCCCCGACAATGGAACTTGCTAATAGCACTGTTGAAACGGTTGAGGGTATAACTAATGTTATTACAACATTTGCTTATAATTTTAGCGAGCCATTACAATTAAATGATGGCAGTCTCCGACCATCAGTTGGCATACAAGATCCAGAAACCGATACGCCAATTACAATTACAACGAACTCAGACGCCGCCTTCCAGGTTGGCGACAGTTTAATTGTTACTGCAGACCCAATTGAAGCAGATAATGAGTCAACCCAATATTATGTTAATTTATTAGTTGATGCAGTTAATAGCCCGTCTTCATTTGACGTGTTTATTATTGGAATATCTGGCATTGTTGTAGATAGTAATACATTTACATATGACTGTGAATTATCTCAAAAAACACCGCCATTTGAAAATAAGTTCCCAAGATTTGCTTATAGATGGCAATATGATGATAATCAATTTTCTTGTTTTTCCCCTTTTACAGAAGTGGCATTTTTGCCTACAAAATATGAATATAACGCTAAAAAAGGCAATAATATTGGTATGACAAATGTTACACAAAAAGTAACATTAAGTGGATTTGAAACACCCCCGGTTGACGTAAAAAAGATACAGGTATTATATAAAGAAACAAATAATGCCACTATATATGCCGTTGATGATTTTACTGTAGATAAATTAGACGACCCTAGCTTTTATTTTGCCATAACCACTAATCTTATTTCAAAAGTTATACAATCAAATCAATTATTACGGCCATGGGACAACGTGCCAAGGCTAGCTAAATCACAAGAAATAGTTGGTAATAGAATTGTATATGGAAATTATTTGCAGAATTATACATTAAACGAAAAAGTAGACTTAAGTGTAAGTTTAGCAGGAGGATCAACAGATCCAGATAATCCAGTAACTTCAATTAAATCAAATAGAAATTATCAGGTCGGAGTTGTATTTAAAGATGAATATGGCCGGGAAACACCAATATTTACAAATGATACCGCCGCTATAGATATACCTAAAGCACGTTCCACACAAAAAAACAAATTAAGAGTACAAGCCACTTCTCCAGCGCCAACTGGGTTTACTCACTTTAAATATTTTGTTAAAGACCCCGCAAATGAATATTACAATTTAGCCGTTGACAGAATATACAAATCAAAAGACGGAGTAACAGCATGGCTGTCTTTTCCGTCGTCTGAAAGAAATAAATTAACAGACGATTCTTATATTATACTTAAAAAAGGGCATGATACGGATAAGCCTATATTAACCACTGACAATAAATATAAAGTATTATCTATTTCAAATGAAGCGCCAGCTGAGCTTATTTCCCAAAGAGACTTTTTAGGTGATGCATTAATTGCTTTTGGTACAGCTTATGGTAATTATGTAGAGCAAACAAACCGTACTGTTGGAAACACGCCAACCACAGGTAGTACTTTCTTTCTCATAAGCCAAGAAAATGGCAGCAACGGTGTTGAAGAAGATACTAAAGCTATTTTAGTTCCTGGTAATTATATAAGATTTACAAACGGAACAGAAAATTCTAGATTCTACGAAATTAATAATGCAATATTTACAGGCGCCGATGATGCAGCAAAGGTATTTGTAACAGAGCCTTTTTTAAACGATGTTGAGTTCCTATACGACGAAAGTGATGCGGTCATTAGCTCGCCAAATGTACAATTACAAATATATGGCGAAGTTGATGTTGAAGATAAGGGCCAATTCCAAGGCAAGTTTTTTGTAAGCGTTGAACAAAATAATACGCTTACAGAAAATATATTTAAAACCCTTGGGACTATTGTTGAAAACAATATGAGATTTCGATCTTGGGGCACAACAACTATTTCAAACGGTATTGTAACAAATTCTGCGGCAAGTGATGGCTATAATTATAGCGGTAATTTATTTGTTCAAATATGGGGCGGGGGCCATGCGCCAGCGAGGTATTACGGCCATGAAAATAGAGATGGCGGCCTCACTCCTTTATCTGGTGATGTTGCCCCACCATGGGCTGATGGTACTGGTGACGAACAATGGGATATTGTTTTTGAAAGAGTTGAAAGTTCAAATGAAATAGACTTTAGTGCATGGGGCAAATTAGGACAGATTGGCACAAAAATTAGATTTAACAAAGGTAGCGCTACACAGGCTGCTGTAGTGTATACTATTGAAAAAGCACAACAATATGACGTGCCTTCTCGTAATTACGTACGCTTATACGTTAAATTTGATAAACGCTTAGAAGTTACTGTTAATCCTAATTTTTATGCGACAACAGGAATAAACTTTACACAACTATTAATATTAGGCGAAGAAAAAACAGATGATTTTACAAGTTCAAATCCTGCTATTTTTGAAACTGAACCAAAAGAACAAATTGATTTAGATTTATATTACGAGGCTAGTAAGGCATATCCGATTTCTGAGTTTAATCAAGTTAAAGCATTAGATTATCATAATTGCTTTACGTTTGGTAATGGTGTTGAGTCAAATCGCGTAAGAGATGATTTTAACGCGCCGTTTATTGACAAGGGGACTAAAGCATCTACAGTACTTGAAGAGCCATATGAGGAGGAGCGAAGAGCTACAGGCCTTATATACTCAGGTATTTATAATTCAACATCAGGACTTAACGATCTTAATCAATTTATACAAGCCGAAAAAATAACTAAAGATCTTAATCCAATATATGGTAGTATACAAAAACTTCATACACGGGACACTAATTTAGTGGCTCTTTGCGAAGATAAATGTTTACGTATATTAGCAAATAAAGACGCATTATTTAATGCTGACGGCAATGTAAATGTTACCTCAAATAATAATGTATTAGGGCAGGCAGTGCCATTTATTGGTGAGTTTGGCATATCTAAAAACCCAGAAAGTTTTGCATCATACGGATATAGAGCATATTTTTCAGACAAAAAACGCGGTGTTGTTCTTAGGTTATCTATGGATGGGCTTACGGAAATATCTAATAAAGGCATGTCAGATTATTTTTATGATAATCTTAAGGCTGCTACTACTATTCTTGGTAGTTATGATATATATTCTGACGCTTATACCTTAACATTAAACAATAATACAGTTTGCTTTAAAGAATCTTTGGATGGTTGGCCAACGCGTAAATCGTTTATTCCAGAATGGGGCATATCATTAAACAGCGATTATTATACATTTAAAAATGGTATGATATGGACACACGATAATCAAAGTTGTAATACGTTTTATGAAGGATCGATAGAAAAATCAAGTGTTCAGCTTATATTTAATGATAACCCAAGTAAAATTAAAAACTTTAAAACTCTTTCTTACGAAGGGGATAGCGGGTGGATAGCGCCATTAATCCAGACTGATCAACAAGACGGGGCTGTTACAACTTTCTTAGATAAAGAAAATATATATTATAACTATATTAGAGGGTTAGGCGATACCTGGGATAATACGGCACAATCTGGTACACTGGATTTAAAACAATTTGCGGCACAGGGTATCGGAAATATAGTTAATGCGCGTAACGCGGATAACACTGGAGACTATACGGGGCATACAACCTTTACGGTAACAGTTAAAAATGATCCACTTAATTAATTATGGCGGCACAAACATATACAATAACTAGCGCTACATTTGAAGCAGAGTCAGGCGATAATATATCAGCGGGAGCTAACCCAACTGTTACACTTGTTATATCCCCTATTGGAGGTTATACTGTAAGCAGCGGAGATTTTTCTATTGGTAATGCTCTTCCTAGTGAAGTGGCAAGTGCGGTTTTTTCACAAAACGGCAGTAATGTTAATTGCCTTGTAACATTTGCCGCAGGATTTGTAATGCCTTCTGCTGATGTTGAGCTATTAATAGATATTGAGGGAAGTGCAAATCAACAAGGATTTACTATTGACGGAGAGTATACAATAAGCCAAACTAATATACAAGAATCTGCTACAACCCCAGTTGCATTTTCACAAACAGCAGTTGAAGGCACAGAAGTTACTTTATTTACAAAAACATTTACTGCAACAAGCGGATATTATTTCGCCACTTTGCCTTATTATTATCAAACGCAAGGGGCAAGTCGCAATGAAAGCAATTATATAATTAGCGCTTCGTATAGCGGGGTTGGATCAACACCTGAAAATTATGTTACAACGGCTATTACATATACAGTAAAATATATTGTTGGTACAAGTAATGAAACGTTAAACGACCTTAATTTTGTTGCTAATGCTATAGAGATTTATACGCCGTTAGCTGAAGTTACATCATATAATATTAACTTAGCTAAATTTCAATCATATGGCACAACAAGACAAATTTCATTTTATGGTGGGGCTGGGGCCGAAGTTACATTTGCAACCAGCGAGCCATATCCTGTCGATAGCTATGTAAGTGATAATAATGATCAAACATTAACGCTAGATGACAAAGGCGTAGCAACAATGACAATTATTGTGCCAGCAAATACTACTGGTTCAAATAAAACTTGGACATTTACTTTAAGTGGAAGCGATCTTGCTTCACCGTTTGCTCAATCTAACCCATTTACAATAGTACAATTAGGATAATATGGCAGCTTCAATAGAACAAATAACAATTAACTTTTCTGTACCATTTAATGTATCTTTACAAGTGGGCAGTGATATTATATATTATAAAGACGGAGATACAGCCCGGGTTTACAAGCTTGGTAAGTGTATAGCAAAAACAGCTACTAGTATTACTTGTGAAATATCAAGCACTACGCCTCCTCCAAATAGCACAAATGATTTTATATTTTTTGTTAAAGACAATTCTGCAAATACTTCCGGGATTGTTGGCTATCACGGAACAGTAGACATGGAGATTACATCAACAGATAAAAAAGAACTATTTGCTGTTAATACAGAAGTATTTATAAGCAGTTAATAATATGTGATAATATAACTATAAATTAATTAATTATGGTACCACTATTAGCCGGTATGGCCATAGCAGGCGGCGTACAAGGATTAACCAGTGTTTTTGGCTCAATGATAGGCGGGCGAGCAAGACGAAAAGAGCAAGCTGCTGCTAAAAGACAATTGGCACAGCGCCAAGCTGAATATCAGGATATGCAGTTTCAAAATCCTTATGCTGGCATGCAAAATACTATGGAAGACTTAACTGTAAACACGCAACAAGCAGAGTTTATGGCGCAGCAACAACAACAAGGTCTAGCCAACACAATGGGTGCGTTACAAGGAGCAGCAGGTGGTTCTGGTATTGCCGCATTAGCTCAGGCTATGGCTAATCAGCAAAATACAAATCTACAACAAGCATCTGCTAGTATTGGTCAACAAGAAGCTAGAAATCAAATAGCTGCTGCACAACAAGGGGCACAAATACAACAACTACAGGCTCAAGGCGAAGCAGATGTACAAGCAAGAGAGCAAGCAAGAACAGAAACATTGCTAGGCATGTCGCAAAGCCGACTAGCCGCTGCAAACCAAGCAAGACAACAAGCAACTGAACAATTAATTGGTGGAGTTGGACAAATGGCTACCGCCGGTATATCAGCGGCTTACGCATAATATTTAAATCATGGCAAAAAAACAAAGCGCATCATTACCAAATTACGGCCCAAACACCGCTCTTATTGAAGGTGCTAAGCTAGTATATGGCACCCAAAATCAACCGGTAAAGCCAATAAAGATTGATATGTCTGGCGTTAATGCTTTACGGGAAAGAGCTAATGCGTATAGACAAGAGCAAGCGGCTAAAATAAATAAAGAAGAAACAAGAATGGCTAATTATTTAGCTAACATGAATTACATGGACACTGGTGTTGTACCTGAAAATTACTTGCCTCAAGTGCAATCTGCATTAAAAGAATACAAGGACGAATACTTTCAGGTGTCTCAGCGGCTATCTCAATTAAAATCTTCAGATCCAGAATACCAAAATTTAAATGTACGTTTATTAGAAATTAATAATGGTATAAAGAGCATTGCTAATACGTTTACCGATCAAAAGAAAAACAAGAAAGATGATCTTTTGATGTTTGATCCTAAAAATAATAAAAAGCTAAGCATATTAAATGATGCTAAAGCTCCTGGAATTGTTGAAGGGGTTGGAAGCATATTGCGCAACGAAGCACCTATGAAAATAGAAAACGGCGTTGTTAAATATGAATTAAATGGCGAATGGGTTAAATACGAAGATATACCGGAATTACAATACCGCGCTGACGATGAAGCAACAAAAATTGGAACTGTACTTTCTAAATTATCTACTAGTACACCAAAAGAGGGGTTAACAAGCGAACAACTTGCGGATTATAGAAACCAAATTGGTAATATGTTAAATAACCAAGACGTTATGATGTCTTTAGCTTTAGATGATTTTGAAGGATATGACCTAGGGCTTAATTTATCTGCATATGAAATTCAGAAAAATCCAGCAGCGGCTAAAGAGCAAATACTCGACAAATATATGAGTATGGTTGAAGAGGCTGCTAAAAAAGGCCAACAAAGAAATACTCCAAAGAATACCGGGGATAAATTTGGGTTAGATACTTTTCACCAAACATTTTTAGATAATTTAGTAGATACTTTAAATGACGCTATAAACAACAATAAAACAGGTGATCTTATATCTCCTCAAACAATGAAATTAAGTAAAGGCGCTAATAAATATAAACTTAAAATAGTTAACGGCAAAATTGTAGCAACAGCCACGGATGATATTACTTCAATTTATTATAATACTGTTGAAGATTTCGTTACAGAGTTTACAAAATTAAATAGTAAAAAATTATAATGCCAGATTATAAATTAAAAGACGGCAGCGTTATAACAGAGCAAGAACTTGCTTTGTATGCTGAAGACCTTGGTATGACTCCAGAAGAATTTTTGGAAGAGCGAAAAGATCTTTTTGATTTAGATGATACTACGGCTTTAGGTAAAGACGTAACAGAACCAGACCCTAAAACAAGAGAAGGCATACAAGCTATTGTAGATTCTGTTGTGCCTGAAAATTCACAAGAGGAAATTGCGCGTAGATTTTTTAATTTAAAAGCAAATAAAACGCAATATACTTATGGTCAAATAGGCGGGGAAGATGGCAAAGCATATAGCGGAGGGCGGCGTATTGATGCAAAGTCTATTGAAGAATATTTGGGGAAAAATTATCCTTTATATGAAGAATACCAAAAAACAGGTAAACTTGATTTAAGTGCGATACCTGATGGCCTTATTGACAATGTTATCACCGAGCTTAAGTCAAAAACGCGCAATAGACTTTATGGAAATCTTACAGACGAGGAGCGCCAACAACTTGCTTTAACTATTCCTGGAGCCGAAGAAGCTATTCAAAAATCAACTGAGGCTTTAGAGACAAAAGCTAAACCTCAAACAATGGTGCCTGAATATTCTTCAGAAGGTATGGTAATGGTCCCAAAGCCCGCGGATAAACCGGCTTCTTATGATATTTTGCGTACAGAAGAGTTTAAACAAGAAAGAGAAAAACAGCGCAAATCATTATTATCTAGAGTAGAAGAATTTTCTTCACGTGTTGATCCATATTTGCAACAGCAGGCTGAATATGAAAAAGATCAACAAAAATTTGAACAAAATATATCTGGTTTAAAAAATCAAATAGATGCTTTAGGAGAAGTTAATGAATTTTCTGATCCTGAAACTATTGAAAAATATAATTCGCTTGTAATTGAATATCAAAATAACTTTCAAGCAGAAGCCAATAGATTGTCAAATATTGCCAGCCAGCTTAATAAAGAAGGATATGCTATTAGATTTGATCAACGCGAGCTTGATAAAGAAATGCGTCAATTCCAGATCGGAGAAGAAGAAATAGCTAGTTTAGTTAAAAATTATAGTAAGCTTAATTTGCTGGATACTGTTTTAGAAAAAACGTGGGCAGACATGACGGTTTATTTAGCTAAGTTTGGGCAAATGGGCTTAGAAGGAATGGGCGGGCCACAAAATGTAGCAACTACATTGGCCGGAATGAGATTATATGAAAGCGCTATTGACTATTCAAGTAAACTACAAAATCAAATGGAGCTTTTTCCTGATCCTTTAAAATTAGGTGAAGGAAATGATTGGTCTGATTTAATTGCAGATTCTTTAATTCGAAATTCTCCGTCTATTATAATAAGCGGAGCAACGATTGCAAGTGGTGGTATTTTAGGCGCCGCCAACGCAGCTTATCTTTCTGGAAGTTCATTTTTTTTAATGTCAGGCGGTAGCAAGCTTTCTGAAATGGAGATTAGCCAAGAAAACGCTCCGAAAATGCTAGAAAGCCTTCGCGCTCAGTTAGAGAATGTTGACAATGATTATGACCGAAACGAAATTAATAAGCAAATTAGATATTACGAAGAAGCATTAACATATACTGATTTACAAAAAGCATTTGTTGCTACAACTTTTGGAGCAATTGAAGGTGGGGCAGAAGCTTTTGGTAATTTAGCTTTGTTTAAAAACATAGGTAAAATGGGCCGATCTTATGGCACAAACACATTTAGAAGCGTTGTTGGTGATAAGATGGGTAGAATAATGGCTAAAGGCGTTGGGTTAGGCGCTGGTCTTGGCGGTGGTATTGGTATTGAAATAACAGAAGAAACTTTAACACAGCTTGGTCATAATTTTATAGACATTACAGCTTTAAATAATAAAGATAAAAGCTTGATTGAAGGCATTGATGCTGATTTCTTTTTTAATACCGCTTTATCTTCACTAGCAATACAAGGTGGACCGGCTTTTTCAAACCTTGGCCGCTTGTTAATTAGCGAAACTGCTTCTGCGGCGGATAGATCGCAATTTCTTAAAATGCAAAAAGAACATGCGCAAATACAAGCCCAACTTAATTCTGATAAACTAACGGCTCAGCAAAGGTTAAATTTAAGAGAAAGAAGAAGAGCACTTAATGTTGAAATGGCAAGAAAAGCGGAAGTAACTATAGCTTCAGCGTCTGCTTTAACAACTGAAGAAGGTATAGATTTATTTAATATAAATGCTGCTTTAAGACAGAATGCTCAAGACGCTATAGATGCCGGCTTGATGGATGAGACGGGTTCTTATAAGGACAACTTGCTTAATAGATTAAATCAAGAAAGAAATGATTTAATGGCGCAGCGAGAAAAAATATTAAAAGACATAAATATACCAGTTGAGTTTAGAGGAACTAACCAAAAATTTGACGCTACTACACAATATAGATTTGGCCGATACAATTTAAATAAAAATCTTATAAATGGTATTAAAGGTTATAATCAATATATAATTAAAGGTAAAAACGAAACAGAATGGCTTGCTTCTGCTGAAGAAATAATTAACGACCCAAATAATAATTTTACAGAAATTCAAGCTAATAGTTTAAGAGCTTTTGCGGCATCAGGCGAAAATGGAATATATGCCGGCGGTAAAAATCAGTTTATAAATGAAGGTGCTATTTACGGTACAATAATGAGCGAAAACGTTTCAGAAGTAGGTAAAGAAAGAGCTATGGAAGCGCCTGTTCATGAATACGGCCACGCATATATGCTTGAGCAAGGCCTAGCTGAAAAATTTGGAGACATAGATACTAAAAATTTAACTGAGCTAAAAACAGAATTAAAAAATTATTTCGAGCAAAAATTTAAAGACGGCTTATTAAGTCAAAAAGACAAAGAAGCAATTGACCGCACTATTGCAAGATACGAAAAAGAATTGCCGGGAAACCTTGCCGAAGAAATGGTAATGCTTATTGGAGATTTATCAAGAGCTGGTAAATTAAAAAACACGGGTAGCGCTTCTTTATATTCTGTAAAGAAATTTACTAAAAATCTTTTAAGCAAATTTTTTGGAAAAGAAAAAGTAGGTTTATTTAAAATTGATACAGTAGAAGATGCTTTAGATTTTCTTGCAAAGCTTCAGCAAAAAAGTAGAGCTAGAGCCTCGTTTCAATTGCCAGAAAAAGACCAGGCTTTTATAAAAGCATCTTTAAGCTCTGGCAATATGGTTGTAATGTCTGAATCTCAACTTGAAAAAGTTAAAGAAAGCTTAGACAAACTAGGTAGAGACGAAGACGGTAAATTTGATAAAAGCGAGTTTAATCCTGAAGATCCAATAATAGTTAATGCTTTGCCAGGTATGATTATTGCTCAGGCAAAAAAACGAGCTATTAAAGGATTGCAGTTTGATATGAATGAGCTTGTACAAGAGACATTATATCAACTTCTTCTCCGAAAAGATATAGCTAAATTCGACGGCACAAAAAATGATAGCCTATATGGTTATTTAAATAAATTTATTAAATGGAGAATTGGAGATGCTTTTGATACCAACCCTAGTATTGTTACGGATTTTGGGGAAGCTAGCATGGAAGATTTAACAACGCAGTTTTCACAAGAAGAATCTGAAGATGTTGTAACACGACAAGAGGCTGAGGTTAAAGATGTGCCAAGAACTCCTGGCTTAGCTAACAGCATTAGCTTTGCTAATAGATTAAATAAAATGCAACCCGGCCTTATTAATAATGAGGTGCGGGATAATATATTTAAAGCATTGGATAAATTCCTTAATACACAAGAAGGAATTAATGGTATAAAACTTACCACAAGATTAGACTGGCAAAAAAGTGATACTAATCAAGCCACAGACGAAAATGGCAATAAGCTGTTTGTAAACGTTTTTGGCGAAGTAATTACTCAGCGCGAAAGAGAAGCTTTACCTGCTAATGAAAAAGAAAAGTTTGAAGCTTTAATGAACCAAAAATTAACATTGCAGCCTGAAGAACAAAAAGATCTTCGTGCAATGCTTAATAAATTTTTAGAGCAAGAGCTTACTAAATATTTACAAAAAGAAATTATTGCTCCACCTAGATCACCGAGGTTTAAAAATCTTGTTGAAAGTAGCTTTGAATTATATAAAATAATACCGCAAAGCTTTTTAAATGATCGTATTGAATCTTGGATTCAACCTAAACTTGGTCCTGATGGTAAACAAATGCGTGAAACCGTAGCAGAGGCTGGAGAATATGGCGGGGCAAAAGGTAATCCAATATTTGAAAGAAAAGAAATAACCAAAGAAGAATGGGAAAATTATTGGTTAGCGCCCGGCAAACCCGCATCTTCACAAGGTAAATTAAAAGAAAGATTTGCTGCATTAATTGCACAAGAATATGGTAAGGATCTTTTAATAGAATTTTTAAACGATGAAAGCAAATTAGAAATGTTTTTATCGCAACAAAAACTACCTTCTGTTAATCAATTAGATAATCTAGGTGTACAATTAATTACGGCTTTAGAACGAGATCCTGGGGCATTTAAAGTAAAATACTCTTTATCTGCAGAAGACGCTCCTATAATTATAGCAGAGATGCCTAATATTGTAAATGCTGCAGAAAAATTATTTAAGCGTGGTAAATTTAATCCAGAAGAATTAGAAAAAGAATTTGTTGCAATATTTGGTAATCGTATTCCTTTAGAATCTATAAAAGGTCTTGCTAAATTTTTTAACTCTAATTATAAAAAAAGAAGATTAATTTCTTATGGTTATAAAAAGATTAAAGCATTAACAGAAGAAACAAGATTAATTTCGCTGCAAGAAGCTTTAGCTTATAAAGCTTTTGGCAGACTTGGCAATATTTTATCTTTTTATACTGGCGAAAATGGGTTTTTGTCTTCTTATTATACTGTAAAGAAAAAAAGAATATTAAGCAAAGCAACGCCATATGGCATGACAAATAGAGCACATGCTACCGATGCTATACAATCTTTGGTTGCTAGCAACGTTTTGAGCATAGTGGAAGTGTGGCAATATTTAGGGCAAGGTTTAAATAGTGGAACCTCTACTACTGTTTTTCAAAATAATATAGAATTTTATAACGCTTTTGAAAAAGAATTTGAAGCCGCTGGTATTTCTTTAGATACAGATAAAGGAAGGTTTATACAAGATGGCAAAGAGTTAAACAGAGCAAATATAACAAAATCTATTCAAGGGCCTGCAATGTTAAATGCTATTAATAAAAATAGCGCGACTGCATATGCCTTATACGAAAAAAATGCATTTGAGGCTAGAGATGTAATTGAAAAAATAATTACTCATTTTGAAAGCCTTTTATCTGAAAAGGGTATAACCGCTGAGCAATCAAATGCTATTAAGCATAAAGCCGCAGTCTTGTTTACAAATCAAAGTGGTGTAAGTGACGGGTTATTAAGAAAAATAGCAATATTAACGCATGTTGAGACAGGCATAACTAATAAAAATGCAATGTTTGAGCATATGCTGCCGGCTAATGTAATTAGCATGCTCATAGGAGATAGACTTAATAAACAGATAACATCCGATAAATTTAAAGCAATAATTAAGAATGGTGCGGTAGGGGTATTAACAGATAGAAACACAACAGAAAAAGTGGTTAATATGTTCTTCAAGAACAATATGCCTATAGATGTAGATGTTCGTTCTGATAATTTTGATGCTTATGCCAGATATAGAAATTCAATGGTGGCTCCTATATTACAAGGAAAAACATTACAAGGATTAGCTGGAAATGAAACTATTGTATTTGCTGAAGCACCACATATTAATTCCGCAAAGCAAGTTATAGAATCAAGAAAAAAACAAAAAGATCGCTCGCGTAAAAAATATAGTTTAAACACAGACGATATTATTGATTTTACTCCAGTTAAAAGTATCTATGAGCGGGACGATTTGGCTGTAGAATATGTTTCTGATCCTTTTAAGATAGGTCCATTAGAAGATGATCAAGTATATGTCATGTATATGGCTACTGTAGCAAGATCTAAAACTCGCGATCCATATGTAATGTTTAATTTTACATTACAGGAAGGCGAGGCTAATTATAGTACCAAATTAGAAGGAAACTTTGCTGAAAAAAATATTAATCCTTTTAAATTATTCGGAACTATTGGAAATAGTTTAATACATTTTTTAGAAAACAATAAAGAGATTAAAGGTATTGAATTTACTGGGTCAGGCAATTCAAGAATTAGACTATATAATAGACTTGCTGAGATGCTAGCTAAAAAACTTGGGTGGCAGCTAGAGACAGAAGATATTTATGTAGCACCAGAATATGAATATGAGCCAGAATATATTGCAAAAGATTATTATATCTTTAAACCTCAAGCAAAATATAGTTTAAGCAGTCTTGATAAAGATTTCAATTTAATCATTGAAGATAAGTTTGGCATCGAGGAATATAAAAGATTTTCGCAGGTTGTTGGTAAAAGACGCGGTGCAAAAATTGACAAATTTAATTTAAAGAATTGGTGGTTCCCGCCGTCTGCTGAAGACTTCATGGGGTTAATGTATGATGTTTTAGCAAAAGGAACTAAAGGCGATGCACAAAAACAATGGATTGTCGACAATTTAGTTATACCATATACTCATGGTATTTCCCAAATTGATAAAGCACGTCAATCAATTAAAAGAACATACCGCAACCTGCTTGCAGAAAATAAAGGTATTACTAGGCTTTTACAACAAAAAATAGAAGACGGAGATTATACTTATGATCAAGCAATACGTGTTTACATGTGGAACAAACAAGGAGATGAAATTGCTGGATTGTCAGAGCGTGATCGTAATAAATTAGTTGCAATTGTTGAAGGAAGTCAAGAGCTAAAAGATTTTATTAGTGTATTAATGTCATTACCAAATTTAAGCAAAGGTTGGCCAAAGCCTAGCGAATATTGGGATGCACAAACAATATTAAGTGATCTTAATAATTTAACAGAAAAAACTAATAGAAAAGAATTCCTAGCTCAGTTTATTGAAAATGCCGACGTAGTATTTTCAGAACAAAATATGAATAAGCTACGTGCTGCTGTTGGAAATAATTGGGTTGAGGCAATGGAAGATATTTTGTACCGCATGAAAAACGGCACAAACCGTCCATCTGGTTCAAACAGAATTGTTAATGTGTGGAATAACTGGGTTAATAGATCTATTGGAGCAATCATGTTCTTCAACCGCCGCTCCGCCGTATTGCAAACATTATCTACAGTAAACTTTATAAACTGGTCTGATAATAACCCAATAAAAGCTGCTGCTGCTTTTGCCAATCAAAAACAATATTGGAAAGACTTTGCATATATATTTAATTCAGATAAATTAAAAGAACGACGGGGAGGTTTACGTACAGATGTTTCTGAAGCTGAAATTGCAAATCAAGCAGATCTTAGTAAAGGTGATCCTGGCGCGATACTTTCTTATTTATTAAAAATAGGATTTAGTTTAACACAAATCGCTGATAGCTTTGCTATTGCTTCTGGAGGTGCTACATTTTATAGAAACAGAATAAATACTTACGTAAAAGAAGGATTAACACAAAAAGAAGCAGAAGAAAAAGCGTGGAGTGATTTTTCAAGAATATCTGATGAAACACAGCAATCTTCTGACCCAATGCTTATTTCGCAAGAGCAAGCAAGTGTTTTAGGTAGACTTGTATTGGCTTTCCAAAATACATCTGCACAGTACACACGGCGCGGCAGAAAAGGCATTAGAGATTTAATCACCGGGCGAGGCGATTTTAAAACAAACCTTTCTGTATCTATATATTATCTAGCTGTACAAAATATAATATTTAACGCATTGCAGAATGCATTATTTACATTTATCCCTGGGTTTGATGATGAGCCGGAAGATGAAACATTAACAGAAGCAGAATTAGAAAGAAAACAACAAAAAGATGCAGCTACTTGGGCTAGAGCTATAAATGGCACACTTGATACAATACTGCGGGGTATGGGTGTTAGAGGCGCAGCAATAGCAACTTTAAAGAATACCATAATGAAATATTATGAGCAAGAAGAAAAAGACCCGTTTTATAAAGACAATGCGCAAGTTGTGTTAGAAGCATTAAATATTTCACCGCCTATAGGTTCTAAAGCAAGAAAACTTTATAATGCCTTACGTACAAAAGATTTTGAAAAAGATGTTATTGAAGAAAGAGGATTTGATTTATTTATAGATGGTAAATTTAAACCAAGCCCAACATATTCTGTTATTGGTAATATTGCCGCAGCGGTTGCTAATGTGCCTTTAGATAGAGTGTATGACGAAACCGTGGCTATTGCAGAAGCATTTGACTCAAGAAATTCTGAATGGCAAAGACTTGCATTAGGTTTAGGATATAAAACCTGGACAGTAGGCGCTAAGTTTGAAGAAGAAGATTTAATAAAGGAAAGAGCCAAAGCGTTGCGCAAAGCAGCTGGAATTGAAAAAGCAAAACAAACAAGAGCGGAAAATAAACGCAAAAAAGATTCTATAGCTAATGCTTTAGATCTTAAAATGCAAAAAGAATTATCAATTGATGATTATTTAGAATGGTATAGACAACAAGCAATTGAA
>Ga0196901_1000822_pt1 | contig 15924 bp, 33 predicted proteins | sample CB_VirMetaG_FD_169099 | JGI IMG/M metagenome (GOLD analysis project Ga0196901, IMG submission 169099) | Freshwater to marine saline gradient viral communities from Chesapeake Bay - CB_1504_1 Viral MetaG (v3) (version 3) | ecosystem: Environmental > Aquatic > Marine > Coastal | place: USA... | reverse complement strand
GCCGTGAGTGCAGGCGTTGTGGGCAAACGTGCCGTCCAGCGGGTTCATCGCTAAACAAATCGGCTCGTGCGCTGGCTTTAGGGCGGTGCCGTAGCCGTGCCATGTGCGGGCGGCTTCGGTGTACGGCTTGGTTTTGTGTGGTCTTGGGGGCGATTTCCACCCTGTTGATGTTTCGCCAGCCATGTACGTGTAAGGTCGGTCCGCTGGATTCTTGTGACTGAATTCGCGCAGATGCTCAGCCGCCGCCGCCCTGTCAATCGCCTTGCTTACGTCTAGCGACTTCGGAAACCCCGATCCGTACAGCCACTGCAAGCAATCCCGAATCTCCCACCCCGCATCCTCAATCGCGCAAACCATCCGGTGATAGGTCCTGGTGCCGCCAAACGCGAGCATCATCGCCCCAGGTAAACACGCCCCCGCAATCCCGCGCCAAAACTCCTCGCCAGGCACACCGTGGTCCCAATCCTTGCCCATGAAGCTCAAGCCGTATGGTGGGTCTGTCACCACCGCCGTGATTCCCTCAATCTGCTCGACCACTTCGCGGCAGTCGCCGTGGTACACTGTTACCGTTTCGTCTTGGTAGTATGGTTTCATATTCCCTTCTCGCTATAGTTCAAGTATTACGTTTTTATACTCCGGTCTTGTGTAGGCCTCTTCGGTCATTCGTGGCAGCTCTCCCATAAATGCGTTAACAATAGACGCCTCGCGATTATCAAGCGGTCGCACCTTGGCTTTGTTTGCCACCTTGCATCGACACAGCCTAACACCAGTGCCGTCTGGTAGAACTATTACGATATTGTTTCCGCGTTTTGTTAGCCCGTATTTCATGGTTCTCCTCCTGTTGCTTGTTACCCTCTCAGATTCGGTTCCTAAGGTAAAGCAAAAAATCACCCTGTTGCGTACTTTGTTGCATATGTTGCAAGCAACGTTTCGCACCATGCACACCCCCTGTTGTTGCGTGTTGCAGCACCTTTAGGTGCAACACAACAACGGGGTGCCCGATGCGTCTATTGTCAGAATTGAGAATAGGGGTCATTTAAGAGTCCTTGCAACAATCTACGGGGCGAACTCCATGCAATCCGGCAAACCACGCCCACACATCCTTAAACTTAGCATCAACCTTGGGTTTGCGCCATTTACCCTCGCTTTTCCTGTAGAGCATTTGAACGTCTGTATCAGCCACTACCACATCGTTTTCACACGGTTCGTTGTGTGTGGCCACAACAACGAGGGCATCAACCTTGTTCTTGAAGGCTTTTATCATCCTCTCGTAGTGCAACCTTTGACCATATGGCATGGTTTGCCCTCGCCTCTTCACTTCTAGGTATATGAACGCGTTAGGGCTGAAGTCCGCCGCGCAATCAATGTCAGTTGGTGACAAACCGCGCGACGACAACAACCCTCTAAACAGAAGCAACTGCCTCGCTCGTTTTTCGTTGTTAATTATATCACTCATGAGTAAACACCTCACCCAGCTCTTTCATGGCGTCACAAAACTCACCGCAATCAGATCCGAAATATAAGATTGCCTGCCCTTGTAGAGGAGAGTTTTTCGGCCCTTCTGGGCTTATGTATCTAATCCGACCAGACGGAAAGCAAATTGCGGCACAATCAGAAGCTAAAGACTGAAACCATTTTGTTTCCGTTGCGTTGTTGACAAGAACACACGCCTCAACGACTCTACCGTGCGGCAATAGTGATTCTTTCAATTTTGCAGCGAATCTAGACATAAGGTCGCTGCTATATGGTGGGTTCATCCAAACCTTACCACTCCACTCATGGGCTAATCCATCATTTTCTTGTGAGAAAAAACGATCTGCTTTTACTGTCTTGTTTGCCAACTCGCAACTTGCAGGATCGAGCGTTATTTCGCCCATAGCTTTGCGCGCTGCCTCGATGATGTTTGCTGGCGTATACCACTCGTTGTTGCCGCTGTTTGCACTAACATGAACGTGTTTTTTGGCCTCGCGATCAGCCTCGGCAAACCGCATTTCCCCCTTTGCAACCTTCTCGGCAAGCTCTGGGGCAGCGTTCAGGAGAGCGTTTGCTCTTGCCATAGCCCCCGTGTTGACGCCCGCGGCCTTGGCTTCGGCCTTGCGGGTTGGGCGTGGTTGCTGTTGGGTTGGTGTACGATCTGTACACGCACCCTCGCGCCTTGGTGTATGCTGGTTTACTGCATTCGCGCGCCGCTTCTCGTCGGCCTCGCGCCTAATTCTGGCTCGCTCTTTCTGCATAGCCTCGCTCATGCCGTGCAACTTTTTCCAGATAACTGCCTTCTGCTCCTGGCTGTCAAGGTGGCGGCGCTCGCCATTTAGCGACCACGCCCACATATATGGGTCGTCAACATAAACGGCCTTGTATATGGGTTCAACGTTAACCATCTCGCATGCTTTCGCCCTATTGCGCCCGTCAATGATTTTACCATCTAGGGTAGATATTGGAACCTTTAGCCCGTTTTCTCTGATGTCATTGGCAAGCTCTATCAACTCTGACTCCCCCATCATAGGAAAGGCGTTGGCTGCGTCGTGAATTTCGTACTTCATATTAACCCCTAAAGAAAACCCCCGCACGGTGCGATGAACAAGAATGCGAGCAAGTCGCAGGAGTTCCCGTGCGGGGGCAAAGTTGAGTTTTCTTCTTCATCGCAAGACACAATATAACCGATAATCGCTCCCTGTTCAAGTAAAAACTTAAAGTTTCTACGCCTCCATTTCTTTACGCTTGCGGTACACGGTAGAGCGGTTGCAACCAAGGTGACACGCAATCTCTGCATCAGAGCGGGAACCGTCCTTGATTAGCTCCATTTTAATCTGGTGCGCCAGTCCTGTTGTCTCTGGTGGGTCTTGGTCCTCATCAATGTGCCAGAACGGGTGTTTAATGGTTTCGCTGTGCCGTATGAATAACTCACGGCACGGGCGTTGGTCGTTCGTCAATAGCCCCGTGCGTTCGCTATTCTTGCTGAACGTCAACTTGAAACGCGATTCCTCTTGTTTGAGTGTGTGCAGCTCCATACTAGTTCGCGCCCAGTTTGATATGGCAGATGAACCAGCGGCAGAATAGACAAGCTCGCGCGTGTTCCAGTCCGACCTGTCGCGCGGCTTGGGAGTGTGCGCAACAAGAAGCAGGGCGCACATGTATTCCTGTAATATATGATTCACGGGTCCAATCCACTCAAGAAAGCCCTTTGTGTTGTTGATGTCATCCGCACCAACAAAGGATTGATACGGGTCGATCACAATTACGTCGGGTCGTAAAAATTCGCACTGAGTTTCTAGCCAAGTTGTAAAAACTGAACCCGTCATTCCGTATGTATGGGCTACCACTAGGTTTTTTCTAACCTGTTGCGGGTCAACCCCTTGGGATGCCTCCATTATGCTAATAAAATCGCGCTTCATTGTCTCTGGGTCGTTCTCTGCCTGGATGTGTAAAACTTTGTAGCTTCCTTTTGCGGGAATACACCCCAAAAAACGACCACCCCCAGCCGCCGCGACAGAGACTTGTGCCGCCAGAATCGACTTACCAATACCAGTGCCGCCAGCGAGAAGAGTGCCAGCACCACGCCGCATAAAACCCTCGCCTAATACGTAGTGGTCCTTTGGTGTCTCGTACGCCTCAAGGTCTGGTATGCTATAGAACTCAAACCCTGGACCCTTCGGTAGCTCCATTCCTGTGCCGTCTAGCGCCTCCATAATGAGCGGCCATAGTTCATTCTCGGTGTTACCGCGTTCTAGCCAGTCAGACACGTCACCCTTGGAAGGTAGCCCCTCCAGAATCAAGGCATGGTTCTCAATGTTGGCCGCTGTCATTGCCTCGCGAACCGCTGCGAGATGCTTTGCGCCAGCCGTGTCATTGTCGGGAATCACAACAACGCGCATGCCTTTGACCTGCTCAAGCCATTCTGGTTTGAACTGTTCGGGTTTGGACGTTGCCCCGTTGGGGAGGGATACAGCAGGCACGCCGATTGCGTGTAGGTTCTCCGCGTCCTTCTCACCTTCAACTAGGCAAACAATATCCGATTGTCCGGTGATAGAATCTATGCCGAACAACTGGACTAGCGCGCCATCAAGCCCTGCCTTGCCATCAAGGAACCACTTTGTTTTGGATTTACACTCAACCGGAATGTGCTTTTCTGCATCGCGCCCGTCAAATGTCATATATTTGTGAATACGTGGCGGCAGTGGTTTTTTGTTGATTTGGTGCGCAATGCGTTTGGCGTCCGCCTCATCTCGCAAACCAATGGCCAGACCTGCGGACTTGACCACCGCCGCAAAATCGCTGTTTATATCCATGCCATTCAAGGATGCATACAGCTCAAGAAAGCCACCGCCCTCCTTGGATACATGGTCAAACCACTTGTCGCGATCGACCTTAAATGATCCAGAGTCCGCGCCGATTCTTAGTGGTGAGTTGAAAAAGGTCGTTTCGCCTTGTGAGCGGAGTGGTTTATAGCCTTGACCTTCCAGGTAATCGCGGCAATCAGCCGCCGCTAACACATCTTCTTTCCGTATACTCATCTTGTCCCTTTCGTGCAAGAAAAACGCCCCCGCTCACGGCGAGATGACAGACCACCAGAGGCGGGACTGAACCGTGAGGGGGGCGTAGATTGCTATTGATAGTCGTCATCTCTCTATAAAGATAGCGTCTCTGTTAACCCCGTTCAAGCCTAAACTGTGTAGGAACTTCCCTACATTCCATTACCCCGCCCAACACCCCCTTAAACCGCAACTTCCGCACACTAAGCGGCCCACCGTCCATATTACTTGCCATTAAGCAACGCTAACGTGTTATTTATGCGCCATAAAGGGCGTTAATGGGTTATACGGGGGTAATAATATCCCGAATGGGGGTAATCGTTGGGGTAATAGAAAGCCCACGAAATGACCAAGCCCTCGCTAATCGGCATGGTGTGGATGATGTGCGTAGTAGATTTTCTCGCACATGCTGTGAACATCAATGTGAACCTCTTGCGCTCTACCAACAGACACATCGTTTAAATTTGCCACTCTATCTGGCAGATTGAGCACATCTTCACAACACTTTTTTCTCTTTTCAATCTCCGCCGCGAGTTTGGCTTTCGTCACCAGACAAAGCATGTTTAGGATTTTTTGCACTATACCCTCCTGTATGATTTTGCGCAGCGGATTGGGGATTCTCCCATATCGCGCGCGCGTTTCTTTGCGCCCTCTTCTCTCATGTGTATTTCTTCGCCAACCAAGCGGGCGGTAATTTGGTTGGCCTCAATGTCTAATTTCGCTTTGTGGTCTGCATAGAATTTCATCACTGCTGTGTGGGTCAGTTCACCGCCGCTTAACCCTTGGTAGGTGTGATACACAGAGGCAACCCAAGATGCGATTTCCGGATCAATCAAAACCTGAACTCCCGCGCTCGACTGGTTGCTTGTGTATTCGTGTGTCATTGTCCGTCCTCCATTGTGTGTTGCGTTCTTCATCTGGGGATATTAAACCACGAACACCGGATGGCGTCAACATTAGATTGAAGTTTTTTTTGATTTATTTTCCGATCTGCTTTGTGCGGAAAAAGCCCCCCGAATTACGCATCACCATCAGGCTTGCAAACCGTATGGGAGAGGCGCGGGGGGCATGGTGGTTAGAAATCAAATTGCCCCTGCCTAGCGTTGGCAATCGCTAAGTATTTCAGCGACTCAAGACGTTCTTTTTTCTGTCGATGCATGTCCATGAAATGACGCAATTTGCTTGGCCGTCGCTTCATTTGCTCACGCACCTTATCCATTTCTTTGTCGAGCCATTCAATCCCGGCCCTGATTTGTGGTTCACGATTCATATTCGCCGCCAATCAACTCCACGTTAAAAGTCAAACTGCCCCTGCGATCTATGCTTGTCCAACCTGGCGCACGCCGCCGCGTAATAGTCCTCGTCTAGCTCGTAGCCCACGAGGTCAAAGCCTAGGTCGTGGCAGGCGATGGCGATTGAGCCGCTGCCTAGGTGGGTGTCTAGGATTGTGTCGCCCTCCTGTGCGTAGTTGGTGAGGAGCCACTTGTATAGGGCTACTGGTTTTTGGGTGGGGTGGATTTTGCCTTTTGAGTTTGTTGCAATCTCAACTACTTTACATATAGTGCCAAGCCCTTCGCTTAACGCAGCAACCTCACCGCACGAGAAATTAACCGCATTTGTTATCCCGATTTTTCTCCAGAAAACAAACCCCTTCCATTGCGGAAGTTGGAAATTATTAGCCCCCCATATTATTTGCTCCTTTGACACGCGCAATAGCTCGCGCCAATAATCTGCCGTCGGCCTACCCTCTAGCGGCTTCATGCTGCCATTATCCCGCATCCATTGATCCGGTTGGTTTTCGTCTCTGTATGGAGGATCGACCAAAGCCAACTCGAACTGGTTATCCAGCATCCCCCGCATCGCCTCAAGGCAATCAGCGTTTGATATAGTGATATTAGCTCGCATTTTTAAGCCTTTCTCTATAGGCCTTGGCGCTCGCCCGTTGACACGTTTTGCATGATCTTTTGTTGTTATGGGTATAGAGGTTTGCTCCGGCTAGTGGGTGACCGTTTTTACAGTGGGTGCGCGATCTTCGCTTAGCTGCCGATGCGCTAATGGCGTCAGCAACCCTAGTTTTCGCCATTTTTGAAAACTCTTCTAGCCGCCCGTCTTTAGCCATATGGCATTTCCGGCACAACGGGGCGATGTTGGAAGGCGCGTTGTTTGCCGTGTTGCCGTCTCGGTGGTGTCTCTCTGCGCGCGCGGCCCCGCACATTTCGCACGGGCCTATTTCTGGGAAAGCCCTTATCGCGCGGGTTCTTCCACCCTTAGCGCTCACCTCATCGCCTAGCCATCCGTGGTTGTTTTTGCCATACCGCATTCTTGCGGCAACGTGTTCTGGCGTTTGTTTGTATCCAACCCTGCACATAACAACTCCTTGATGTTGTTGCCTTGATATAGAATAGCCAGCCAGAGCGGTCAAGGTGTCCGCTTTTTCGGGTCTAGATTCCCTAGGCTGGATAATACTATACATAATCAGTGCGGCGCGTTCAAGTCAAAAATAACCAAAAATCGCCCCTGTGTAGTTGGATATTTGCGCGCATCAGTTATCATCCACCCACCACGCGCCACAAACGCACTCGCACGCGCCATGGGCAGCACAGAGGCAACCGCCGTCCCTATAGTGCTCCCACGATTCTTCGCTTAGGTTGTTGATTTCGTCTTGCGAGAGGTGCATCCATGGTTCTGGTTTTCGTATGTTTGCGCGCATCACACCCACTCCACCCGCCACCCCAGGATGCTGGCTATGTTGGCGGCGCGGTTCTTGGCCTGCTCCTCGGTGGGGTAGAGCCCAGTTTCGATATACTCACCCTCACACTCCACGATTACGAAGTGCTGGCCGTCTGATGTTTTGGCTATGCTGCCTTTGGCGGTGGGCATTGTGTGTCCTCCTTTTTCGTCGCATCAATAATCTTAGCCCGACTCCTGCGGATGCTCTCGATCGCCTCTATGCAATCTTGCGCGGGGTCCGTGCTGAACGGGTTGTTGCCGCCTAGGATGTCCTCTAGTTGGTCTATGAATTTGTTGCTCATTCCTGCTCCTTACCAATCGCCGCATGCATGCCCCTGATGCGCTCACGTAGTAGATTGTTTTCAGTGACTAGCGCGCGATTCTCAGCTACGAGCCTCGCGATCTTATCCATTAGCGAGTCGGTGCCTTTACCGTTGCCGAATGTTGTGCGGTTGGTGTTCATATCGCCACGTCCATTCCCCATTCGCTGAGAGCCGCGCCGATCTCCTCTGAATCTTCGCGCTCACCGTACTCGTCGTTGTCGTCAAGGATCGCGTCTGATAGTTCTTTGATTTCTGCGCATGTCATGACCGTTCCTCCTCCTTGCACCGCCAGCACAGCACCGGCGGGTTATACAGATTGCCATTGTTGAACTCGTCGAGCCAAAAGCCGTGGATGGCGTCGATTGAGCGCCTGCAGTGGTCGCACTCGATAATCAGCGCGGGGTGTCGTAGTCCCAGCTCGATTGTCTCGCTTAGTTTTGGGGCGCGGGTTGCCATGTTGCCTCCGTCCGCGTGTAGGATGCGCGGCCCCCTGTTAATTACTGTCGAACAACCTCTGCGGGGTTGTAGCCAAGGTCACAGCACACCGCAAGGGCATCAGACAGGGATGCAAGACCGCCGCGGTTGATTGACCACCACTCGTTGTTTACTAGGTTCTGGATGTAATACTCGGGTTTGTTGGTCCATGGGTTGCGAGCTGCGAGGATGCGAATGTTCATGGTGTCCTCCGTGTTGTGTGTTTCGTTCCTCATTTCGGGAACATTAAACCACGGATCGCGTTTGGTGTCAACCCCCCTAGCAAACTTTTTTAATCTTTTTTTCAGGTGCTAAACGGCGGGGTCTAGGTCGTAATCGTCGCTATCCATCAAGCGAGGGAAACGCCTCTCTATCCGATTCAACACAGAGTAATAGCAGCGCCAGAACTTGCGGCGCGGGAACGATGCGACAGGATACCACACACGGTTGCGGAATACCCGCCAGTGGTCAATAAGCTTGCGAGGCGGGGCACAGTAGACCAGCACGCTGTCGCCGCGCACAATGGCGCGCCACGGGCACTCCAGGCGGTTTGCCGTGCGTTCTGCGCTCTCCCTTGCCGCGAATAGCGCAGGCCCGAACCTAGGTCGCTCGTCGTCCGTGTTGCTCGGAACCGTCCAGACTGGCAGCGATGGCTTGTACATATAACAACTGAACTTACTGCCCTTGATGTCGCCACACTCACAGCGGGGCGCGTGTCCTTCCTCTAGATACTGCGCTCGGTACTCGCAGCGATAACATAGGGATGGGTTACTTTTTGGATTCACGTTTACCGCCCTTCCTCTTGCGCGCTTTTGCGTTGCGCTGGTTTGTGTAGTACAGGTCCGCGCCATGCTCCCATTTCTTGCGGTCGTATGCGCGGCGCTCTGAGCCTTTTCCCGCCTCACCGCTCATTCCTCGCCATCCTCTAGCCAGCAACCATCTGTGACAGCGTGCGAATCAATACCCCAGTAGAGATTGATCTGCCCGTCATGCTTGGTTGCCGTGAATCCACCTGAGTTGCATAAAGAGTTGTCATCAAGCAGCGATCGCAGACTTTTGCGCGCCGATGCTCTTAGCTCTGGCTCGTCCGGTGTGTGCCTATCTTCACCCCACTTCCAATCAACCGCAGCCATAATCTCTGCAACCTGGGCGAAGTCAAAGGTGTCCATTATGTTGTCAATCTGATCCTGGTATGTCATGCCTGTGCGCTCCATTCATACTTGCGATCTACTCGCGGTTTCTCCTGCGGCTTCGTGCCCTCTGCTCTGTAGTACCCGAATCGAAAAGTGTTGCGTGCCGCCGTCTCCGGTTCGCCGTGCGAGTCATACATGGCTATCGCGTCTGCGATGATACGCGGGGCAATACCAACCTCACGCAACGCATCCCGCAGCTCGTCATTGCTTGGCCATTCGTAGTGCGTGCCGTGGTCCTTGGCGAGCGCCCATATCCCAGCCCATTCGTTCGCCCTGTCACGCCATTCCTGCGACATCCCCTGCGGTTCCTCTGGTGACATTCTCCAAGCCACTATGGATGCTACAATGTGACGCGTGCGCCTTGGGAGTTGGGCGATGCGGTGGGTTAGTGTTTCAACTCGCATTAGTGATGGCCTCCTTGAACCGTACCTTGCGCCAGCGCCGCTTGAGCAACGAGACTATTTCAAATTCGGCCACATGCCTATTCCTGCACAGCAATACCTGAACGTTTGCAAAACGCAAATCTGAAATCTTTGCATGTACGGCGCGCGCATTTACTTTACCAGACGGGAACCGACTAAAATTATACTTACCAATTTCCTCGTGGTCCCCCTCGATTACATAGACGATGGGCAAACTACCGCCCCACAGCTTACGCGCCTTCTTAATCTTCTCACGTTCGCGCTTGGCGTTTTCCGTGTTGAACCATGAGCCGATGAAGTCTGCGACGGATTTGCGCTCGATAGCGAAGTTAGGGACAACCGTTTTGCCGTCCGTCTCTGTCCAGTCCCCGAAAACGGAGTAGTCAAACGTCCAAAGCTTGCGCGGCTTGTAGCGCACGGTTACGCCCTTGCTAACCTCCACGCCCTCTAGGAAGTGATGTGGTAGCTGTTCGTTTGTGTCTACTGCTATGACTAGATCAGCCACTACTTCGCTACCATCTTCCAAATTGCAATACCCCAGCCAACACACGCAACGAAAAGCAGGAAGAGACACATGCCTCTGTACTCCAGAATGGCGCGCGCCATATCGTATTTGTCTCTGTAATCAAGCATCAGGTTTCTTACTTCGCGCTGTTGGTGTGTCATTGTTTCTCCTTAAGATGCCCCGTTACCCGCTCACCCAAGCGGGCGGAGGAACGCGCACGGGGCCACACGCAGGTATTAGTTTAGAAGGGCGGCTCTACCTCGTCAATAGCCTTGGCGGGCGCGGCCTCAGCCTTGCCAAACACCTTGGCCTTCCAGTCATCGGCACTCTCGCCACCGCCACCAGTCGGAGCCTCTACGCCGATACCGCGCGGGAACTTGGCGTTGAAGTATTCGCCGTTCTGCTCGACCTCGAACGTGCAAGGAACCGCACCAGCTTCGGCGAACGCATCGACCACATCGTAGTCAGCCTCGCCCTCAATGCCCATGCCGCGAAGATCGCGCACGGTGTTAGGCAGAGCCTTCTCGGAGCACCACATATCGCCCCAAGCCTGCCGCCCTGTTTCGCCGTCAGTACAGACAATCTTGATGGTCGGTGTTTCGTTCTTGCCCACGAAATCGAATCGTGCGAACTCCACCGTCCCTGTAAAACTGCCCTCAATGTTAATCTTTTCCGCCACTATTTCGTCTCCTTTGTTTTCGCCTTCTCGCCCTCAATCACATGTTGGATAGAAGCATACCGGAACGGCAGCGGATTGTCAAGCCCGCATCTGTTCTTTGCGTCGTATGCGTCTGTCCGCCGCGTATGCATCCACCTTTTACTTCCGTCTGCTACTCCCTTAGCTTTGCCCCCTTCGTTCTGCCGTGACTCGCTTTCGAAATTAGCGAACAACAGCAAGTTGCACCATTCCCTCACGATGGGGCTGGTGTGTTTCTTTAGCTTCAACTCGTAACGGTCAAAGCCCTCTGGCATGTCTGGCGGGTCAAACCGCTTGACTGCCGTGTGAGCCGTGAGCACAACGTGAACGCCATGCTTGGCCTGGATAGCGTCGAGGATGTCAAGAAACGCCTTCATCTCCTCGGCCAGTGCTAGCTCGCCTTTGCCGTAACCGATGTCGGCCAGCCGCTTCTTGTTCTTCGACTTGGCAACCGATACAGCCGCGCGATCCTCCAGCCAGTCGATTGTGTCAATGACTAGCGTTTTGAATTGAACCTTGGGCTCATCGCGGATATCCGCAACCAATTGCTTGGCCGCATTCCAGTCCTTCGGGCTCGGCAACCGCTGCACATCCATCTCATCCGTGCTGCCCTCAGTGTCAATAAACACTGGCGACGGGAAACGAGACGCAAACGTTGATTTGCCGACTCCTTCCACGCCATGAATCACCACCCGCTTGGGGGTCGCCTTCACGCCCCCGCTAATAGTCAAGGCCATAGCCTCCTCCTCACACCGGCATTCGTATTCGCGCGCCCAGATAGCCGGTTGTATCTGTTCGCTCCTCTCCTTCAATGGGACAAAAGATAGCACAGAGCCGCCGCGTTTGTCAAAGTAATTCTCAAACATAATGACGCCGCCAACCTTTGCGGGGATTCCGGTTAGCTTTGTGAGCATCTGAGCGTACAGCGTGACCTGTTCCGCCGCGTGCTTCTTGCGGTCGTCTGTCAGTTCGCGCCATGTCTTTACGTCGTCAATGACGAACTCGTTTTCCAATGGGTAATACGACACTACATCGGCAGTACCGCACAGAAGCCGCTCGCGGTCCCATAGGATGCGCTCTGGCTTTGTCTTGGCCCCGCGCCGTGCCGAGTATAGCCAATGCTGGAACTGGTCTACGATCGGCTGTAGCGGGTCGCTATCGTCATTGCGCCATTTGCCCTTGATTGAGAGTTCTATTGCCTCGTGACACTCGGTGCCGACATCGGCGGTGGACTCCCATTGCGCCATGATTTCCTGCGGTGACATGTTGGCGTATGCGCCCTCACGTTGGGCCGCACATTCTATGGCGACCTTTTCCGCGTTGAACGGCTGGTCATCCATGCGTGATACGAAGCCCGTGCCGCTCAGATAGACGCGCCCGCGCTCATCCGTGTAGGTATGCTCCACTGGATCAAAGCAAATCCACTCCCTCGCGCTGCAAGGTGGCGGTGGTCCGCGTCGTTTCTGCTGGCAGTGCTTTCCGTCGCTGTTGAGCCATGCGTAGGTGTTCACGATGATGCCGCCGCGCATTTATTGACACACTCAACGATAAAAGCAAAATTTTCATCTCCTCTAATCCACTCACTACAACCTACCACCTCGTGATTGTTGGCGTCCAAGATGCAAGTGTCTTCTGCACGGGTTTCGTACGGTTTGCCGAGCAGTATATTTTCATAAACCGAATCACCATCTGCCACCCTCCACGGGGCAGGGTGTATCTTTAATACTTCGTTCATATCAATCCTCCTTTACTGAAACACCACCCGCGCCATCACATAGCAGAGCCAGACGGGGCAGAGGAAGCCCACGCAGATTAGCCCGTATGCAAAGCCGTTACCGATAAAGTCCGCGATTGCTCTTGTTTGGTCAATGGTCATTGCTTAACCTCTTTTACTATCTTCAGAAGATTCTTACTCGTGGCCGCCATATCCAACCACTCCCCGCGCCTACGAGTGTCTACCTCGGATGCGTATTCATACATATTGATTAACGCCTCAAGCACTTCAATATACCTGTTGTGGAAAAAAGATTCACTCATTGCCCCACCCCCGCCGCTATCAGTTCCAGCGCGCGCGCCTCGTGGTCAAGCTCGGCTGAAAGGTACTCAAGATTCGTGGCCCTCTGCTGGTTCTCCACACCGCCAAGCGCGCGGTAGTCTGCCGCATCTGCGCGGTATTCGCGCGCGTTGTTGCGGAGAATGATTGCTCCTGGTGATTTGCTCATTGCGTTTCCTCCTGTATCTTCTTGGCGATCGCATCGGGTATCGAGCTGCAACCGAATGCCGCAGGCTCGAAGCGATGGTGTCGCCAATGGTTTAGAATCGTTTGCATGGGGCAACCGTAGCGCAGGGCTAGAGAAGCTGTCAACATTAAAACGTCGGCCCACCCCTGCCAGCCCTCGTCGCACTTGCAGAAAAGCTCCTTGGGTTTACCCAACTCGTCACGGTTTACGGTTAGGTGTATGGTAATATCCCCAACCTTGATCTTGTGCGTCTGTCCGCGCCTATCCATTACTCAGCCTCAACTCTAACCAGTTCAACCGGATCGCACCGCAACCGCTCGCCAAGTATCCACAGCAAATCAGCGGCGCTCGGCACGCGGTCAAAGTGCTCCTCAAAGCTATTGATGATGTCGCGCCATATTGATGCGAAGTGTTCGGCAATCCAGACTTCCATGCGTTCGCCGTCTGGGTGTAGCATTTTGATCGCCTCGACTTGGCAGTGGATTTCTTTGCGGGCTTTGTCGGTGATTGTCAATGGTTCCTCCTTAGTTCGCCCCCATCTAAGCACAACGGGGGGCGGGTGTCAAGCGGTCTATATTTCAACGCCGTGCAAATGGACATCACACCCACATTTAAGACACTGTTCAGTTTTCGGCGGGTTTACGTTGCCGCATCCGCACTCCCACATCCCTATTCCATCTTCGTTTAGCGCGAATACAGCAAGATTATACATTCCCTCGGCACATTTCTCTGGCGCAGGTCGTCCATCCTCCTCCCAAATTAGCCTGATTGACTCAAGCCATCCGCGTAGTCGCACAATTCTCTCTGTTGGTTTTGTCATCTCATCCTCATATTCCACGCATCAACCGCCTGCTTGCGGGTTGCGTATGGTATATTCGCTTGTACGATGTGTCCAATGCAGTCGTCATCTTCGCAATACGCTATCCACGCATCGGTGTTTCCGCAATCTGCATCTGCGTCGCCGCCGCAGAACGGACAATTGATAGGGTCATCACTCTTGACAAAGTGTCTACCAAACATAACTGGGTGTTTTGTGCAGTCGCGACCAAGCTGATAGTTCTTTTTTGTGCCCGTAAGAATATTCATCATATCACAAAGCGCGGCATGATGTGCGATGGGAACATTCTTCATGGCTGTTTTTAGCGCATCAATTGACTCGTCGATCTTCTGTGGGTTCGCTATCTGGATCGTCACCCTTGTTACTTCGCCGTATTCGTACATAACCGCCTCCTAGATATATTCCCACTTTAGTTCACACAGGTCGTCAAGAATGCGGTCGTCGCCAGTCGTCGCGCATGCGGCTTGCAGGTCACTGATGATTTCAAGCTCGGTCTTTCCTTCTTCGCGTGCCATCTGCTCTACATTCTTTTTCAGCTCATCCATTGTGTCCTCCGTGTTGTGTAGTTCCTCGTTCATCTGGGGACATTACACCACAACCGCGCGGAGGTGTCAACCCCCTAGAGAAGTTTTTTTGAAGTTTTTTTTCGGGGCGAGTTTCATTTCCATAAGTCGCCAAAAATACCTACCTACAGAAACAAACCGAGGTTTACAACGCTTTACAAAGGTAAACTATAACTATACAACCACGCCTCAAAACAAACCCCGCCGCGCGCGCCCTGTGCGTCACTCCGCGCGCTTAGCCCAACCGATGGAAAAGCTACGCACGGCGCGCAGGGTCGCCTTACCGCGACGGGGCAAGCGGCCCAGATGCAAATTTTAGCATTGCCGAAGCTAGAGGCTCGCATCACCGGCCTTGACGCACGTCTGCGCCAGTTATAAATCTATTCACTCTTGCGCCACCCAAGCCGCCAAAGGAAGCGCGCAATATCTGTTGCAGTCTCCGTTACCGCGTCTTCGCTCAAGTCTGTACACGCGTGAAGTGCCTCGTGAATCACCGTATCAAGATCATGTTGCCCGTCACCATCAATCGGCACTCGCATAGTTGCGTGTGTAATGCCAGGAATCCCGTAGACAACCTCGCCAAACTGACCGCTAGGAAGCTGCTGGTCGTCCTCAATCCACCAGCGATGTCCGCGAAATCTGTGGGTTTTAATTTCCACGTTTGAACCTCTCCAGAGGCATGGGCACAAACTCAGCCTCTACGCCATAGCGAACGATGCCGCAACCCAGAATCGGACGGCGTGGCATGTGTTTACCATAGGCGAAGGCATACGCATCAACATCAACGCCGCATCCCACATCAAGGCCGAAGATGCGCTCAAACTTGCTTGTGTGGTACTTGACTCCTCCCGCGCTGTGGGCATGGCCTATGACTACGCTGTTGATTGAGTTTTTCGCTAGGTTGTAAGCTGGATGCACCCCGCCGTTGCCTGTGCCATGCGTGTACAGAACGCCGTCAATGATTGTCGAATCCTCCCACCGCCAACCAATCGGACACTGGTACATTTCTCTATGCGTCTTGAGCACCGCGCTTGACATGCCAGCCGTCTGTGCCTTGCGCCACGGTAGCGCGTCATGGTTGCCGATACTCACCGATGCGTGAGGGAAAACGCGATACCACGGCGCTAGCTGCTCCCTTGCCTGCTCTAGTTCGGTGCCTGCGCTCAGTCCGTCAGGATCGGCCTCGTGATAGGAGCACGCGTGGTGATCAAAAACATCGCCCGCGAAATGCACCCACGTAACGCCCTTGCGCTCAAACGTCTCGCAAATGAAATCGAAATAGCGCGGATGGATGAACGGCGCGTGAAGGTCGCCAACGATGCCGACAATCTCGCCATTGCCTTCGCTCTCTTCGATATTAACGGCACATTCCGATTGCCCATTGCGCATCACCCACACCATGTTTCC
>Ga0196901_1000819_pt1 | contig 16012 bp, 20 predicted proteins | sample CB_VirMetaG_FD_169099 | JGI IMG/M metagenome (GOLD analysis project Ga0196901, IMG submission 169099) | Freshwater to marine saline gradient viral communities from Chesapeake Bay - CB_1504_1 Viral MetaG (v3) (version 3) | ecosystem: Environmental > Aquatic > Marine > Coastal | place: USA... | reverse complement strand
GATAAATCCTTAGCAAAAGGAATAGTACACAATGGTACGTCTTCTCTAGCTTGCAACCTATCCACATACTTTACCTTAGTAACAGGCACTTCCACTATCTTAGTGCTATTGCAACTTGTCATCAGCAACATTGCTACCACTATCAGGCTTAACCAAATTACCAAATATATCTTTTGGCAACTGTATAGCCAAACATTCCTTGAGTGTGTCAGTAGACTCAGAATAGAACTTGTCAATCTCTGCTTCCTTGTCTGAAAGGGCTTCTTGTAAAGCCCTATTTGTTTCTCCCATTCGTGATAGTTCATTTAGAATCTCCTGATAATGGGTTTGTATCTTAATAGCTTCTGTGGCATTATCATCTGCTATTGTCAAGGCTTGTTTAGTGCCAGAGGAAGCTACAGATAATGCTAATGATAGCTTTCCATTGTCAACACGTAATGATTGATAGTCATTCCACATGTATGCCCCACCAATGGCTATAATACCAATGAGAATATATGTAGACTTAGCTGAGGATATGAATGAAGCTACAGAGCCTCCAAACGAGACTACAGAGCTTATAATCTTAGTAATGGTTGTCATGGCTTTCCTTTTAAATTATAAGTCCTCTACGAGCTTCCTATTGGCTTGCCTAGTCTAAGTATTTAGGATAAATACATCTGCATATACCAACGATTAATACGTTCAACATATGTCAGAGTCTCTTTAGAATGCTTACCAGTGATTTGAATCAAGCAAGGACTGATATCTTCCCACTCTGTTTTCATCTGACAAGCTTTCTGAGACTTCAGGAGGTTAGCCAACCCTGCATTGTATGATGCAAATGTTAAATTACGTCTACTATCTTCTGTTCTCTTACTACGCCATTGTTTCCACAACTGACTATCATAATAAGCCCCAGCATGAATACTTAAACTAGGGTCAAATATGTTAGCCATCTTCCAGCCTAGGTTATTAGTAATATCATTCCATGTTGCTGGCATCACTTGCATAATACCAGAAGCACCAACATAGGACACAGCGTATGGGTTTAATAAACTCTCTTGATAACCTTGAGCCTTTAACCAACGATAGTCCCATGTAGGAAGGTAGAGAGAGGTTGCCCTTTTAAACTCTCTATCATATTTATTACTAATTGTGTTAGCTAAGGAGGAAGGCGAAGAACATAGCAGTAGCAGCATAACGAGTAGATAAGTAAATTGCTTTATCTTTACTGTGTGCATTCTTAAACCACTCTTTGAAATTGAACTGAATTGATTTGTCTAATTGCTTTAGCACTAGTCTCATACAAACATAAGCTACAATAGCTGTCGTTAATTTGATAGCGAAAGCAATTAAGGGGAAGAATAATGTTTCCATTGGTTTTCCTTTTGTTAAAGACCACACGCCGAAAAATATGTGTGTGGTTGCTTGATGGTTAAACAGTTGCGCCAGTAGCATCTACCCATAGCCCAGAACCTGTCACAGGCTTCCATATTGGCTTGCCTAAAGTGCTGTCAAATATCATGGTTCCTCCTTGGACGTCAGAGCCGCTAGGCCTATTCGCTGTGGTAAACGAATTGCCAGAGACCCCTTTTATCCCTCTAAGGTTCCCGAGCTTATGCACCTGTAAAATTGTTGCTCCTGCATAGGTTGTAACTATACTATCTGACCTCATCTGATACTCTGATAGTCCGTATTCTGTTTCAGTGATAAATTTCGATATTCCTCCGCTAGTTAAACAACTAAATCTCATAGCTGAGGTTTGACCTGCCCTAGTCGCAAAGTCAAAAGGAACGGTTGGAGCTGAGAGGTTGAATCCCATGTTACCGTTTGTTTTAAGTATCGTTAGTGAAGTTGATAGACCTACCTGACCAATATCAGGCAGACCGTTTACTACAATTTTAAAGCTTGACAGTTGCGAGTCTGTCAACGTTGCTGACGAATTAGTTCCTTGGCCCACACCCCAATTAACAATCCCATCATTCCCAAAAAATACAGTTGACCTTCTATTATCACCAGATGCTCTTGATGGGTCTCCTACTGCTGCCAGTTTTGAGTCATTCATTAGCATATACGCTGGTGCCCACGCGCCACGGTGCCAAACAGTGTTAGCGTCACTAAACCCATTAGTTTGATCTGGTGTGTAGAAAAAGGTTCTAGACTGCGACCCATCGCGACTTGGTAGCGTGTAAGTGTCGCCAGTTGAGTAGTCTGTGACAACAAACGCTATGGTCGAGGCTGTCATGTCTGGAAACGTTAGCGGGTCGTTTCGGTCATAACCATATCTGATGCCTGGTGGGATAGACAAAAACCCCACACCGTTTGTATATTGAAAAGTTATTGCTGCTTGTATCGCGTCTTTGTTTTGAACGCTTGTACTAGAAGGGGAAACACCGAAATAAACCGAATTTCCTGAAAGGCTATCAACTACGGCTGTTTTTCCAGTGCCTCCGCTAATAGTGCTAAATCCATCTACCACTCCACCTGATTGCATTTTAAAAGGTGCGTTATCCCTATCGGTGACTTCTAACCTATCCCAGACACTAAAAACACCAGTAGCTATCTCTGCAACTGTTGTTTTTATTCTATGGCGTTGCGCTAAATCGCTAGGCTCAGTTAATCCATTAAGACCTTGTAATGTTATATTGTCAACTAACGTGATATCAATACTGTCACTACCATCCCCAAACTCAATAGTATATTTACCATTAGGTGCGAAGAAACTATAACGACCAAAATCATCTGTTACAAATGGGTTATTCTTTTGTATGGAGTTGGTATCATCTACATCATATATTACAGCAAGGGTATTACCTACAGTATTACGCACTACAATAGTAGTTCCTACAGACGCATTACCATCTATTGTATCATCAAACTTGCGAAGTAAACTTCCGTTCCACTTTTGCATTTAATTATTTCTCCTCGCACAATGATATGCGTTTAATGTTAATTTTATTTGTTATGTAATTGGCTAACTTAATCAACCAAACATTTAATTTTTTATACCAAGGTGACGTTGAGAGTAATATTGCTATAATGCACTCAAATAATACAAAGTTTATTTCATTCCAATATGTGTATAATATATTAACCCCTTCCGTACACTGTACGTATACATTTATAAATAATGACGCTGCTATGCAAGTGGACAGCACTTTACATAGTCTCCCATTAACAAATATAAATGTGACTAATAACCACAATGAATCCCATATAGCTTTTACACCAAAGAAGTTATCATTGTTTAATAATACTGTTGTACTTTGGTCTACTGCCATTATTAAAGAATAGGCAACACATAATTTTATATACTTATGTTCAACAATAAAGGGGAGGATTAAAAATAGTATTGTATAATAAGGTGTGTTCCCTAATAAGTATCCTAACATTAATCCTCTCCTACTTTATTTACTTAGACTTCTTCTTAGGGATGGCTTTCTGTTTCTCACGTACTGGTTTATCTGTATTAGACGGCATTAATCATTCTTCCTTTTAGGTATATTGTTTTGTAATACTGCAATATCTACAGCTACGGTTTTTAACAGTGACGTTAAATCTTTAATTGCTTCGGTCTGACTCTTGGTGTCTGTTGATAAGTGGTTTAGTGTTATTTCCATAGGTTTCATCCTGAGAATGATTTGGTCTTCTGTTTCTTTCTTTGTGTACATATCATCAAGACGAACTTTATCTTTTCTACGTTCCCATTCATAACGGGCAATAACACCGCCACATATTAACCACCCAAACTTAGCGATAGCTGATACAATAGCTTCCATGTTTAACTCACCCTTAACCATTTGTTTACTACTACATATGGTTGTATGTTGTTATGAGATTGACTACCACCCGCAGATGATGTAGCTGCTGTCTTGTAATTATCATTAGACGGAGCTTGTGATGGATAACCTTCGATATCCCATCCAGCACCACCTGTCTTACCTACAATACCACCAGTATGGGTGTGTGTTGGCATTTCTGCTGCTGATAGTAAATGTTCATACTCACCCCCTGTAGCACCAGCATTGAATGCTTTAACTACACCACGACTATCTGTGGCACTACCACTACCAATTGTAACTCTACCTTGTCCAAAGATAGTCCACACACCATAGCCGAATAATGAGTTAGGGTTGGCTGTTGTACCACTTAATTCAATCACCATACCAATAGGTACTTGGGATGGTGCGGCTACTTGAGCTTTAAGCTCTGATATCTGTTCTGCAAAGTTATTAAACATCCAGTTAATTTCTTGGGCAGTAGGGAAGCTATCTGGAACAAAACCATACTGTCTTAGATTGGGGGTGGGTCTAACTTTATTATCTGTCCCATCTGGGAATACGAAATCATCCGTAGCCCAATCGGGGTTGTCTGCTGGGAATGCCATTATTATTCCTTCTGATTAAATGTTATTAAGACCCATTATCCAAGTCATTAACTGCAATAAGAGTAACTTCTTTTTGTTCACTAATAAGGGTATTCTTATCTCTCACTGTGAATATAAACACACCACTGCTATTGATACGCCCAAAGGATGAGTTATAAATATTAATAGAAAACTCTCTGTTGGATGTAAGTGCTTGCCATATATCAATCTGTGGTGGAGATGATAAGTTGTTACCACTAGTTTTGGTTACATATACTTCATAGTCAGCCGCTGCACTAGCTCCAGTAGTATCTAAGTATGCAATTGGTGTTCTATCCCCATCTTGGTCATATGGAGTTACAAACCCATCAGTGTCAAAACGTAACCCAATTATAGTAGTCCTCTTAGCCTCAGGGACTGTTGCACCAACATATAATACTGTCTCTGAGTATGAAGAAGCTAAACCTAATCCTAATCCACTCACGATACCACCTGTAGGTTCCACTGTGTAAGATACTGAATTACTATTAGCAATATATGTTCCATCGCTATTCTCTGCTATCACTCTACAATAAACTGACTTATCTATATCTCCAGCTAGTAATGTGTATGTGAGTGTTGTTTCCCCGTCTACTGCAAGTCCATCAACAAACCACTGATATAGATAAGTGATAGGTTCTATTCCTGTCCACTCACCTTTATTAATAGTAAGGGCACTTCCTTCAGCTAGAGATGTATATTCTAGGAATGGTGATATGGTTGGAACTGGTGGGTTGTTTGCTGGAGGAATATAAGTTTCAACTCTTTGGAATCTAGGGTCATCATAAATACCAAACTCAGTACGAATAAGGCTAGACATCTGGCCTTGTGGTGTATCAAACAATATACTGCTCAATGGGAATGCATTTGGATTACCAGCAAACCCGAAAGGGAGTTTTGGTTTATCAATTAACCTTACACCAGTGTTCACAGGGAATAAAGATAACACCTCATCAATACCAGCACTAGTTTGGGATATACAAGAAAGAACAGCAGTAAGCTCTACTACATATGGATGACTGTGGTTAATGATTGGGTTATCATCTCTAGTGAGTAATCTAAAGACATTAGCAATATCACCATAAGTCCCTTTGTTAGACTTACGTAATATCCTCACTTTAATAGCAGTCTTAAAATCATTATCATCTAAGTTGTTACGATTAACTTTGAGCTTGTTACCAATGTTATCCAGCAGAGTCCCTGTAGCGTTCTCTAAGGTGCGTAAGTCTTGCATATCAATAATGACATTCTCAACCTCCTGTATCTCCTCTACAAGAGCCTCAACTATCTTATTGATGACTTCTTTATCTTGGAATTGATACAGGAGATATGACTTGGCTAGCTCAACCCTATTATCAACAAGCTTAATTTTATTGGCTGTGTCTGCCATATCATATCTTCCTTATGCTTTGTTGAATGTTAAGTTCACATATAACAACTGTGGCTTCTGGCTAAACTTAGGGGTTAAATCAGAGCTAATGAATTGACCTCCAGCGTTAGTAATGTCTTTCAGTTGGACAGATGCAGTCTTTAGACGTTTGAATGATATAGCACGATACACAGACGCTTGTATTTGTTCTAATGGGACAGTCCCACCAATATCAAGCTCATCTGTTAGTTCAATCATCAACTCACCAACTTCTGCTTTCTCCACATCAGTTAGGTATGTCCCATCTTTAGTTTGATATGTAATATCTACAGCATAATTAAAGTATGTAGCTTTAGTAAATTCAACATCAATAACGTTCTCTTGATCGTCTGTGTAGCTAATCTGAGTTGTACCGTATTGCTTAACATTCACTGGTGCATTATCACCGATAGCTTGAGCAACATCTTCTTCATCACCACCAAGAACAACCACGTTGTATGTATAAGGTTCACACACTACATTATTACTGAGGTCGTATAGATAATCTTTAGTTGGGTTCTGAAATATCTCAGCATCTATAACACCATCTACAGCTAACACCTCAGCTTTAATCTTAGCAGGAGTTCCACTTAAACTAACCCCATCAATATTCTCGTATGAAGCTCTATATTGAGAGTCTGTCTGAACATCACTACCGCTTGAGAAGGTTAACCAGTTGGTTGCTTCTACAAACCCAGTGAATGATGGAGATAACCCAGAGGCTTCACTAATGTTTAGTGGGTAGAATCCAGCAGTGTTTGCTGTACAAGCAATACGATAACCAGCTTCACCAATAATAGGACTTACTGTTACTGATAAGTTTGCTTTAGATAATGGTAATGGGTTATTGTTAACATCCTTATTAAAACCAATATATAACGTCCTGTCCGTGAAGTTATAATATGCAGCTTGGTCTAACTTAGTTATATTAACATTAGCAAACTGTGATAGTGCAACCAGCATTTCATCAATGTCATCTGAGTCACCAGCAGTCCATGTAAATGTATTAGCTGAAACACTCTCCACATTATACATGGTGAATGTATATGTAACACCTTGTGTAATTGTAGAGGCTTTAAGTCTATAACAAGACATTAGACTATTAACTGCCTTCTCTGTAGAGGTCGCATACGTGATACCATTACTACCACTAACACTACGTCCTGACGTAATTAAATAATTAGTTGTTGTAGTTGGAAGATTGGCAAATACAACAACCTCACCACTCCCTTTTGATTTTCCTTTACGGAAAACACCTTGTTGAGATATAATATCATCTAAGTAAACACCTTCACTTCCACTATAGGTCTGTGAGCTGTAAACACCCTCCATACCTTGCCAAGTTTGGTCGAGTTCTTCTGCAAACACAGAAACAAACTGAGCCTCCACTGAATTAGAAGACTGGTTCCACTGGCCTAGCTTAGAAGTGAATCGGGAATTTAATGATGTTATTAATTGTTGGAGGGTTTTTCTTTCAAACCCATTTTCTGTTATACCTGACATTAAATTACCTTATGAATAATATCACCATCACCACCAGACATGAAACCTTCTGTGCGACAGCTAGGACTAATAACAAAGTCATTAGCATGGGAGTATTCAACTTCATCATTAGGAGTGATACTTGGGAGGTTTACGCGAAGTAAACCGTCTGTGGTCAACACCTCAAAGTTTAAGTCATACCCTCTATTACTAGAAGTATATGTAGATGAGAATGAAGTTACTTTAATAACATCACTATCTTCTAATATCTTAGCAAGGAATATAGCATCTGTCTCTTTTGGGGTAATACCTTTATTAAATATTTGTTGTCTATATGGTATACCTTGACTAATATCTAAGAAGTATTCACCTAAGAATGTTCTTAATGTTATTGTGAGCCTTTGCTTAACTGCTTCTTGTATTGTATTTAGTAATTCAAACTTACCGTCTATTACTAGGATATCACCATCATCCCCTAATTTAAAATCCATCATACTTCTGGTACTCCTGTGAGTCCATCTAATGTTCCTCCAGAATGAATGTGGGTATTTCCTATGTCAACACCATTATGTGTGAGGGTTGAAGATACTAATTCTATACTGTCACTCTCTATCTTAACTGTGGGTGCTTTAATAGTTACTGTACCACTATCTGATGTAATGTTAATAGGGGAAGATTTAGAATACACATCAACCACATTATTACCAATAGATATCTTATTATCTTCATTGTGAATCTCAATCTTATCTAGAGCTATTGGTAGTGCAGTTAATGATGTATTAAATATAGGGGTGACAATGCAATCCACAATATCAAATCTATCTACAATATTATTATCACTAGTGGCAGAAGATCCTTTAGACACAACACCACTAATATCTCTCTCACTTACTTCAGCCCATACTTCATCACCAACATAAATAGGTATTCTAATTGATATCTTCCCACCGTTAGAAGATAGTGTACCAACTCTAGCAGAGGGGATGATATCATATGTTTTCACAATACCATCACTCAACACTGTATTTATTAATGGCTGTATGTTAACAGTTCCATCACTATTAACAGCAACTACTTTAGCTGGGAAGTTTGTGTGTATACCAAGCATTGCACTTTTGAAATGTAAATCTAATACTGCTTTCCAGCTTAGGTTGGAACCTGCAACATTCATATTATCTCCTATAATCTGTAAGGGATAATAGCGGATTTCTCCCAACCATCCACGGGTTTAAGTTCTAATTCTATGTACCAATCACTGCCTTCAAAATCACCATTGTATTCAAGAGATTCAACTTCATATAATCCATTATGGTACTTAGAGAGCAGGGAGAGTTTATCACTCAGTTTAATACTACCTATCAATGGGGTCTTAACCATGATGCTCTGACGAACTCCTGATGTATTAGCCTTTAGCTCCACATTGTTATCTTTCAATGTAGGGCTTCCTAGGAGCGTTCCTGTGGCACTACTAATTTCTATAACACTAGCTGATTGTCTTTGGTCTGGTTTGTTTGACCTTATATACAATATATTGTCTTGCACATAGAATTTATATTTGTAATCATTAGCAAACCCATCTAATACTTTTTTAGTATATGAGTTAACAACCTTCGGTTTAGTTAAATATACATTCTGTAATTCAGGGAGGTATATGGCAGAGGAAGCTACTTTTAAATCCTTAGCTACATCCTCTATCACATCAATCAGAGCCATACCTTTTGGATAAGTCTTAGTTGTATAGGCTTCTCGCATATTAACATAACCATCTTTAGCTCTAATAGATGTAGAGTTATCAACACCTAAGTCTTTTGTTACAAGGGTTACAATACTACCTGTAAATACAGTGTAATATCCTTCTTCACTCTCATAACCAACTTCAAGTTGTATAGCTAAATCTTTCCCTTGATTATTATTTAAGTAAGCAAGGGTTGAAGCCCCAAGGTTAAAGACCTCTATATCTAAATCTCCAATAGAAGACTTAGACCTCATTATCTTAAACTTAACTTGGTGCTGTTCAAATACTAATGCTTCTATACTAGAAAGACTATTGTTTGGACTTATTACACCAGCCTTTGGGATAGCTAGAGGTACGGCAACATCTACAGCACCTCCAACATAAAAGTTAATTGGGGTGCCTATCGTTAGTCTATATTTATGATTAAGCAACTCCATTAACTACTCCAATAGTGCTGGGTTATTCCGTAGGAACTCAAGTAATTCACTCTCTAGGTAATGTAATTTAAATCTAGTGGAAGAGAAGCTATCACGTTGGACTCTTCCTTCCTTCTTGATACTATCATATACATAAAGATTACCTTTAGGGCAGGCGGGGGAATATTTAAATCTATCGAATAAGATAGTGCCATTCACCACTTTATCTTTAAAACTTAATGGTTGTCCAGATAATCCAATGTAAATATACCAAGCTTCATCTCTACCATTCCATTGCATCCTAAGTTCATATGCTGTATCTTCTAAGACAACTGTCTGAGTGGAGTCAGCTTTATCTGGCACTGTTATTTCAATGAATGACATTATTGACCACCTATCCCTTTCTTCATAGCTTCTTTAACACTGGCGTCAAGCTTGTCAACGTCCTTAGACGCTGCTTCCTCTTCTGAGAATAGGCTACCTGCCCCTTCAAAAGTCTGGTATAATGCTGTACTATAAACATCATTAGTCTTCTTTGTACCACTTCCTTCATTGGAAGCTGCGTCATCTTTCTTATCATCACGTACTAAAGGCTTCTGAATGAATAATACACTCTCAGTCTTAATCTTACGTAGCTGTACAAGCTTCATAGTGAAGAATAAAGAATTAGCTGTTTCTGGGGTAATAGGTAGTTGAAGAGCTTCTATGGTGCAATCAGGGAAAACATCCAAGTTGGTTATGAAAGTGAATACAGATTTATTATCACGCAGGTTACGCAAGAACCTATAAGCAGCTATAACTCTATCTGTTGTTGAAATAGAGTCTCCAGCATAAGAATTAAATGTTGCAGATGAGAATACCCCAGTAACTTCAAATTCATTAGAAGTCTTCTGTATATGGTCATTAAAATCTGCATCTTCTTCTGTAGCTAGGCGAGTGACATTGTTATTAAAGTTATGATTTATATTAACTGTGCAATCTGTATAAGCCTTAACGTCAGCAACATACCCCTGACGTTTAGCTTTGTTTGCTACGATGAAAGCAATATCCATAATTAGTTACCACTCTCCCCTGCAATATCAGTAATTGCATTACCCATTTGTTGGTTAACACGGTAGTCAATCTGTTTGTCATTCAACCCAGTAGCATCAATCTTAACTTCTACTTTGTTACCACCACTACCAATACTTCTTATATAACCTCCAGCACTCTCCCCTATAAGTTTGGAACTATATGCCGCTGTTGCAAACATACTACCAGACCTCATATTAGCTAATGCCGCAGATGCTGTTGTCTTATTACCTTCACCAAATTGGTATTCCAATAAAGATTTGGTCATAGTGTTGGCTTTACCATCCGTAGCTACTGTTGCTATTACATCTTCTGCCACTAATGCTGCCGCAATCCAAGGAATAGACGCTAATAACCTGCTAGATTTAATTAAACCAAGCTGTGCAATTGTAACACCACGTATGGCTTTAGATAAATATATCCAAGCACCAGCAGCAGCCAGTATAGACCCCCCCGCTACAAATTCCTTAGCGTTCTCATCTAATAGTGAAAATAGATTACTTGCTAGTCTTAGGGGTGCTGCTACAATATTCAATGCTTGTGCAAATCCAAGGAATGCCCACTTGAGGACTTTACCTATATATGTAGCTAATGGTTTAAGGTCTTTGAGTAATGCGGATGTTATTTTAAAGAAGCCAGCTAAACCTTCTCCAAAACCACCAGTGAACACAGCATTCTGGACTTCAATTAGTGCATTCTTAAATCTATTTAATTCAGCTCTTGTCTTCTTAGTTGCAGCTTCTAGTGCCCCACCTTCTCTGGCACTTCTAGCAAATTCCTTAGCAACTGCTGGCATGATATCTGCCGATAATATCTTACCCATCTCCATTTGTTTGAACATTTCCGCTTCAGACATATTTAAAGCTTTAGCAAATATTTGTACAGATCCCGGGATATTTTCTGCAAGTTGTAAACGAAGCTCTTCGCTGGATAACTTACCTTTACTCATCATCTGTTGTAAAGCCATCATACCGCGTTGGTAACGTTCTGGTGTTGTTTGTAATACTGTTGCGTACTCAGAGAACCCTTCAAACAGATCTTTTCGTTGTGAGCTTGTTAACTTATCTTTAGATACAATGCTAAATTTATTGTACTGTTCTGCTGCATCCATTAAAGATAAACCTAATCTTTCAGATACACCAACAATATAATTCATCTCACCAGCTACGGCACTATCACTACCAGCAAATATCTTCATACCAGCTTGCATTGATTCTAGGTTCATACCTACCATTGCGGTATTTTGCAGTGCTGAAAACGCTGTATAAGCTGCTGTAGCCGCAACTATTGTGCTCCGCATATCATGTAGGCTACGCCCCATTGTCTTCGCGGATTTAGCTGAGTCAATCATCTTACGAGAAGCTAAACTAACTTGTTGTGAGAATGCAGATATATCACCTGTCTTCCTAAATCCTTCAGCAGCCTTAGCAAACCCACCATTCATAAAGGCAGTAGATGATTGTATACCAACTCCACCTTTCTTCATTTGGTAGTCTAAACGATTACGTAGGTTTGTAATACGTTGTTCACGTTTAGCCATATCCGCTCCAGAGGAGCTTGATTTACCCTTAGCCTTCAACGCATCTTCCCACCAAGCACTATATGTCTTATCAGCACCCCTCGCTTTACCAAACTCTAAACCAATACCACCTTTGTTTTTATACATAGATTGTGCTTGGTAGTTAGCTTGTGCTTGTATCTTAGCTACCTTGTTTGCTTGTTGTCTGAAACCAGAAGCGTTAACTTTGAAATCAACTGCTCCATTCAAACCTTTCATTTGTGCCTTCAACATTGATATTCGTTTCTGGAATTTATTTAAATTTGTCCATGACTTAGTATCAATGTCAAAACCAATCTTATGGACTAATTTTCCTGATTCTAACATTAGTGCCTCTTACTTAGTTGTTCGACTTGCCTATTAATATCCTCTTCTAAGAAATCTTGAATATCTAAAAACTCAGTGAGTTGTAATAGGTAAGACAAAGGGGCTTGAGATAGAGACATATAATTTTCATGTGTCTCTTTGACAACTCTGGCTAACATTAGGTCTAGGAATGACAATGACATTGTATCATTGACAAGCTTTAATGCCTTCTGAGATATTCTTACACCTGAGCTGTCATTTGATGCATCGGAACCATTACTCCCAGAAGGTTTTTGAAACCCTTTCCACTCATTAAGCAACCATAGTTCAACTCTAATGATTTAGCGGCTAACTGGAATAGCTCATCAATGTTTCCTAGATGTTTATCTATATCAACTTGTTGACCTTCAAATGTAACACCTGAAAGGATTAAGCTAAATAACTCCATTACATCTTGTGCTTCTAATTGTTCAAATAACATATAGAATGCTTGAGGGACTGCCTCACGTAATGCTTCTTCATCTCCCATTGAACTATATAAGAAGCTCAATGGAACTGCGAATGCTTTACCAATTGTTGGGAAATGTTTAATTGCTTTAATAACACCCCAACTCTGTAGAAGATAGCTCTTATCACCTACTGTGAATTTCTCTTGTTTAATATTTCCTGCAAAGCTTGTCATGTCTCTATTCTCCAATTGTTATCATGTCATTTTATATTAATCTAGCTAATCTAAGCTTAAAGAAATAGGGCATCCCTTCCCTTGACATGACTCTTTAAATTAGTGTATTGATACCAGTGAAGGCTTCAATTGCACCTAGTACACCACCAGTTTCAATAGGACGTAGTGTTGCGTCTTTCAAACCAATAGTCCACTCTAATGTAGAAGTTTCTTGTGCTGTAGTGTAGTCACCTTGGGTCTCAAACCAACCTACTGTATCAACCATCTGACCACTTGGGTCTTCAAAGTAAACAGGGAAGAATGGAATACCACTTGTTTCTACATACTTCAACCATGTGTAGATAACATCGTTGTAAGATGAGTTGTGCATCAAGCTCATAACTAATGAACCAGACTTACGTGGGTCAATGTTAATGCTTAAATCACCATCGACACCTTCTGTACGTGTACTCACACCATTAGCACGAGAGATTACAATCTTTGTATCTGGGGCATAACCTGTAGGAGCTAGACCACCTAGGGTAAGTGTTACCTTACTTGGGTCAAAAGCTTTTAATTCTTTACCAGCCATTATCTATTTCCTCTATTAAATGCTAACGTATGCACGTACTTGAACTGTTTCAATAGCATTGGTGTATTGAAGTTCAACTACCACGTTTGGTAATGTACGACTAGCACGTTGTGAATCACTAACTTCATCGCGAGTTGGTACACGACATACTGGGTCAAAGTCTAAACTTACTGAACCAACTGACTGACCGTACTTAGCAGGTTGTAATGCGTACTGTTTGATGATTGCTTTACCAGCAGCATCAAAACTAACTTTTAAACCTTGTAATGATTTACGTTTGATAATACCGTAGATAGACTCACCAATACGGGCACGTAACCAATCAGCAAATTCAATAGTATCGAAGTATTGACCAGAAGCTGTCTTAGAGTTGAACACACTACCACTACCAACAAAGTCAGCGTAGTAAGCAATGTTCTTAGCTTCTAATACAGTGATTTGAGTGGTATTGAAATTAGTAGTTGATACACCTTCTAATGTCTTATCAGTAAGTGTAGAAGTACCTTTCTCAAGTTGTGCCATAGCGCCAATCACTGCACCTTCAGGGAACTCACTATCTGCATCTGGATGGTATAATGTAATTACATGGTCATAGCCTAGTGACTTAAGGATTGCACCAATATCTGCAACTCCACCTTGTGTGAACACATCAGAGTCAGCAGTAGACGTAACGAACATGCTATCAATACCATCAGCATAAGCAGCAAAGGCTTCTTGCTCAGTTTTACTATGGTCATCAATAGCAGAATAGTACCAAGAGTCATCTAATCCACGGATACGTGTAGCAGCAGTAGTAGAGGTTTCTGAGTATGTACGAGAGGCTACAAGGCTGTCTGTAACGCTACCAGCAGATAATGTGGTAATCGAAGCTAATGTTAATGTAACAGTGCCACCAACAGTCACTAAGGCGCTTACAGCAGATGCTGTGATAGCTGCTTTAAGACCAGTTACGATTGTAGCGGCTGTAGCTGCTACACCAGATGTAAATGTAATAAAACCATCTACACCATTAGCTTTAATGTTTAATGAGTATACAGTGTTATCAGCAACAACAGGGGTGAATACAGTTTCTGTAATACCACGTTGTCCGATGTACAATGTACGTGGTGGGAATAAACCCCCGAATGCTTTAGAAGCAAATTTATAAGCTGGAGAACCATCTGCATGGTCTTCTAAAATACCATCAAGCGAACTATACACTCGATAGTCTTCTGCGAATGCTGCTGTACCAGTAAGGAATAAAGGAATATCAAAACTACGGGTAGTTAAGGGAGAAGTTCCTAGGCTTACTTGGACATCAACACGTTTCTTTAATTCAATAGTCATCTATCGTTTCCTGTGTTGTTTAAGGGTAGTTAACAATCAAGGTATCATCCACTGCAACAGTGTCACCTATATATGTTTTAATTGAACTGAATTCCACATTTTCAATGCTTCCATCAGAATATAAATCGGTGTCTGTCACCACCATTGAGAATGCCAAAGTTACCCTTGAACGTTCTTCCCAACTCTCACCATCCACTGTTGCATTACGTGGAGTTATTCCAATCATAATACGTAGGAATCCAAACTGATGGTCTGGGAAATACTTGAGGTATAATTCCGAATGTTTCTGGAATGCATGTATAATTCTTGCTAGTTGGGCTTGGGTGTATTTCCCTCTACGACAGTCTATATCAACTGTCACTTCCCACTCTTTAGCTGTTATCTTCTTATCTAATGTATCTGACCAACCAACATCATCACCAATACCTTTCTCAACTAAATTTCTCACTTTGAGAAGGATATATTGTGGGGCATTAATCTTGTTTGTATTATCTTCTGCCCACTTAATGGGTAGTGCTGTGAGTTCAGAGATTAAATCGTATATTCTATTTTCTAGTGTTTCTAGCGCTATGGAGTAGTTATCCATTATTCACCTCATCAATCTCAACGACTGTGAGACAATAATGTGAACGAACCCCTACTTGCCAAGGCTGACTCTTTACCACTTTAAACCACTTGCCATCAATACTAAGTTCATCTGATAATTCAGTAGTTCCCTCTTTACCAACAACACACTTGGTTTCTGTGAATACCTTGTATATATTACTTGTATTGAAACCATCTTCTAACACTTTCAAATCATAACCGACATAAGGTTGGTATGTGCAAATCAAAGCATCAAATAAGGAGTATGTACGTGGTAGTGGTCTATCCCTTGAATCTACTTCTTGAACTGGATGTCTTCCTTGAAGAGTGACTTTTGGTATTCCACTCAATCCTCTACTTCTTCCTATTCTCATTTAATTGGCTCCTTAATTACCCAGTATTTAGCACTATTCATTAATTCACCAGTATCAACCAAAGGTTCATCTCGACCTTTTAGTTTAATAGTCATTGCAGAGTTTTCTACG
>Ga0196901_1000807_pt1 | contig 16094 bp, 25 predicted proteins | sample CB_VirMetaG_FD_169099 | JGI IMG/M metagenome (GOLD analysis project Ga0196901, IMG submission 169099) | Freshwater to marine saline gradient viral communities from Chesapeake Bay - CB_1504_1 Viral MetaG (v3) (version 3) | ecosystem: Environmental > Aquatic > Marine > Coastal | place: USA... | reverse complement strand
AGCCGCACCATAACCAGCGGCAATGTTTGCCAAAGCCTGCTGATACTGTGCTTGCGCATCTGCTTCCTCGGCGGCACTCATGCCGCCGAGACGACCACTGGCAAGGTACTGTTGCAGTGCACGCTGTTGTGCGGCACGGTCGGCACGCTCATCACGATACTTCTGCAAAGCCAACGCATCCGCCGAAGACATACCAGAGCCACCGAGACCCGGAATCTTAGGAACATTAAAACCGCCAGCAGCAACAAACTCGTCATAGAGTTTTTGCGCATCAACTTCGTACGCATCACCATAACCAAGTTCTCTGCGCTGAGACGGAGTCATGCCACCGAAATAAATTGATTTTCCACCCATCCCACTTTGGTATTGCTCAACAAACCGTTCCTGAGGCGTCTGGGCAAACGCCTCACCACCTATCGTTCCACCAATGTTCCAAGGAGCATTCGGCTTTACATCATAAACAAGTTTCGGTGTAGTACCCGGATAAACCTTGAACCCTCTATTAGTCTCAACCATCGCTACGCTCCCGCCCTATAAGCCAGAATACTTCTGGCACTCTCCGCTATTTCCTTAGCCTTTTCCGACTCCAAATCCTGCAACGCAGACTGAAACATCTCCTGACGGCGACGCTCCGACAAGTCATACCCCATAGCAGACTCAGCCAACTGACGCTCCATGTCCGACTGCTGACGAATTCGCTGTTGAGCGAATTCACGCAACGCACGATTCAGCACACCAGAACGAACATTAGGGCCAGACAAACCACGACGACCATACGAAGACACCACCTGAGGCGCAGCCTTCTCGTATTCACGCACAAGGTCAGCGACACCACGCCGACCACGCTGCTGCGAAATGAACTGCTGGTATGCGTTCATCGCACCCTCGGCAGCATAGTTCTGTTGCAAACCCCGGCGACGTGCCTCGTAAACGCTCGGGTCAAACACCGACATTACGCACCCCTTCTTCTCATCGTCATCATCCGATTCACATAAACATCTTCACGAGTCCTCTTCAGGGACTCGACATCCCGCTTCAACGACTCAATCTCCATAACCAACGCAGCCACAATTGCACGCACAGCAGTAGCATCTGCTGTCGTCAAAGTGGTCAGGGCGGGGATGCGAATCTCTTGCATCACCCAAACACCTGATTGGCCAAAATGTTATTCATCGATGGACCACCACCAGCACCGGGAGCCAATTTTGCATCAGTAACAGCACCATCGGCAATCTTTGCAGTCGTCACAGCACCAGAAGCAATCTTTCCCTCCACCACAGCAGAAGTAGCCAACTTTGTGCTCGTGATAGCACTCGCATCAATGTTGCTGCCATCTGACAAACCCTCGGCAAACTGTTTTACAGCAATGAAGTTAGCATTTACCTCACTAGCCTCAGCCGTAGTCGCATCAACAAAAGTGTTCGGAATGTTCAAGGTAGCCATCAGCCAGTAACCTTTCTCACGTTGTACTTGTACGAGATACTGTCAATGCCCCAAGACAAACCATTAGGGCCAGTCAACAACAACTGGACAGACCTCGCAAAACCAAGATTGTTTCCTTTCAAAACCTGTGCACCCTCAGAGTCGTAACCCCAAATGTCAGAACCCCAAGTTCCAGAACCCCACAACATTCCACCAGACGAAGCAGGCAACTCGATGTTAAAATTCTTTCTCTCGTTCCCAACAGCCTCCTCATAGTTGTGAAACACTTTCACATTCAGATTCCTTGTGGTATCAACCTGCTTTACAACCATGTCAGGACGGCGGAACATCTTCTTACTGGAATAGTTGCGACCGTCAACCCAACCAGTCCTGTAGTAACTCGCAAACCCAGTCTCCACACCAGCCAACAAATCCTTCTCGTATTCATACATGTCAACTTCAAGTACCCGAGGAATTGACGGATGGCACATCAGGTGCCGTGTCACGCCAGTTGAATCAATCCAGTCACATCCACCAATCGGCGCTTTTCCATCTGCGATGGAATGCGCCACCCAAGCACCACCCTCACCAATTGTCGGGTCATACACAAAACAAACAGAAGGATAATCAACAGAAGTCACACGAGAAAACGGCATCGACAGCCACACACGCTTATTCACATACGAAAGAAAAATTTCTTCATCCTCAGCAGAATTGATGTATCCGAGTGGATACATCGACTTCAACCGCTCAAACAAATCAAGAACCTGAGAACCGTTGTAGTAATACAAACCCTGTGGGTGAGAAAAGAAATACACACCAGTCGGACCAGACGCAATGTGCTCGTGTGAAATTGCACCAAGTTGCGTAGAAACCTCAACAACCTGAAAATCATTCGAATCATAACCGTAAACAACAAACATTCTGTTTGTCTTAAACACAACCAACTGACCAGCAACAGAAGCAATCGCCGTTATGCCATCACTGCCACCCTCAAAATCAATGTAATCATCCTCAGCCCAGTTGTCTGGTATTGCCTCAAGCGACCAGCGAACCCTATTCGGATAATGAACACCATTTTCTGTAAGGTGAGCAGCAAACATCTTGTTCGCATGAACACAAATGTGTTCTGCGGTTGGCATCTTGTGCGCAGAAACATCAGGGGTTGCCTGCCAAGCATTCGGATTCGTTCCACTAGCAGTCAAAGCCTCGGCATACGTATCGGTAGGCAACCAACGATACCCACCATTTCCTGATGTGCCCGTAGTCATGTACATGCGTGGACCCCACTGAGCCATGCAAGACCCGTGCGCCGAAGAAGGCGCAACGGGATTACCAGCAGAATACTCAAGCACAGAAAAATTACTACCAGAAGAATGCAGCACACGAGTAGCAGTACTCAGCATCAATCTAGCGTTCTCACCATTCAACGGATACAATCTGTTCGGCGTCCAAGTCACACCAATAGCCGTAGAGTTGATTTCCCTCATTGCACCCCGAGTAAACAAACCACCACGAGGGTCAACCTCAACATTCAACATGTCAGGTGACTCATTTCGTGCCAACTGAAACTGGTCAGCACGAAGATTCAAACCGCCAGTAAAGTCATCAAACCGTTCAGTGTAAATCCTACTCATTGCCCAAGCGTCCCACCAAGAGTCTGCAACCAACGCCTCATCGTCGGATACCTGCGTCCACCAGACATCACCACTGGTTGAGCCGACGAACCACGCATCAAATCCCTTCGAGCAAACGCAACACCTTCCTCAAACGAACGCATGTGCATTGCCGACAACTCAGCGTCCTCTTGACGCTGGTATGCACGACCAAGAATAAAGTAAGGCAAAATCTGATGGAACCACTCGTCCATGTCAATAGTCAACGCAGTATTTGTCAACCAAGTGTAAGTAGGATTACGGTACGCACGCACAGTAATTGGATACACGCTGTCTGGTTTTGGCCACAGATAAATCTTCTTATCCCAAAACGAAAAGAAATACGGGCGACTCGGAGTATCCGTGTTGCCCAACCAAATCTCCTCCGCTTCAGCGTTAGAAATCAAAGTGAACCGCTCACCAGAAGCGCTAGTGTCCACAATCGAAATGATTTCACGAATGTCACCAATCGTGGCAATGTCATACTCACGCTGATTAGCAACCGTGTTAAAAGTATAAGTTTCCTCCAAATACGGCCACTTGCGCTCCAACGCATAAATGCGCTGGAACCCTTCACGGGCGTACTGGTCAATCACCGAATCAGGCAAGTCAACCTCATCAAGGTCAGCCATGCCCCTGACCTGTGCCCGCAACTCAACAATAGTCAACATTTAGGCTTCCTTCATTGAGCGAAGATGACCAATGCAGAAATCCGTGCCTTTGGCACGGGGACCCTCACAGGTATCATCGTTCGCAATACAACGGTTACGGCCCTCATACGGAGCCGAGGCAGCCGCTAGACGAGCACCGTCAATAGCGGCCAATCTATAGCCCGTAACAGGTTTTCCGTATAGGGCGTGGGCGGGGACAGAGTTTTTCATCATCACCCTTTAGTGCCCTTTGTTACCTAGAACCTAGTATTTGCCAGCCTTCTTGGGCTTCGCCATCTTCCCCTTGCCTTTCGACTTGGGGTAAGACGAAGTCTTTGTGCCAGCCTTCGGGCTGGAGTCAGCGTGGCTTGCGAGAATGCGATACTTCTGCGGCATTTCAGTACCCAGCCCCACGAGGCGGACGAGCATTCTTGCGACGCATGCGGTCCTTGGCATCACCCGTGCCTTTAGTTAGATTCATCTTGCGTGCTGGTGGCTTGTAATCCTTCGCATCTCCCGTTCCCTGAGTCAGATTCATCTTTCGCATTGGAGCCCTGTAATCCTTGGCATCACCAACATTCGGCCTCGTCTTGGCACCAGTCGTTCCAGCGGCCTTCTTCCTTGGCGCACCAAAACCCTTGCGAGAAACATTCCCAGACTCAAACTTCTTCCTGAGAGCAGCACGGTCAACTGGCTTTCCCTGTGCTTCTAACTCCTTGGCTCGTGTCTGCACGTAGTAACGCTTTCGTGCGGTCTTGGCACTAACGCCACGCTCTTTTGCTTTAGCAACAAACTCTTTGCGTTCTGCACGACGCTTTGCCACATTTTTTCCTACCTTTGGCATTATTTGCTACCCTTTTTTGCTCGGGAAGCCCTAATCCTACGAGCAGTCTGGGCACGCTCACGACTTTCCGAACGCATGTAAGCCTTGTCCGAACCAATCTGCCTTGTCTTTCGTGACACCTGTTCCTTCAGTCTGTAACTTTCCCAGAATGGGCCGACGTTGTCCTTCAGGTCCTTGGCAAAATTTGCAGCACCCTTCATCCCGCCATACCTTTTGGGATTCGCATAAACTGCATCATTATAAACCTTGGATACTGCTTTACCAACTTGCTTATTGTACGTGTCAAGGTATCCCTGTCCGCTATTGGTTGTCTTTTTGCCGGTGCTCTTCTTCTTGCTTGCCACAGTGTTCTCCTAACTATAAATCAAATTGGATAAGGGTCGGGGGTTTCAGCCCCCGACCCGAACCATGCAACCTTAGGCGGTTGCGTCCGTGATAACACCCTGCTTCGCAGCGTTACGGCAGGTGAGGTTGCCGTAGCACATGATGAGGGCGTAACGGGCATCGAGGTTCTCTGGGCGGACAAACTCCGTCTGAGCGAACCACTTGCCACTGTGACCGACCAGCGACAGGTACTTGCTGTTCAACACGTACATGTAACCAGCGGGGCAGTGCACATCGTACACAACAGGGGCAGCCTTGAACAGCAGGTTCTGGAATCCAGCATCAGCCGTCTTGGTGTCCGTGTAGCGCAGTTGTGGCTGCAGCAAAGCCTCGTACTTCTGGTACAGGGTTTGCGTGGTCAGAATCATGTCGGGGTGGTCATTACCAACCGACACGGTGTTGTAGGCAGTCGCCATGTTCGTGAGGCTCAGCGTACCCGAGTTCGCATTTACATACGAACGCCAGAACTCGTTGCCAGCCGTGGCACGGTTAATGCCACCCACAGTGCCCACCGAGGACACGAGGTTGCCAAGACCGTTCCAATCCTTGCCCGAGTTGCCGGTGCCGTTGCTAAAGAACATCTGGTTGAACGACTCACGCATCGACTCTTCAGCCTGCATAATCTTCGCCTCAAGCAGGTTGATGATTTCCTGCTCGCCGTTGTTCTTTGCCTCTTCGATACCCGAGATGGCGATGGATGCAGCGTACTGCTTCCAATCGTACTCGGCTGCCGTGATGCCTTCCTGAGCGGTCAACGAAATCGTGTCGTAACCACTGTACGAACCCACGGTTGAGTTCTGACCGTAGATGAGCGGCTCAACAATCTTCGTGCCACCGTTGAGCATGCGAATGCGTCCACGGTCCATGAGGAAGTAAGTGAGGGGTCGTGCGGTGAACACGTTGTCGGTCAACTGGTTGCGATAGTTCGCAAGCGTCGTTGACAGCAACGCATCAAAGTTGGCGTTTCCAGCCATGATAGTTTCTCCTTAGAGGTAAGTGCTAGACGTCGATTTGCCGTTTTGCGGCTTCCCAAGCGTCTCGCAACGATGTGATGGGTCTCGCAGAAACATCGGCACTCGATGCACTTGAACCGCCGCTCACCACAGACGCCTGTCGCTTCGCTTCACCAATCTGCTGGGTTTCAACCGCCTTCTTCTCACGAATCTGGCGGATGGCCTTAGCATCCTCGTAAACCTTGTCAAAAGCAATCTGCTTGTAAACAGCCTCCAAGTCCGTTGAACCAATCGCCAAAGCCTTGGCGACCACTTCATTGGCATCAAAGTCTGAGCCGTACTTCTGCTCCAGCGACTGCACAGTCCGTTCCAACTCGTCCATCGCCTTCTGTTGTTCGAAGGCTTGAACTCGCTGCTCCAACTGTCGGTACTGCTTTTCCACCGGGTCCATGTACAGTTCCTCTTCCTCGGAAGGGGCTTGCTGATTCAGACCATAGTGCTGTGAAAGCAGGTCCAAGGTTTCCTTCGGATTCTTCTGCAAGGCTTCCTGCAGGGCTGCACCAAATTGCACCTGTCGCCGTTGCTCACTGAGTTCCTGTGTCTTGCGGGTATAGTCCGCTTGACGCTGGTATCCAGAGAGCGCCTCTTTCAAAGGAACCCGAACATCTTCCCCATCAACAGTCACGGAAACATACTTGTCTCCGAACTCGTCAACAGGAAGCAGTTCAATCTGCTCCTCGGTCAAGGCATCAACTGCGTCCTGAACCTCTTGAGATTGTCCCAGTTCTTCCACTGGGGTCTCTTCGACCAGAACCTCGTCGCTTATAATTTCACTCATTATCAGAGTCCTCCAAGGGTTGCTCTACTTAGTGGGTAATTCCGTTACATGCCCTGAGGCGGTAACGCTGTATTTGGCAGCGGATTACCCGCAGCCAACAACTGTGCCAGAATCTCTGGCGGAATGTCCGTGGGCATCGGCAGCCCACCAGTGGGCATGCCCTCCATGCCAGCAGGAACCGCAGGCATTGGGTTTGGCGGCATCGGAGCAGCCTCGGGCGGCATACCCTCGGGCATGCCTTCAGGCATGCCTTCTGGCATCGGTGGAGGAGCAGGCTGAACAAACGAGCCAGCGTTCTTAATACCGAAACCGTACTGGAGAACATAATTCGCCAACTTTGGCATGTCGATAATCCCTTGACCAGCAAACGGAGCCATCGCATCCACCACCTGCAAAGCCATCTGACGGCGGAACGACTCATTCACGGGGGCGGTAGAACCGCCCTCAACATCAAAGTCAAACTCGCCCTTCACATAGTCACGGTCAAAGTTCAACCAAGCAGGCATCGAACCTTCCCCGACAATCCGAATCGCCTGTTCACCAGTCATGTACTGCTGTGCCAGCATCACAAGACGGCGGGCACAATCAGCAATCGTACGCTCAATGGCGGCCAACTTGTCTGAGGCACGGGCATTAGCAGCATCTTGTGCAATGGCCGCCTCGGTCGCTGTGCGACGAATCTCAGGCAGAGCACCACGCATGTACTCTGATACGCCCGATACACGGTCAATGTCAGACGAAATCAGGTTCGACTGGTTGTAGAACTCGGGTGGGCTAATGACGGCAGGCATCGGTGCAACAACATTATTTAGACCGTCCTCAGAAACCACAGGAACCATCACATTGTCTTCATCGGACTCCAAGGCGCTACGACCATCCGAGTCAAACGCCGACTCCTTGTACAACCACTTGCGGGAGAACCTCTTTCGATGGTTCATCATCTGTGTGCGAGTCTCGTTCAACTCCAACTGCAAAGGCTCGATGGCTTCCAGTTCACCCATCGGGTAAAAGTAATCGGGCACATCGTAGTTCCTAAGCATCACAAATGGATGCCCGAATGAGAACGGGATTTCGATGGGGCTGACAAGGAACTTGTCGCCCCCGTCACAGAACACCGACATCTTGTTCTTGTCAATGTCGTAAAACTCCCAAATCTCCACATACCCGTCCTGCTCCTCGTAGGTTGTGCGAGTCTTGCGACGGTCATCAATCTTCCACTTTGAGTAGTGCGAAGGCGAAGCCTCTTGACGGGCAGCAGAGTTATACCGCTTATCCTTCTTCACTTCCGACAATGGTCGTCGGATGCGTTGAGCAATCCAACGAATGTCCTGCATGCTGGTCGCATCTGGGTCAACAAACACATCGAACGGTGAGATGCGCTCAACGAATGGGCGGTCCTCTGTAATCTTGATTTCGCTCTCAGACACAGACTCTGGCGCTGTGGATGCGAGTTCGTCGGTGAACTCGTACTCGCCTTCTGAACGCTCAACAAATCGGTACCCGGTCTTCAGCCAGCCGTGCCCCACAACCAGCATGTCTTTTACTGCTCGGCGGAAATCACGCTGACAGTCATAATGCCGCCACCAATAGTTGACAATCGCCTCAGTCACCACCGCACGGTCAGCATCCTCATAACGCTTAGCGTTTACCGTAATCTTCGGATGATTCACCGAAACACTAGGACCTATCACGTTGATAGTAGCAAACGCAATGTTAACCAGCAGACGGTCCTCGTCTGCGGTCGTACGATAATGCTTTCCTCGATACAGGTTTATCATTCGTTCCCACAGGTCGTCGTAGTTTTCCTCACGACGCCACTGACGAGACTGCTCGATGCGGCTGCGGTACTTGGCGATAATGTCCCTGTTAGAAATTCGTGCCATTAGTTATTTTCCCTTTTACCCTCATGCCAGCCAATGTGCTGGTCCAACTTGGAAGCAACCCTGTCTATCCTGTTGCCAATTGATTTCAGAAGAATAGTGTTGTGTGCGTGCTGTTCGCTGTTTTCTTTCCGCAACCTATTCAAAATAACAACAACTGGTCCGGTAATAACTGCGACGATTATCGGTACCAGCCACTCCATAGCATCACATCCAGTTCGTCACAGGTTCGGCTTTATACCCGTTGATTGCCGCTTGTTCCACCGTTTGCCTCTGACGCTCACGGATAGTCGGGCCATGAAAGTCCTCTTGGCCATAAGTGAAACCCAAACGTATTGTCTTGACATGGCACTTAAAACAAACCTCTCCCCGCTTAGGTAATTCCTCGGCCTGAAAAGGCCGAGAACAATGCATACAGGTAAAATCTTCCATCAATACACCCCTCTTTCGTTACTCTGCGGTGTTATAAGACCCAATTGGCACCCGTTTAGGCTTTTCCTCACGGATAATGAACCTTTCCCACCACTCCATCGAGTTTTTCTTGGGTGGCAAATTGTGCCTGTACTCAGGCAACCACACATGCTTTAGCATCTGGTTGGCAATCGCCAACGACATCACCCTGTCATCATGGGGAGACCCATGCATCTTGCCGTTCTGGTCACGCACAAAGGTCCTAAGTTCCCCAATCGTGTTCTCACAAAACAAAGCCAACGATTCGTCCCTCAGGGACGCATTCAATTCGTCAATGGCCAGCGGCTTGGACACGCTGGTGGTTCTCCAACCCATACTGGAACTGGCCTCTGGGGCGACATGGTTCATTTTTCTTTGACGATAAATGTTTTTATACCCCACACGCTGAAGCGCCTTCAGGGTCGTCAAACCGTGGTTGTTGGACTCCACGCCAATCAGGGCGTGGTTAAAGAAATACCCAATCGCATTGAGAACCTCTTCACCGAACAGGTCTGGGTCAACATGACCGTGCCAATGAGCCACAATCATGCCTGTGTCCGCAGAAATCACATGAGCCGAACTGTAGTCACCATGCCCCAAACCTTCAGCAACGTCAGCCCCCACCACATACGCTTCACCAATCTCCGGAAAATCCCAAACAGCAAACTCTCCGCCATCCTCCACAAATGTAAAAGACTGGCGACCAACCCCATTGGTCAAATAACCACGCTCAGGTTCAATTGTCCCAATCGCTCTAAGAACATCCAAATCAAACACGGGGCGACCAGACCGAACAAACGCCTCATCAGGATTTGACGGATACTCCTGCGCCAACTGCCAATCCGCAAGGTCACGCTTCTTCGTCTCATACCACTCCTCGTCACGCTCACCAGCAGACCAAGGAAAAAACACACCCTTGAACCTGTTGTTCCCCGTTTGAGAACCAACCCACAGGGAATGGAAAATGTTGCCCTCACCATTAGCCGTACTCAGGCAGATGACACGACCACCCACATCGGCAATTGGTTCGATAGATGCCCACGCCTCATCAGCGTTCGGCAAAAACGCCATTTCGTCAATAACCACACGGTACACCGATTCACCACGAGCAGGGTCATTGCCGCTAGGCAACGACTCAATGGCCGAATCATTGGCAAATACCATCTTCAACTGATGGTCGGACAGCAACTCTGGTCCCCGCTGGCGAAGCCAGACGGGCATCATCTTGTAACCGTACTTGGTTTTCTGCAGCAACTTTGCTGCTTCTCGCTCTGTGCGTGAAAGCATAACCGTAAACCTGTCACCCCAAAAGAATGATTCCCAGAACACGAATGCGGCAGCCAGAGTGGAGAATCCAATCTGGCGTGCCTTCAACACAATGCTGTATCGTTCTTCAATCCAAACACGAGCGGTTTCTTCCTGCGCTTCACGTAGCACAAACTTGATTCGTCCACGTTCGGGATGGCGAATTGTCCAGTAAGTCGAACAGAAGTAAGAGAAGGCGTGCACAAGGTCGTCTGTGCTTGCGTCTTCTACGCCTCTACATTTGCGCCATTCCCGCTCATTGAGCAGGTCTGAAAGTTCCATTACTTCTTCTTAGCAACAGCCTTCTTTGCAGGCTTGCGGACACGACCGAAACGCTTGTCGGACGGGTCAAGCCAAGTGTAAATAACAGGCAACAGTGCTGCCAAACCAGCGGCAACCAACGCCTTCGGGTCACGCTCACCGCTAATAGCCAATGCAACTACGCCTGCGCCAAACACCTTGGCCCACGACTTCAACATTTGAATCTGCTCAGGCTTCAACTGTTATTTCCTTCCAACTCAAAGTTTCTTCATCCCAATAATGCGGACCTTCTGGCATCGGCACTGGTGCCTGCCAATCATGGTTCCCGTCCAAAGTCCATGACGGAAAAGGTTGCGGTGCGACGAACACATCGGCACCAGCATCGTATGTAAAACCGATACCAGCGTACTGTTTGCGGATGTTGTGGTTGTACGAGGTTTGCACCCAGCGTCCACCCAACAAACCTTCACAGAAGGCTTGACCTACTGCTTCCGATTCGTTGCCGTCTGCGTCCTTACAGTCGTCGTTACCAACGACGATGACCCTTAGGACTGTGTTAGTGTTGTCTAGTTCAGCGAAATGTGCCATAAGTTTTTTCCTACGAAATCTGGTATCTGATAATAACAATGCCAGAGCCACCAGCGTTGCTGTACGGAGGGTCATTTAGAGAAGCACCGCCACCACCACCAGTGTTTGCAGTTCCAGCAGTATTATAGTTTCCACCCCCACCGACTCCACCTGAAGTTCCGCTTACGCCAGTTGCGTAACCACAGCCAGAACCTCCACCACCGAAGTTTTCTGTGCTTCCACGAATTGTTGTTGAACGTCCGGCACCACCATTGTTGTTTGCGAGTGTTCCTGCAACTCCCGTTCCTCCGCCGCCAAATCCTCCATCGTAACCCTGTCGGGGCGGTCCAGCGATACCAGTACCAATTGCGTAGTTATACTGCCTTCCTCCTCCGCAACCACCATTGTTAGAGTTGCCGTTGGTAACAGAAGAACCACCACCAGTAACAGTTGCAACATCTTGTATTGACGTATTGCTTCCATTTCCAACATTTCCTCCAGCACCGACAGTTACTGTGTAACTCCTAGCCGTATGGATAAATTCGGGAGCCTGACTTTCCCCACTTTGTATTTGACCGCCAGCGCCTCCACCACCTGAGTAGCGCTGACCACCACCGCCACCAGCCTGAACAAGATAATCAATAGTTGTTTCTGTTCCTACTTCGGTTACGGTAAATGTTCCACTACTCGTAAAGGTGTGAATTTTATAAGTTGCTCCATTGATTAACTGAGTTGTTTCTGTTCCGCCAGTGGCAACGGTTGGTTTCCATCTGTTGCCAGTTGTTTCGGACACATACTTAGATACCCGTGTGCGACCACCTCTAGACATTTTGCTGCACCTCTATCCAATTAAGCAAATTTTCATCCCAATAATAATTTTTTTCATCTACTGGGTATGGCAACGGTGAATCCCATTTGCCATTGTTTCTAATCCAAGATGGGAAAGGCTGTGGTGGATAAAAATAACCTTCAACATAATCACCACCAATAAAAGCAGGATTATGCTCAGAATAAACAATCATGTTATTTTCAAGTTTGAAAGAATCATCAACAACAATAATGTTTTCAACAATACTGTTATTTAAAATTGCAACATTGCGAATCATGCTACATACCTTACAATAACAATTCCCGCTTTGCCTGCGCCGCCAGTTCCACCTGCGCCACCGCTGTAGCCGCCACCGCCGCCACCAGAACCAAACGATGTTGCCGCACTTGCTGTGGCGCTTGAGTTGCTGGCGTTACCGCCACCACCAGTACCGCCGGTACCAGCAGCGTTAATTTCGTTTCCACCACCACCACCAGCGGAAAAATGTGTCATTCCACTCAATGATGTAAGGCTGGAAAGATTTGTATCGATTGCCGTAAATGCTTTTCCAGCACCACCATTTCCCGCTGTTCCGCCAGATGCGCTAGTGCCAGCACCGCCAGCACCACCGCCACCACCAGCAGGATAAAAAGCACTTGGTGAACCATTGCCTCCAATGTTTGTGTTGGAACCCGAAGCACCGCCACCAGAAGCAGTAACTCCATTCTGTCCACCACCTCCACCGCCACCAGAACCACCAGTAGAGCCAGTGCTTGCGGTGTTGCCACCGCCACCTCCGCCATTTGATGTCAAGAATGCGCCAAATGAGGATGTTCCGCCAGTTCCGCCCTGACCTCCGCCACCAGAACCATTTGCTCCAACCGTTACAGTAACATTACCGGAAGAAACAGTAACAGTTTCATAACCAGAGGCAGGTTCTATTGCTGCTCCACCTCCACCTCCACAACGACCAGTAGCGCCACCACCGCCTCCGCCGCCACCGCCACCGACTGCCAGAACCTCAACGCTTCCACCATTGCTAAAACTTAAAGTTCCAGAAGAAGTAAACACATGGTACTTGTAGGCACCAATTGTGGTTGTTTCATTTCCACCAGTAGCGGAAGGTGGAGTAAAACGGTTTTGAGTCCAATCAGCAGTGTACTGAGAAACCCTAGAGCGCTGGTCCCAACGCAACGTCATACGACGAACCTACGCTTCGATACGGTTCACATACCCATGAATCGTGATGACATCCGCTGTAGCAGCAAACGCCTTCACAATCAACTGGGTGGCATTTCCCTTGATAAGAAGACCGGGAGCAATTAACACCAAACCAGACTCAGCAGCCACCGTCACCTCAATCAAGTCATCAGGAGCGCTAACGCCGCCCCACTCCACCGTCAACTTACGGGCAGTCGTATCCGAGTTCATCGCATACAACCAAATTTCGTCATAGGTAGTAGCGGTAGCCGAACCAGTATGAAGAGTTGTACCTGGCGTAGCCGTCGCAGCAACCTTAATGGGGCGACCATCGGTTGAACCGCTCAAAGTAATTTTGCTAAAAGTTGCCATACTAAAGAACTCCTTCGTTACCTATTACGAGAAAACCGAAACTTCGATGAGATTCGCCACAGCGGCAGGACCCGTGGCACCAGTTGCGCCAGTGGCACCAGTTTCACCTTGAATCCCTTGGATGCCCTGCTCGCCCTGAGGACCAGTTGCGCCTGTTGCACCCGTTTCACCTTGAGGACCCTGAGGGCCAGTTTCGCCCTGAATGCCCTGAATACCTTGCTCACCCTGAGCACCTGTTTCTCCCTGAGGTCCTTGAGGACCAGTCGGACCAGTCGGTCCCGCAGGTCCCGTCTCACCCTGAGGGCCAGCAGGCCCAGTCTCACCCTGCGGCCCCTGCTCACCCTGAGGTCCCTGAGGTCCGTATGGAGCCCGAGCATCCACAGCCGCATTGAAAGCGTTAGTCGAAACCACATGACCGACAACATTCGCCGCACTGATTTTCTTGGTCGTCGGTGTACCAGCATTATCAACAATAACTATAACATCATCGTCACCAAGACTTGTCTTGGCCGTAAGTTGTGAAATTTTCTTATCAGACATTACCCGCCTCCAGCATCACGAGACTTCCATCTTCTAAGAGCAAATCGTTACCATCCTCCAACTCAAGGTTAAACACCCCGGTATCCGCATCACTCCAATACCAGTTCGCAAGGTCACCCCAAGTCTCACCCTGAACACCCACAAACGACTTGTAATAGTCGTACTGTGCGGCACCACGAACACCCACCACCGTCCAGTGATGTGCCAGCAAGTCGCCCAACGTAGGGGCGACACTCGGGTACAACTGTCGCAAAGTAATAAACATCGCATCGTTAGTCTGCATCGTAATCCCTCATCTTTCTCGGCTCACCTTCACAACACGAATCCTTAAACCCACACTCCGGGCACAGCCAACGGGTAGCCACAGGCGGGTACTCGCAACCACACTCAGGGCATTCAATGGTGTTCAAACCGCCCTCAACTGTGTGCGCTGAGACTTCTCACGCTCAGCCATAACCGCAATCAACTGGTCCAACTCCTCGTCAGACAACTCGGCGGCCTTCTTGTTCGACTGGACAGTAACCGTAGGCGGAGCCATACGGTTCGTAGCCTGCAAATACAACTGCGCAGACTTCGTATCCCCATCCAAAGCCTTGGCGTACAGCGTGTCCAACAGCCTTGCCGTACGCTCAGGCGACCCTTGGATTTCATCCACCGCCGCCTTCCACTGAGCAATGAAGGCATCCTTCTTCTCCCAGCGGCGCAGGGTCGTTTCGTTGACACCGAGGTGCACGGCCATCTTGTGCTTGCTAGGAGGTGTTCGCTCGCTCGGGGCAGTGCACAGCCAATCCAAGTATTGCTGCTGTTGCGGTGTCAGCGTTAGTTCTTCGTTCTTACTCATCACCCTTTAGGAATGTTTGTTACTTTCACAATCGCACAATCACAATTGCACAATGTAACGGAAGGGGGGGACTATAGGGGGGGAAGGGAAAACCCTGACCCAGACCGCCCCAAGGGGGCGGCTGGGGCACAAGCACAAGGAGTACAAAGTGAAGGGCAAAGGCAAAGACCCACGACTTGTTCGTGCTGGAGTCGCAGGCTTCAACAAACCTAAGCGAACCCCTGACCACCCAACCAAATCACACATCGTCGTCGCCAGAGACGGCAACCGAGTTAGGACAATTCGTTTTGGTCAGCAAGGTGTACGAACCAACCAAACAGTAGGCCAACGAGAACAGTTCGAATCACGCCACGCCAAAAACATTGCCAAAGGCAAAATGAGCGCAGCCTACTGGGCAGCCAAAGTAAAATGGGCACCCAGCAAAACCGCATCCCCATCAAAGAAATGGGTCAAAGGCTCCTAATGGCATACACAAAACCAGCACTACGAGACCGCATCAAAAAACAGGTCATGGCTGGCTCCCAAGGCGGCAAACCCGGACAATGGTCAGCCCGCAAAGCACAACTACTAGCACAACGCTACGAGAAAGCAGGCGGCGGCTACACCGGCAGCAAGACACCAGCACAAGCCAAACTCAGCAAATGGACCAAAGAGAAATGGCGCACCAGCGACGGCAAGCCAGCCCAACGGGCAGGCGGCACCACACGCTATTTACCCGACGCAGCATGGAACAAACTCAGCCCATCAGAAAAAGCCGCAACCAACCGAAAAAAGATAGGCGGCTCCAAGCAGGGCAAGCAATTTGTGCCCAACACACCAGCCGCAAAAACAGCAGGCCGCCAAGCCCGCAACAAAAAATAACCGCAAACCCTTACCCCACAAGGCTAGCATCCATAAAAAAACACCCCCACCCCTATCATTTAAAAATAACACGGACGGCCCTGCACGGGAACCATCCATGCGCGCATGACGTGGGGCCCCCACCGCACCCCCATGCTTGCTTTTGTGCACGAACACGACACGAAACCGCACCAATTCGCGCCCATGCGCGCCTGAACGAAAACTGACCCCCGCTGATAGTAGATACCAGTGCATCGCATCGGGCGGTGCTTGGATAGAGAAAA
>Ga0196901_1000799_pt1 | contig 16265 bp, 26 predicted proteins | sample CB_VirMetaG_FD_169099 | JGI IMG/M metagenome (GOLD analysis project Ga0196901, IMG submission 169099) | Freshwater to marine saline gradient viral communities from Chesapeake Bay - CB_1504_1 Viral MetaG (v3) (version 3) | ecosystem: Environmental > Aquatic > Marine > Coastal | place: USA... | reverse complement strand
ACCCACTGGTAGCCATAGCCGCGCTCGTGCCTGCTACCCTCGTGCTGCCAAGACACTTAATCTATCCCCTCGCCCTCGTGCCCGTCCCGAATGAGGTCGGCGCAGTGGCGGCTTGGTGGCTGGCGCATTGCCTCGGCTATTGCTTGGATGAATGCGCGCATGGTGTGCCCCGCAAATGCAAAACGCCCGAGTGTTTCCACCGGGCGCATTAAGTCACATCGCGGTTACCACGTTTTTGCGTGGCCTGTCAACACCCGCCATAGCCATCAGCCCGCCCCGCAAACTTTGGTATGCTCGCACAGTCGAAGGGATGTGCCCGCCATCACATAGCGCAATGACAAGTGAACGCTGGTGAGGTGTCATCATGGCTTCGATCTTGCGATACGCCGCCAATATCGCCGGGTTGCCGTCGCCGTCGTCATAGCCCGGCACCGATCCGGCAATGCAGCTTTTGAATTGCGCAATATCGGGCATTTCTGCGAGGTAAGCCGCGCGGATCTCTTGGAACCGTCGCGCGGCCTGTTCTTCTGCCTTGCCGATCAACTTGCGCTCGTACATGCGGCCCACAGCGTCGTTAGCGACGTCCACAGTGGGCTGTGACGCCCGCATTGCACCTTGCGGCTCTATCCATACCCCGCGCGCCTTTCGCTCGTCTGTGGGGCGTTCTGCGGTTCCCTTCGGCGGTGGCGGCTGGCCTGTTGCCTGCTTGCCCAATTCGCGCGGCTTGAATTTCACGCGCGGCTTCTTTGCCTTGCTGCCCTTGCCCATCAAGACACCCCCTTAAATGCCAACTCGGCCAGGGCCGCTGGCGTGGTTTTCTGTTCCAGTTCTGCCACCCGCTTTTGCAGGTAGTCAATCATGCCTTGCTGTGTGTCGGCCAGCTTCTGTAGCTGCTCGTTTTTGACCCAAAGCTGCTTGATGAGATCCGCCTGCGCCTCAATCTGATATGCTTGGCGTTGGCCCATCACGCGCCCCCTTTCATCAATCTGCGCTCCAAATTCAGCCTTGTCCTGTGCGATTTGCGCGCGTGGCTGTACGTTGCGACGTTCTGGATGCCTGCGAAATATGCCCGAATTGCCGCGTCTTGCTCCATCTCCGGCGTCGGGCCGGGGATCTGGTGCCATGTCGAGAAGTCTCGGCATTTCTCGCGGCGTGCCCGGCCCTGCTTTTCCAAGCGGTCCATGATTTTTATCGCGCGGTTTTGTCCGATGCCTGTCATCTGGACAACATCCCCGCATAAGACGCCATCAACGGCTAAAGCCTCGAACACGGCGCGCTCTTCGGCGGGCGTGATTGGTTTTTTGTTCATCCCACCGCCCTCTGCGCCTTAACCACCGCCACCATCATCTCTGCGTAAGCCTCGCGCGCTGCGACCAGTGCCGCCTGCGTGCGCTCTGCGTGGACCTGCTGCTCTGCGTCGAGGCGTTCGTATTCGCGCTGCGCATTGGCATATGCGGCCTGTGCGTCAATCATGGCCTGCACGGCTGGCGGCGTTGGCTTCGTGGTCGGCGTCGGGCGGTACTTTCTGCGCTCTGCGAGTGGTATCATGATCTGGCTTCGATCAGCCATCGCGCCGCAACCGCCGCGACGGGCATTTTTAGCTTATCGGCTGCTTTGGCAATTTTGGCATATTTTCCGCCGGTGCGGATGACGATTGCGCGCTTGTCGTCTGTCCATCCGCCGTGCGCTGCTCTAGCCTCTGCGATTGGGTCTGGTTCTGGCGTTGCGCCCATCGGCACAGCGCGGGCATGTGGCTTGATCTTTGCGCGCGGTGCGTTGTCTTCGATCAAACCGAGTTCCTGCTTTTTGGCTTTGATGTGCTTGCGAACAGTGCCGTGATAAAGCGCGAGGGCGTCCGCTATGTCAATCTCTGACATTCCGCATTCGTGGTAGAGCGCCCACACTTTGTCTCGGGTGTAGTTCAGGGTGTTTTTGATTTCCGGCGTCGGGGCTGGCTTGCCGGTCTCTGCGAGGATGCGCGGTTCCAGCCGTTTTAGATGCACTGTGATGCCTGAATTGCTGATGCCTGTTTTCTTCGCAATTTCCGCTGGCCTATACCCGGCTAGGTAAAGCTGGAAAATCTGTTCTGCGGTTTCCCCGCGTTTGCGTCTATGCGCTGCCATTGGTCCCTCCATCGTGGTTGCCTCACATTGCCGCCATTCGCGTTAAATTGCAACACGATTATTGCGCGGGGGTAAAATAGTTAATTTCCACATATAACACCCCCCCCTAGCCATACCCCTCTACCTCACCCCCTCTACTATATATAAAAATAAACTTTTTTTTTATTATATATATAGAGAGAGGCCTTGTTTCATTGGGGTTTTGAAAGCGAGTTTGTTTGTTCAGCAATGTAGTAAATATACGGCCTCTGACATTTTCGAAATGCGCCGATTAGTTTGATAAACGGTTTATTGGCATCCGGGAAAGGATTTTTCCATCTTGAACATATTATGGTTTTTTGTTTATGTTGGCGGGCAGGGAGCGTGTGGCGCGCTCAACCTGCCCAGACAAATCGAGTTGAAAGGAATTCGATATGCCATCTAAAACATTACACAACCCAACACATTCCCACAAGCGCAACTGGGAGCAGCTTTTCCGCCTGAACGGGGATAAATTTCAGTATGAGGCTGTAGAGTGCTTGCACCAGCAGTCAATGACACCAAAATCCGCATCGGCAAACGCAAAGTGCAAAACATGCCGTGACCTTAGCTGGCGAGATCAGTCCTTAAAATTTGGATGGATTTTGATTTGCAGATCCCAAATCGGTAGGACCGACATGATGGTTTACAAGTGCGCGTCTTGCGATTTCAAGAAGGAATTTAGAAGGACAAAATTTTCCAGCCATAAAACTGAAAAAGTCAAGTGCGAGGCTTGCCGCAAATGAAATCCACACATGAACACGCGCTTGAATATGCGCAGCTTGGGCTTGCGCTTGTCGGCATTCCGGCAGGATCAAAAGCCCCATCAACATTTGGCTGGCAGACGAAATCCACGTCGCCCGAATACTGGACGCAAAACCCAAGCCACAACATCGGGCTGTTGCACAGCTTGAGCGGGACGGTTGCGCTTGACATAGATCACCTCGAAAACACGCGCACGATTTTTGATGCGCTCAACATCGATCTTGATGCGGTAACGGCGAGCGCGCCGCGCATTGTGGGGCGTCCGGATCGGGGCAAGGTGCTGTTTCGCGCGCCCGATGGCGATCCTCTGACAACGCGAAAAATAAGCTGGCCTGTTGATGGCGATCCGCGCCGAACAGAGGTTGTTTTCGAATTGCGCGCTGGGTCTGTGCAAGACGTGCTGCCGCCGAGCATTCACCCTGACACGGGCAATCCCTACCGATGGGCGGGGCCGAGCATTGCCGATGGCCTGCCGCCAATCCCAGATCAGATTCTAACGATCTGGCGCGAGTGGGATAGGTTTCGACCACAGATGGCCGACCTTTGCCCTTGGAAGCGTTCACCTGAGTTCCAGCCGCCGCCAAAGCCTCGCCGTGGCGAGGGTGAGGGGCAGTCTGTGATTGCCGCCTATAACGAGGCCACGCCGTTGGCAGACGCCCTTGCGGGTGCTGGATACCGCCAGATCGGGGGGCGGTGGCTGTCGCCTAATTCAACAAGCAAGATTCCGGGCGTGGTGATTTTTGACAATGGGCGCGGATATAGCCACCACGCAAGCGATCCTTTCGACCCGGCTCACAGCTTTGACGCCTTCGACGTGTTTTGCACGTATTCGCATTTGGGCAACATGCAGGCAGCGGTAAAGGATGCCGCCGATCTGTTGCAGATCAAAGGGCTTCCGCAGGGACCAAGCGAAGAAGATCGCGAAATGCAGCGGCACGGCGCAAGCGTGGCCGAGGCATGGGCCAAATCCAAAAACCGCGATCCGGTGCCGACTGATGAGGTGCCCGGTCATCTGCTGACGGTACCGGGTGTTTTGGGCGATTTCGTGGCGTGGTCTGCCAAGACGTGCATCAAACCACAGCCGCAATTTGATGTGCAATCAGCGCTGGCTTTTGGCGCGGTTGTCATGGGGCAGCGATTTATCAGCAGCGGGAACAATATGGCGAGCCTGTTCTTTCTCAATGTCGGCAAAACAGGGACTGGCAAGGAGCATGCGGGCACCTCGATTGCCGCCGCGCTGGCCGCGTCTGGTCTGGATGATTTAATGGGGCCAGCCGGGTACACGTCAGAGGGCGGTGTTTTGTCTGCGCTCAAGTCACGGCCTGCCCATGTGGCTGTAATCGATGAGTTTGGCAATTATTTGAGCGCTGCTGGGAATAGATCGAGCGTCAATCAACAACAGGCTCTGTCGATGATGATGGAGGCATTTGGGCGACAAACGGGGATTGTTCAGAACCGAGGTTATTCAACGGTTGCGATGACTGAGACGCAGAAGAAATCTACCGAGATCCGAATTAAAAACCCCTCGATGACCGTCCTGGCGATGACGACACCGGAAACATTTTACAACGCGATCAGCGGCAAGGACGTGGCCAGCGGATTGCTCAACCGTTTTTTGATTGTGGAAAGCCGCCTGCCCAGATCCAGATCACGCAGGCCGTCGCGGATTGATCCGCCCGACAAAGTGACGGAATGGGCGAAGCGGTGTGCGTCTGCCAACGCTGGGGGCAATCTGACCGATCAGGGTCATGAATTCCCGCCAGAGCCGATTGAACTGCCTTTTACCGAGGGCGCATATGCGCTTTTTGAGGAATATGAAGACACGATAATTGCGCGCCAAAACGCGGCTAAGGCCGAGGTGATTGCGTCCATGCTGAATAGGTCGCGGGAAATTGCAATGAGGGTGTCTTTGATCGTGGCTGTGTCGCTGGGGGCGGATGAAATTGACGACGTAGCAACGCGCTGGGCGATTGATTACGTGGATTTCTACGCCGAGCGCGCAATCCAGAGTATGCTTGACAACATGGCAGAGGGCGAGACCGACGCGCTGCGAAAACAGGTTGCTGCAGCGATACAATCGGCAGGCTCAACCGGGCTGAAAATATCTGAATTGCTTAAGATTGTGCCGGGTTTGGGCAACCTTGGAAAGCCCAATCGAGACGGGCTTTTGGCGATGGTCCGTGAGGATTTTCCGATTGAGCAGAGCGTGTCTAAGCCTGTTGGCGGAGGGCGTCCAGCCATCATTCACACATGGAAAACGGAGCTGCATTGAATTATTGTGTTGCAACACGTCCGCGATTGGTCTAATTAAAAAGTGAAAATTATGGGTTGGATATACAATGTCACTTCAGGAATACCGCGATTTTATATCTGGCAGGGGTAGGTCGTCACACGTTCATGGGATGGCTGCAAAGCCGATAAACGACATGGCGAAAGATCATCAACGGGTAGCGGTTGATTTTGCCTTAACTCGCGGCAAGTCTGCAATGTTTCTCGATACCGGACTTGGCAAGTCATTTTGCGAGTTGGAGTTCGCGCGGCAGGTAAGCGATGAAACTGGAAAGCCAGTTTTGATCCTGACGCCTCTTGCTGTGGCTGGTCAGATGGTCCGAGAGGGTCAGAAATTTAACATTGATGCGCGCCAGATCAAGGAGCAGTCCGAGGTCGGGCAGGGCGTCATGGTGGCGAACTACGAGAGGTTGCAAAAGCTGGACCCTAGCGCGTTTGGTGGCGTTGTCCTAGACGAAAGCAGCATCTTGAAATCATTCGCCGGTCAGACCCGCAAGCGGTTGCAAGATGCCTTTGGGGATACGCCGTATCGCCTTGCAGCGACCGCTACGCCATCTCCAAACGATCATATGGAGTTAGGAAACCACGCAGAGTTTCTGGGCATTATGCGGCAGCAGGAAATGCTGTCCCAATGGTTCATCAATGACACGTCAACCGCGTCACAGGATTGGCGGCTGAAAGGTCATGCCGTAGAGGATTTCTGGCAATTCGTGGCGTCTTGGTCGCGTTGTGCCAGCTTGCCGAGCGATCTGGGCGGCGATGATACTGGATATATTTTGCCGGACATTGACCGCGAGATCCACACAGTCGCAGCTGATCGGATGACAAACGTAGATCAGGGCATGTTGTTTCGCATCCCTGAAATGAGCGCAACCAGCTTTCACGCGGAAAAGCGTCTGACGATAGATCAGAGATGCGAATTGGCGGCTGAGTTGGCGACACATGACAAGCCTGTCACTGTCTGGTGCGAGACGAATGACGAAAGCAAGATGCTGGCTGATATGATAGACGGCGCGATTGAGGTCCGAGGTGACCAGACACCAGAGGAAAAAGAGCGCCGCCTTTTGGGGTTTGCAGATGGCGAGTTTCGCGCCATCGTGACAAAGCCAAAACTGGCAGGATTTGGCGTCAACTGGCAGCACTGTTCTCATGCCGTTTTCGCTTCGATCAGCTTTAGCTATGAGCAGCACTATCAGGCAATTCGCAGATCGCATCGCTTTGGGCAGTCAGAGCGCGTTCGGAATGATATCGTTATCGCTGATACTGAGGATGTGATTTGGCAGGCGATCAACGTCAAAAGCAAGAAACACGACGAGATGAAAAAGCGCATGGCTGAGGCTATGGCGAAAGCGCAGTCAACCGGGAAAACCAGAACGGCATATGATAGGCCACTTGATCTGGCATTTCCAGAATGGATCAAGGGAGAAGTATGATGTGTGATGAATTTTATATAGAAATGAAAACTATGACTAAGTGGAAAAAGGCAGGGGACACATTTGAGCCAATAGATGATTGGAATATTAAAAGAGAAGCTAATGACGTTTTGGGAAAAGGCGTTTTTCAAGGTCCGTACAAAACAAAGGGAGAGACGAAATGAAACAGCCAGAATACAGCGGAGCCGGATGGGCAATCCACAACAGCGATTGCATCGAGGGCATGTGGGCAATGCCAGAAAACAGCATTGATTGTTCCATATTTTCGCCGCCATTCGGGGATTTGTTCGTTTACAGCGATAGCGAGCGCGATCTTGGAAATGCTGGAACGGGCGAGGCTTTTATCAGTCAATACACGTTTTTTGCAGAGGCTTTAACCCGCGTGATGCGCCCAGGCCGGATGGTTTGCGTACACTGCACTGATCTGCCAATGCGCAAGGGCAAGGATGGCGCAATCGGTCTCAAGGACTTCTCTGGCGATCTGATCCGCGCGCATACTGATGCCGGGTTAATCTATCATGGGCGCGCGACGATCTGGAAAGATCCAGTGGTGGAGATGCAGCGCACAAAGGCGCATGGATTGCTCTACAAGAACATCCGTGGCAACAGCACATTCAACCGCGTAGGAATGCCAGACTATATGCTGTTTTTCCGCAAGGATTGCGAGACAAGCGACCCAGACTATTCGCCAGTCAAACACGCAGCGCCGGGTGATGAAAAGACTGCTATTAAGATCGCGACGGAATGGCTGCGCGATTTGCGCCGCAATGGGCTTTGCGAAACCGTATTGGATGAAAAGGCTTTGGCGGTCTTGATGGATGACGCAAAATTTGACGTTTACGAGTGGCAAAAACTGGCAAGCCCTGTTTGGATGGATATCAATCAGGGAAACGTGCTGCGCCGGGTCAAGGCGGTCAATGACGAAAAGCACGTTTGCCCGTTGCAGCTTGACGCAATTTCGAAGTGCCTGCGTTTGTATACCAAGCCGGGGGATGTGGTCATGGACCCATTTAACGGGATCGGGTCAACCGGATATGAGGCAGTCAAGATGACGCGCCGCTATCTCGGGTTTGAGTTAAAGCCAGAATATGCAGCGCAAGCGAACGCTAACTTGAAAGATGCTGAGCGGGTCAGTGCTGATTTGTTTGCAGCATAAATTTATTGCAACACGTCGCGCCGTGGTTTAGGGTGAACGAATTGAAAGGGAGACAAACGATGGACAACAGAGATCAGCTTTGCGCAGACTGGCTTGCCGCCAAGAGCGCGGAAACTAAGGCTCGCGATCTGCGCGTAAAGATCGAGGTGCAACTTGCGGAGGCATTTGAGGTGCCTGCCGAGGGCAGCAAGACCAGCCATACGGACGATTACAAAATTACGATGACGCAGCCAATCACTCGCAAGATCGATCTGGCCGAGTGGGCCAAGGTCAAGGGCAAGATCGACGCAAGTTTGCAGCCAATCAAGGTGGCAATCACTGCCGACGCAACTGGTTGCAAGTATTTGGCTGAAAAGGAGCCGAAGGTCTGGGCCAAGATCGCCAAGGCATTCATCGCAACACCCGGCAAGGTCGGCGTGAAAGTGGAGGCGAAATAATGGCAATTGATCTCAAAAGCCTGAGCCGTCCGACTGCGGGGCGTCCAATGATTGCCACGCTGTTTTCAGAGGGCGGCATGGGCAAGACGACGCTCGCCGCTATGTTTCCGCGCCCGGTGTTTATCCGGGCAGAGGATGGAACGGCCAGCCTTGACGGCCACCCGGACGCTATGCTGTTTCCGGTTGCCAAGTCCACCAAGGACATTTTCGACGCCATAGAGGCGCTGGCAACGCAGGAGCATGACCGCAAAACGCTGGTTGTGGATAGCGTGACGCAGTTTGAAAAGATCGCACAGCGCGAGATTATCGACAGCGAACCAAACCCGAAATGCAAAAACATGGCGGCAGCACATGGCGGCTATGGGAAAGCCTTTGGGATGCTGGACAAGATGCACCAAGATTTGCGCGAAGCCTGCGATTATCTCGTGACCGATTGCGGGATGAATGTGGTTTTCATTGCCCACGCCACGACTGAGGAACTGGAACTTCCAGACGTGGATAAGTACAGCCGATACACAATCCAGCTTCACAAAACCCGCCAATATGATTGCGTTCATCACTATTCGAACAACGCTGACATGGTGGCATTTATCCGGCTGGTGACAAACCTGCGCGGGACCGAAGGCGGCAAGAAACGCGCGATCAGCGACGGTGCCCGCGAAATCATCTGCTTTCCGGTCGCAAGCAACATCAGTAAGAACAGATACAATATCACGGAACGCCTGCCATTTGATCTGGCCGGGGCATTCCCATTTGCAGAATATGTAGCGCAGTAGAAGGAAAACCGCACATGGAACTGAACGGATTTGACGCAAACAATGTAGACCCAGCAGAAAGCCGGGAACCGATCCCTGCCAACTGGTACAAGGTTGTTATCAGCGCATCTGAGGAAAAGCCGACTAAAGCGCAAACTGGATCATATCTCAATTTGACGCTTGAGATTATTGAAGGCGAGCATGCGGGCCGGAAGGTTTTTGATCTGCTGAACCTGAACAATCCAAACCAAACGGCGGTCGAGATCGCACAGCGCACCTTGTCCAGCATTTGCCGCGCGGTTGGTGTGATGACGCCGCGCCAGTCTGAAGATTTGCATGACAAGCCGATGATGGCAAAGGTCTCGGTTAAGCCAGCCGCAAACGGGTATGATGCGCGCAACGAAATCAAAGAATACGCTGCCACGACCAAGGGCAGCGGGACGGCAGCACAACCTGCCGAGCAGAAGGCCACGCCGCCGTGGAAGCGCGCGGGCTAGTACATCGATTGACGGGGCGAGCAATCGCCCCGTTTGCTGGATGTATTGGAGGATAAAATGGATCTTAAAGCAATCTTTCGCGCGGGCTTTGTGCGCCGCTGGCATGCCAATCCTGATCTGTGTCACACAGTTGACCGGATTGACGGACATAGCGCGCGGGTGGCGCGCATCATTCTGGCGTTGCATCCAGAACCGTCCATCGGACTGATTGCGGAGGCGCTTATTCACGACGATGGCGAGAGCGTAACGGGCGACATGCCACACACCGGAAAGATCGGGCGTGTGGGTGCCGAGTTGCGCGCGGCAGAGGGAAAGGCAGTGCGCAATCTTTGGGGCGCTTCTTTTCTTTTTTCCGGTGATGATCTTGAATGGCTTGCGTTTGCAGATCGACTTGATGCGTATATGTGGGCAAAGCACCACGCGCCGCACATCATGGCTGGCGACGGCTGGCCGAGATCGAGAAACGACATTTTGAACGCCGCCGCCAAGCTGGGTGTCGGTGAAGCTGTTCTTGAGGTGGTGTGATGGATCTTGAGCAATTTAACAGCCCGCCCACTGTGCAAGCAATTTTCGAGTGGTATCAGGCCCAGCGAAAAGACAACCACCGCCCGCATTTGGGTGGGAGCCAGATCGGGAATGAGTGCAGCCGCGCGCTTTGGTATCAATTCCGGCACATGGATCGAGGGTATTTTGATGGCCGAGTGCTGCGCTTGTTTCAGACGGGCGATCGCGAAGAGGATCGCATTTTGGCGAACCTGCGCGCGGTGGGGGTGACGGTCTGGGACCGCGACCCGGACACGGGTAAGCAGATCAGGTTTACAGCTCACGACGGACACTTCGCGTTGTCACTGGATGGCGTGGCCGAGGGCTTGAAGGAAAGCAGCCAGCCGCACACGCTTGAGTTCAAAACGATGAACGACAAGAATTTCCGGGCGATGGAAAACAAAGGCTGCGAGGAAACCAAGCCCGTATATTTCGCGCAATGCCAGATCGGTATGCACCTGGCGGGTCTGGACCGATGCGCGTTTATCGCGGTGAACAAAAACACCGACGCGATTTACATGGAGCGCATCAAATACGATCCGGCGATTGCGCTGAAATTGGTGGCGAAAGCGGGTGAGATCATTTTCGCGGATAAGCCACCGGCAAAGCTAAACACAGACCCGGCGTTTTATCTGTGCAAGTTTTGCGACTACAGCGCCGTTTGTCATCTCGGCAAGTTACCAGAAGTTAATTGCCGAACATGCGCTCATGCCTCGCCAGAGCGGGGCGGGGATGGTCTTTGGTCCTGTTCCAATGGGCAGGCGTTTGGGACCGCCTGCGAAAAGCACCTTTTCAACCCATACGCTATGCCGTGGGATGTGCATGACGCATCACCGGACTGGGTGGAATATGTGACCGAGGACGGCGAGATCATCAGAAACGAAGGCAACAGCGAAAAGCTTGCATCTGAGTGGGTGCCGTTCTAGTGTTGCACTGCGCGGGCTAGGCTGATCCCCGAATCCCGGCCCTCCCCCGGTTGCCCGCGCGCTTTTTTTGGGAGAACGTCACGGAGGACGCGCTATGAAATTGACACTCAGGCCATACCAAGAGGACGCCATAAACGGGCTGTACGATTACTGGTCGGACGGGCGTGGCAATGATCCGTTGATTGTAGCGCCGACAGGCGCGGGGAAAAGCCTGATCCTGGCGAAGCTGGTAGAGGATGCTTTGGGCTTTACCGGGACGCGGATATTGATGTTGACGCATGTCAAAGAATTGATCGAGCAGAACGCCCAGGAATTGGTTGGCATTCTGCCGAATGTGGACCTTGGATTTTATAGCGCCAGCTTGGGCCAGAAGCGCCTTGATCGGCAAGTGACTTTTGCGGGCATTCAATCAATCTGGGAGCGCGCGCCGGATATGATCCCGCCGCCTGATCTTGTCATCATTGACGAGGCGCATCTTGTTCCCAAAAACACAACTACGCGCTACGGCAAGTTTCTAAACGATCTGCGGGTTTGTAATCCAGAGGTAAAAATTGTCGGGCTGACGGCCACGCCATACCGCCTTGACAGCGGATATTTGCACAAAGGCAAAGGCGCGATATTTGACGGCATCGCATATGACATTCCGGTTGGGATGCTGATGGACGAAGGCTATCTTGCCCCTCTGGTATCAAAGGGAGCCAAGGCGCAGATTGATTTGACGAACGTCGGCAAGCGAGGCGGTGAGTTTATCGAAAGCCAACTGGCGCTGGCCGCGTCTAATCCTGAATTGGTGCAAGCGACGGTTGAGGAAATCGTGCGTTTTGGAGAGGATCGAAAAAGCTGGCTGATCTTTGCCAGCGGCGTCAACCATGCCAAAATGATCGAAGCCGAAATGCACACGCACGAGATCGATGCGGAGGTGATAACAGGTGCAGACAATAAAACAGATCGCGCTTGCAAGATTGCTGATTTCAAGGCTGGCAGATTGCGCTGCCTTATTAACATCGGTGTTTTGACAACTGGGTTTAATCACCCAGCAACGGATCTGGTGGCGCTGGTGCGGGCAACAGCATCGGCTGGGCTTTACGTCCAGATGGCGGGGCGTGGGACGCGCAACGCACCGGGCAAAACGGATTGCCTTTTGCTTGATTTTGGCGGCAATGTCGCGCGGCATGGTTTCATCGATGCGGTGCAAGTGCGGGATAAAACCCAGAGCAGCGGCGATGGTGACGCGCCTGTAAAGGAATGCCCAGAATGCCAGTCGCTTGTTCATGCGGCTTTGCGGTTTTGCTCGTGCGGTCACAAGTTTCCTGATCCGGAATTTAATCACGCGGATCTTGCTTATGGTGGAGCGGTGTTGTCGTCTCAGGTTGTGGCCGAGTGGGTTGATGTGGATTACGTCAATTATTATCGACACAAAAAGGATGGCAAGCCGGATAGCGTCAAGGTCACTTATGGGATTGGCATGAATACAATATCAGAATGGCTTTGCCCGGATCACGGCGGATATGCGGCCAGTCGCTACCGCGCGCGCATGGCTGCTCTTGGGGCAACGGCACTGACGACTGACGACGCGATTGATGAGGCAGAGATTGCTTGGACAATTCCGGATCGAATCAAGATCAAGCCGCGCGCTGACAATCCAAAATTTGATGAAATCATCCAGCTTGATTACAGCGAAGGGCGCAAGCCAGAAAAACGGGGCGAAGATCTGGGATGGGGCAGTGATGACGGCAATGGCGTAAGTGTGCGCGAATTGTTGGAGGAAATTCCGTTTTGAGCATGCCGACCGAAAGCGCCGAGCAGATCGGATTTTTGAACTGGTGGCGGATGCAGTTTGGCAGCGTCAGGATATTCCACATCCCGAACGGCGGGCACCGCGCGATCAGCGTGGCTAAGAAGATGAAAAATGAGGGTGTTTGCGCTGGCGTTCCTGATCTTTACGTTCCGCAGTGGCGGCTGTGGATCGAAATGAAGCGCCAGAAGGGCGGGCGCTTATCGCCAGATCAAAAGGACTGGATTGAATATCTTGAGGGCGTTGGCGACACCGTGATTGTCGGGAAAGGTGCCGCCGATGCTAGTCGGCAAGTTCTGGAATTTGTGCGAGAACGGCGCGGATCACGTACTTAGTTATTGACAGCCCGGCATCTTGAGCAGCTTGCGCGATTGCCTGCTGTTCTGCCTCTGTCACTCGGCAGTGGATGACTTTTTCTTTTTTCATGGCATCGCCCCTTTGTGGTGTTGCGCAACACTATGGCGAAAAATGGCAGAGATCAAGACAGGCTTTGTGGTATTCGCCACGCAAGATACACCATCTGGCATTGCAGATGCGCGCGAGTGGCTGGCAAAAAAGGCGATGAAACCGGATCATGTGCGCTTGTATCGGATGGATGGTCAGGTTTTGGTTGAGACGCTCAAGCCTGTTTTGATCCCGTCGCAATAAATGTGTTGCACATTGCGATTGATGCGGGTAATATCATCCCAAGCAAACACGCAAGGGAGAGACGACAATGAACATCCAGAACCCGCTCGTTACCAGCCCCGCCAGCCGCGTCCTTGACGCGATGCCAAGGGCGAACGCCACAACAGCCGCCTTTCGCTACCTCAAGACGCGCCATGTTGAATTGGCCGAAATCCTCGACGCGCTACACAGCTTTACCGTTTCGCAATGCTCGGACCCGGCAGACGAAGACAGCGTGGGCGGCGCTGATACGATCCTCGAAGCCGCCAGCGATTTTCATGCGAGATGCGTTAATTATCACACGCTCGATGCCCGCCGCGCCCGTCATCAGGAAGCGAGCGAATGACCGCCCACCGCGTCCTCGCTTGGGCATTTATCGTTGCCGCAACGGCTGCAATCGGGCTTAGCCTGTCCAGCGCATTCACCATGATCGGGGGTGTGTGATGCACGAGGACGACATCAAGCGCATCAAGGGCGAAGACCGGGATTATGACCCTTACGATTGGACCGCGCCGCCGCCCGATTGGGGACACGTCGCCCGCGTAGTTGCGGTGACAGTCGGCCCGATCGCCGCCCTCGTCATCATCATTGCGTGTCTTCCATGACGCGCCACACAGACGCTGCGTCCTCCCCGCAGCCGCAGGCGGGTGGCGACTTCCTCCCCGCTGCTCGCCTGCCCAACCAGATCCATCGCCTCCCTGCCGCGCGGGGAGCCGGGAAATACTCCCTCCCCGGTTAACTTGCCCCCGGATTGCCTCGCGGCGTCTGGGGGCGCTTTTTGGGTGGATAGGCTGTGCGCCGCATGGCTGATAAAAATCAGGGATACAAGACTATGACAAACCAAGAAAAAGAACTTCGCGCCGCGCGCGCATTATGGCTGCGCTTTGCAATTATCGCCTTTGTCATGCTGGTGGCTTTGCTGGCGGCAATGGCCGCTGAAATCGCAATGACCAACCACATAGCAAACGTCATCGCGGCAAGGGAATAAGGCAATGACACACGACGAGCCGCCGCCGCCCTCGCCAGCATCAAGGAGCGTGACAATGGATAGAGAACACATGCTGGACGAATTGGAGGCCGTCATCCTCGACACGCACGACCTTGACGTGACCGCCCGCGCCGCAAGATCGGTTGTGGCTTACTTGTTGACCGCCTCAACCACGCCAGACGACCAAGCCACAAACGCCGCGTGACGATCCGCACAGACGCGCAGATTGATCCTGTCGCGCCGCCACGCCGCTGCCTGCTGCCCTTGTGTCGTCAGACCCGCAACGGGCGCAGGCAAGGCGCACAAAGAGGCAATCGCCGTGTCAGGCGGTGCAAGTCGGATCTTGTCAGCGGATGGCGTCGATTCCCCGCAGGAGATCAGGAGCCAGACCGGGAAGATCGCGATTGTCAGACGTGTCAGCATCATCGGCAAGTTCCCGTTCCAGATCATCAAGGCTTTGCTCAGAGGCGGCCAGCATTGCGGCCAGATCCCGCGCAGCTTTGTTGCGCTCGGCCAGCCTGTCGTTCAGATCCCGCGTGGCCTCGGCGTTTTTCGCCTCAGACGCCGCATAGCCCGCGTTATAGCCTGTCACCCGCAGATATGTGCCACCGCCTGCCAGCGCGCCGCAAAGCGCGAGGATGACCCACGGGTTACCGATCAGTCGGAACATCCTCGAGCCTCACTTGCTTTGGCGACATGATCCCGTTGTCGATCATCTTTTGCAGGCCATGCGCCGCCGCCCAGATCGCCAGGACAGACGGCACAATGACCACCAGCGCGCCCGCAGTCGTCGACATGTCTCGGCCCATAAATTCCGCCACTGCGACAAGGCCCAGCGGGAACACGGCCAGCCAGACCACTAGGAACCAAGCGCCCTCGCGTGACCCGGTATCGCCGCCGATGACGTATGAGCGAAACAGGCGCATCATCAGAGATAGCCGAACAGTTCCCAATGTGGCCCGTCATTGAACGCCCGCTTGCCTGCCATGCGCTTGCGCTTGACGTATGCTGCAACCCAATTCTCAGGTGCCCCAGCCAAGTCATTGACCACGGCCCAACAGCCGCCCCACCGCAGCTTGACGTTGCTTTCCCGCGCCGCCTGCGTCATCGCCTCGGCAATGACATAGATTGCAGGCCAGTCCCAGACGGCTCCCCCGTCGATCCAAGGCACGAGGTCAACAGCATGGCCGAACCCGTCGCTTTGCTTTTGGTGCTTGCCGACCTGGCTGATACCGTCGATCTGTGACGCACCACGGCGATAGAGTGCATTCTGATCCGCCGCCGTTCTGATCCCGTCGAAAACAGTGAAGTCTTGTTCAGTGATCTGGATTGCCCGCTCGACCACGCGCACAAGATCCGGATGGACGCCCTGCAATTCCGCGCGTGATTTAGTGCCAAGTGAATATGTCATTCCGCCGTCCCCACAATAAAACTACCCGTTGTCGTCACTAAGTACCCGAACTCATTTGTGTACGTCCAAGCCGCTGACCCAATGTCACCCGGCTGCAATTCCGGGCATTCATCGCCCACCCAATCGTTAACCGACCAGGTGGAATCCTCGCCAGTGTAAATCGCCTTGGCGTCGCCTGCACCAGCACACAGCAGGCGGTTCACGCCGTTTTCGATGCGGGTTATGCGGGCAACCCAATCCGCCGATAAGTTGCCAGACAGTCGCTGCGTGACAGTGCCGTTGCCATTGTATCGCAACAGTTCAAGAGTAAGCGATGCCGGGGGATGATCTGCCACCAAGTCAATCGTCGTATTGGTGATCGAAAAACCAGCGACCAGCGCAAACGCCGCCGCCGTAAAAGTAAACGGCCCATTCATCCAAAAAACCCCATATTTATGGCCCACGCCACCCCAGCCCCAATCGC
>Ga0196901_1000798_pt1 | contig 16266 bp, 20 predicted proteins | sample CB_VirMetaG_FD_169099 | JGI IMG/M metagenome (GOLD analysis project Ga0196901, IMG submission 169099) | Freshwater to marine saline gradient viral communities from Chesapeake Bay - CB_1504_1 Viral MetaG (v3) (version 3) | ecosystem: Environmental > Aquatic > Marine > Coastal | place: USA... | reverse complement strand
GTTAACTTGAGTTCAGCAACAGTTATTAATCACGCTGATGCTCCAACATTCACAGTTAAATAATTAACTGTAACATAATATTAAAAGCGGTGTTTTCGAGCACCGCTTTTTTTATGAGTTAAATACACTTATAATGAAACATGCATCAAGTTTGTGGCAGGATCATCCTGGCATTCACCCTATAAAATTAAACAAACTAAGCCCAATGAGCTATCATTTTGATGACCGCTGGCGTTTGCGTGACTTGCCTAGGTTTGAACAGGGAGGACTATGGTATCCCTTGCTATACTACAAAGTAACTCCTGAATGGTGGAATACAAAGTTTAAGAGTTGGTTTGGTGCACAACCAGCTTGGCCGCATATTAATCCACCCACTATTAACGAGGATGACATGATATGGGCATTAAAATTAGGTAGTAATAGGTTGCAGGTATTACAACACCTGTGCTATACTAGTGCCGACGCAATATGTTTTGATGATGTAAATGATCTTATTAAACTAGGATTTTATCTCAGAGACGAGGATCCGCTACATGCTTGAACAATACAAAGAAATATGGGCTATTAAAACACTAGTAGACATTACGAAAACCAATGTTGTGCGTGGTACTGGTAAACTCCGTAACCAACAACGAAACTTTGAAACTCTACTACAGACTGTTAATATCTTATCACAAGCCTGGGAGTTTGGTGGGCCACCTAAACGAGAAACCTGGGGTGAATTTCAAAAAGCATTTAAAGACACTGGAGTAGCCTTTGGAACAAAGCACGAATTCTCACAAGAGATGATGGTTGATCTAAACGTATGGACTTGGCGATTTGGCGTAGAGCATTCAGAAGTATTTGGAAAACATGGTGAGTTATTGGTTAATCAACTACATAATATTCCTGTTATTACTGAGTTAGATGAAAACTGCCACTTAGACGTGCCTGTATTTGATACACAGAGCACGGAAAACCGTAATGTGCTAATAATATGTGAAACTCTCTTGTAGATAAATAACGTTGATGCTATAATACACAGGCACAACTATAGGCACAAAACAGGCAAACGAGTAAATAACCAATCAAGCATCACCCAAAGAAACGGTGAGAACGGTAACATGTCAATAAAAGACATAGAAAAAGAAAATCTAGAAGCACACGTAGAGTTATGCTCAGAGAGGTACAAAGCATTGCACGATAAATTCGATGCAGTGAACCATCGTCTTGACAAGCAGGAAGCAATGTTGTCAGAGATTCGTTCCGCTGTCACTACAAATGACCAAACTCGCAATAAGCAATTACTGACTTGGGGTGGTTCTTTAATCACTCTACTAATTTCTGCAGTCGGTGCCCTAGTATTCGTGATGCTAAAGTAAAAAACTTTTACATAACAACTACCTTAAACTAATAAATACATACATGTTAATAGAAGATATCATACCCGAAGGAATGGCCTGGGCCAAGCGTGGCAATAAAGTCGTGCGCAAATTTCGTTGCGCAGGCGGCAAACGCCATGGACGCATTGTTAGTAGCCCCCAGCAGTGTTTTGCTGCACCGGATATTAAGAAGCGTATGAAACTTAAAATAACCAAAGCTAGACTAGGATCTAGAATGATTAGAAAATCCAAGAAAACCAAACGGGTTAATCCAGCAAGCAAGCGAGTAGCTGCTCTTAATAGGACATCACGATGAAAATTAATGAGATCATAAAAGAAGGATACTATAAAATGCCTTCTATGGACAGAGAACGTTACACTGACTTGAGCAAAGAAGGCCTTGAAGGTCCGTTTATGACTCGCAGTGGTAAAGTAGTATACTATGATCCCAAAGAAGGAAGGTATTATGATCGTGACAGTGACATGTATTTGTCGCACGAAGAGTTCCAAGCATACGACAAAAGCCGTCCTGATGACTATACAATGAATATTAAGATGCCCAAGAAAGAAGCAGCGGCTAAAAATATAGCAGAGCATATTAATGAAACAGTTATCGTTAATGAAGTGCAGTATATTCTTAAGGCAGTGCAGGGCTTTACTGTAACACTAGGTAACATGGAAGATCCTAGACAAGAAACACAACTTAATTTATCAGATAAAAAAATTGATATGAGTGGTCCTCAGGGGTATATTACAATTACAGACGAGTTAAGTCCAGCAGAGCGCACAAACTTGTTGCGAAGAGCAACAGGTTCTGTTGTTGACGTACAAGTCAGTAACATGAGATAATATGAGATTTACAGAATTTAAAAAAGGTATTAGTGTCGCTATTACGAACGAGGAACAGGAAATTCTCGAAAAGATTCGTGATCAGGGCGACATAAGCAAGAAGAAGCTATCAGAGCGTGAACAAGTGATCGCTAATCAATTAGTCAACAAAAATATGATTGTTAGGAAAAAGGTCAATGACGATATCACATACCGGAAGTCATCTTCGCCAAACTATTGCTAGTATTGTTGACGCTACAGATTCGACAATAAAGATCCAAAAACTAGACGATCAAGTGCGTGTTAACCAGACAATTATCTGTCAACAGGGTTATAACTTTGTGATATCTGGCAGGCACGAGCGATTCTTTCTAAAGAAGAGTGCAGTAGCATTTGCTATCTGTATAGAATCTAATAAACCTGATGTTGCTCAGAAAATCAAATACTTGGACTCCAGATATCAAAAACTAACTGAAGACACTACTAACTACAAGGCAATATATGCCAGTACTAGAGATGAAATTAAAAGAATAACTATGATCAATAGATTAAGTGAGAGTTCTCCTAATCTCTATGCAGTTAAACATCAACTAACCCAAGCATTAAAATCAATTAAAATAGCATAAATACTTGCAACCTAGCTAAGGAAATAACATTATGAATCTTAACGACTTGATCCCAACTCCGAACAGCAAGCAAATTGCTGAGGTATCCCACAAAGTCTTTGGTCGTTCCATTAATGTGGAATCACTAACCAAAGAAAAAGCACAGTCATTGCGCGAAACATTTGCAGCAAGACTCGGTAAATTAGAATCTAAATTAGGTGCCAATATAGCAAACAATCCAACATATTTAGAAAACAAGTTATTCTTGGAAACTCTAGACACATATCTTGGTGAAGACGACGAGATGAGCGATGCTGCTCGTGAACTAGAACTATTTGCTGAGAACGATAGTGATTTGTATCAGCGTAGTGCTGTTCCGATTATGCGTAACCTAACTCGCAAGTACCGTAAAGGTGTTTACGATCCTGAACTTGCTGTTAAACTATGGAAGTATCACGCAGACCGTGCCGCTAAAGCATATAGCGAACAGCATAGCACAGGCGACGATTGGAAGACAATGTTTACTCCAAGAGATCGCATGGAAATGGCCAAGAGCATGGAAGATAGCTGGAGATCAGAAATGGAAGCTGGTAACTTTATGGAATCAGCCGAAGTTACAGAGAGTGTTATTGTTGAAGGTGAAATGGAAGCAGCAGAACAAGTTATGGCTTCCAAGAACATGGTGGATAAGATCCAGGGTATGGTAGAAGATTTAGGCGGAATGCTTAATGAAGATCTTCCACCATTAACAGACAGTATTCGTGATAACATGGATTCAGCAATGGCAGAACAGTTTAATCTTGCAATGCAACAGGTACTTGCTAATGCTCTTGAAGGTATGAGACAGACCAGAGAGCAAGTTGATGCCGCTGCAAGAATTTTAACAGGCGAAGCTGGTCCAGAAATGATGGGAGCACCAGTTGAAGCCCCAGTTGAAGAGCCAGAAATGGAACCAACAACTGACATGGACATGGAAGCACCTGCAGAAGAAGACTTTGCAGCCGCGGACGCCGCACAAGATGGTCAAGAAGAGCTAGGCAGAGCCCGCCGTTAATGAAAACTTTACTTGAATACATTGATGTAGTTGTAGAAGAAACTAGTCCAATTAATATTATTTTAGCAGTTGCTGAACTAATGCGTAAAGAAGCTGACGCTAGTCGTGAAACAGCAAAAACAAGCATCTTTGTATTTTTAGACAAGTTAAAGAACGCCGGATTATCTATTGATTATCCTGGGCTTAAGGCCTATTATGATGCTGATCCAAGATTATCCAATGTTATACAACAGTTTAACGACCGTGAGATTACATTTGTTGGCCAAGGCGATGAAGAAGAGATGCCTGATACAGGAGCACCAGTTGGTGAAGTTCCACCAGAGAAAAAAGTAAATCAGATGGCCAAAGCCGCTCTTGCTAAACGAGAGAGCATTGGCGAAGACGAATACGCCGCACTGGATAGTTTTACAAACAACTTAAACTTATCTCCAGAAGAAGACGCTAAGATAGCAGCAGGCCCAGATACTTACGAAGCTGACGAAAAACTAATGGCTAAGTTAATGGATCACTTTAAGGATGAAATGCCTTACGGAACACAAACAGGCAGAGACGGCGACCCGTATGAATTTATATTCCAAGAATTGGATAACATGGGATTAATTAAAGAAGAAGTTGAACTTGATGAAGCAAAAATTAAGGAGTTCAAAAAGGGCGATAAGGTCACTATTAAGGTGGCTAAGTCCATTGAACCTGAGATGCAACGACTAAGAAAAGAACTTGGTGATACTATTAGCGGCACAGTTATAGGACAATCAGGCCTGATTGTTATGGTAAAAACTGCTAAAGGTCAGATAAATCCTCATGTAAAAGATGTTATGAAAGAAGAAGTTGAACTTGATGAACGCAAACTTGATAAAGCTGAAAAAAGTAAAATGAAGCATTATGAAAAGAAAATAGACAAGAAAGATTTTATCGAACGTTATGGTAAAGATCGCGGCGAAATGGTCTATTACGCCACTATTACTAAGATGGCCAAGGAACACGCATAATGGCACACCTACCCACTAGCACACAAGCAAGGGAGCAAGCACAGGGCAATAATGTAATTGCACAACAGATTGCCATCATGGAAATTGCAGTTCTTGATGCTATTGCAGCAGGTGCATTTACTGCCAGTGTTACTGATACATCAACTGTAACCATACAGGGTGCTACTATTACTGGCAGTCCAATGACAGATAACGACACCCTGGGGCAGAACTACTACAAAGCCTGGCAAGGCACAACTGCTAATGCAGTATACACAGAGCAGATGAATGAAGTCATCGCTCACTTTACTGGCAAGGGATATACTTGCGCCCGTAAGAGCACCAGCGGTTCTTACCTTTATTTCTATATTACCTGGTAATTGTTGACATTACTGTATATTGTGTTAAAATGTATACATGATAACAGAACAATACGAATACCGTGCGTTATCTCGTAAAGAGGTAAACGGAAAACGGTTGTACTCTACGCCAGACGGTCTAACAGTACCAAGTGTAACAACAATCTTAGATGCTACAAAACCAGAGGAAGCCAAAGCCGCATTGCGTAATTGGCGCAAGCGTGTTGGAGAACAGCAAGCCAATGCAATTTCCAAAGAAGCAGCAGGTCGCGGCACTCGTATGCACAAGTGGTTGGAAGACTATTGCTTAACAGATGAAATAGGCGATCCCGGTAGCAATCCTTATAGCCAGCAGAGCCATAAGATGGCCGGTGTTATTGTTGAGCAAGGGTTGGATAAAATGGACGAATGCTGGGGGGTAGAGGTTCCCATGTATTTCCCACAAGTGTATGCCGGAACAACAGATTGTGTAGGTTTATATAACGGAAAGCCCGCTATTATTGACTTTAAGCAAACAAATAAGCCTAAAAAAACTGAATGGGTACAGGACTACTTCTGTCAGTTATGTGCATATGCAGAGGCACATAATGAAGTATATGGAACAGACATCCAACAGGGTGTTATCCTAATGTGTAGTAAGGACTATATCTTCCAAACCTGGATTATAGAAGGCGAAGAATACCAAAAGAATAAACGCATTTGGTGGGACCGTGTTGCTCAATACTACGGTGCTTGATCTAATAAATACTATATAATTAGGAGTTAAGCACAGTGGCTGTCGTACAAATTTCAAGAATCTCACACCGTAGTGGTGTTTCAGACAATTTACCACAACTTGCAAGAGGCGAGATTGGCCTTGCAGTGGATACCAGACGAGTTTATATTGGCAACGGTGGAACTGATGCTCCTCAAACCGAAAATTTAGAATTCCTTACCAACAGAAGTGATGTTATTACACTCGCTGACGCATACACATATAGTGATGCACAGATTGGTTTTTCAGCACAAACTGGTGCTAGTAGTTTAACCCCTATTACACGAAGCCTACAGAACAAGTTGGATGATTTTGCTAGTGTTAGAGATTTTGGTGCTGTTGGTGACGGCGCAACAGATGACACTGCCGCTATTAACCGCGCATTATATGAATTATTTGCTAGAGAGCAAGAGCAGCGTGTAAGACGCTCTTTGTTCTTCCCTGCTGGTAACTATGTAATCAGTGACACTATTAAAATTCCAACATATGCTAAAATAGTTGGCGAAGGCCCAAACAGTACTACTATCACATCAAGTGATGCAACTGGTCCTGTAGCACAAACTGCTGACAGTTTACAGCAAGTAGATGCAACTGTTGGATCTAATAGTGCAATTAGGCCTAGTTACATTACCATTGAAGGCATGAGTTTTACTAGTACGACTGACATCAACACTTTTGTAGTTGATCAGGCTAAAGGATGCACATTTACAAACTGTGTATTTGCTGGTCCAAATACAACTGTTCCAACCACTGTTGGAAATTCTAAAGCAAATGTGTTACTATCTAGCACAGGTAGCCATGAAACAGAGTTTGTTACTTTTAGAAATTGTACAATGCATGGTCAGAATTTCAATGTTATTGCTGACAACGATATGAAGAGTGTGTTATTTGATAGTTGCAATTTTTACACAGCATACAAGGGTATTAAGATTGGTGAAAGTATTACTGGATCAGTGCCAAGTATTCTCGGTCCCAAGGGCATAAAGGTTACTGGCAGTTTATTTAATGGCCATTATTCCAACGCAATTCATGTATATTCAGGTGCTATAGATTTTGTTAGTGCATATAACTATTTCAGAGATTGCGGAAATGGTGGTCTTGGTAGTGGTAATGCTTCAGCTGATGTTGTATTGTTTGACGGAACAAAGTGTTATAGTATTGGTGATAGCTTTGATAGACCTGCTGGCGACATCACAGCGACTACCAGAAAGATTGATCACGGCACTCGCAACATCATCACTGAAGATGAAATGCTAGCAGTTGGTAGCCATATCAGACGAGCACAAGCAAGTCTTGCACTTGCAAATAATACAACAGCGACCACTGGTGTTAGTTTTGCTGATAATGGCGATTATTATGCTGTTGAAATTGACTATTATATTAGTCGCAATTCCAAGTTTAGACAAGGAACACTAACAATTACTCATGATGCAACAGCACAGGTAATTGACGATAGTTTCCAGGAAAATAATGGTGATGTCGGAGTTAGTTTTAGTTTAACAAACGGCAGTAATATCACTACAATTAACTATACAACAGACAATCAAACCACTGGCACAATGTATTTTACAACTAGAATTATTCGTTAATTTAAAATGTGGAATTTAGAAACTCAAGCTAGGCTCAGTTCCTGGCATGCCTTCCGGCAAGAAATTAGTATATTACCAGTTGAGCAAGCAATACAAAAGACAAATGAACTGTGGATATCTGCTCCTATAAGCAATCCATACTACACAGCAGACCATCCTGAAGAATGGCCCGATCCCTGGCAATTAGTTGTGGATAACTCTTACGATGATATTGCAAGAGCCCTAGGAATGTTGTATACTATGGTTCTAAGTCATAAAGAGATTACAGGCGATATAAGGTGTTACCGTGATCGTAAAAGGTGTGAAGATTTTAACTTAGCATGGTTAGAGCATGGGAAATATGTGCTTAATTACGATCTAGAAGTTAGAGTAAATACAGAATTAGAACATATCAATCAAGCTAACATAATTAATGTGTGCACCAAAGAGGAATTATTCAATGAGTCAAATTCAAGTAACAAAGCGGGATGGCAGTAAAGAGCTATTAAATTTAGATAAACTACACAAGGTAGTTGATTATGCTTGTCAAGGAATTACTGGTGTTAGTCCCAGCGAAGTAGAAATTAGAAGTCATCTTCAATTCTACGACGGTATTAAATCTTCAGATATTCAGGAAACACTGATTAAGAGCACTGCTGATTTGATCTCAGAAGACACTCCTGGGTATCAGTATGTTGCTGGAAGATTAATTAATTATCATGTGCGCAAACAAGTATACAATGCATTTACTCCCTGGACGTTATATAAACTTGTTAAGCGTAATGTCGATATTGGTATGTATGACCCTGCGTTATTAACAGATTGGTCTGAAGAAGAATGGAACCAACTTGACGGCTATATTAAACATGACCGTGATGAAACATTAACCTATGCAGGCATGGAGCAATTCCGTGGCAAGTACTTGGTGCAAAATCGTGTCACAAAAGAGATATATGAAACTCCGCAGATGGCATACATGTGCATTGCAGCTACATTGTTTGGCAACTATCCTAAAGAAACAAGAATGAAATGGGTTAAAGATTATTACGATGCTATTAGCACTTATGTAATTAGTCTACCTACTCCTGTTATGGCTGGAGTAAGAACACCACAGAGACAGTTTAGTTCTTGTGTTCTTATTGAGACAGACGATAGCCTGGACAGCATCAATGCAACTACGAGCAGTATTGTTAAGTATGTTAGTCAGAAAGCTGGGATTGGTATAGGCGCAGGAAATATTCGCGCACTGGGTTCTCCTATCCGCAATGGTGATGCTTACCATACAGGAGTTATTCCTTTCTTTAAAATGTTCCAATCGGCTACACGCAGTTGCAGTCAAGGCGGCGTTCGCAATGGAGCGGCGACACTTTACTACCCAATTTGGCACTACGAAGTAGAAGATTTACTCGTATTAAAGAACAACAAAGGCACAGAAGATAACCGTGTGCGTCACATGGATTATGGGGTGCAGTTTAATAAACTTATGTATGAGCGTCTAATGACAAATGGTGACATTACATTGTTCAGTCCCAGCGATGTTCCTGGTCTTTATGAAGCATTTTTTGCTGATCAAGACAAGTTTAAAGAGATATATGAACGTGCAGAACGTAACACCAGGCTACGTAAAAAAACAATTAAAGCCAGTGCATTGTTTAGTGCATTCATGGAAGAGCGTAAGAACACTGGACGCATTTACTTAATGAATGTTGACCATGCAAACGATCACAGTTCTTTCAAAACAGACGTTGCACCAGTTAAACAGAGTAACCTATGTTGCGAAATTAACTTGCCTACAAAGCCGCTTAAAGATCTAAACGATCCAGAAGGCGAGATTGCACTATGCACTCTAAGTGCGATTAACTGGGGATTAATTCGCCGCCCAGAAGACTTTGCAAAGCCATGTGAACTTGCAGTACGCGGACTTGATGCTTTGTTAAGTTATCAGAATTATCCTGTTGAGGCGGCCCGTAATAGTACAATGAAAAGACGTCCACTGGGTATTGGTATTATTAACCTTGCATATTTTCTTGCTAGGAACGACACAACATATAGTGAACCAAACTTAGAACTTGTAGATCAATTTGCAGAAGCATGGAGTTACTATTTAATTAAAGCAAGTGCTGATTTAGCAGTAGAGCAAGGCGCATGCCCAGGAACGCCTGAAACAAAATACAGTGATGGTATTACCCCTAACCAAACATACAAGAAAGATGTTGACGAACTCGTGCCGCATCAGGAACGCATGGATTGGACAGGATTACGCGAACAGTTAGCCAATACAGGTATCCGCAATAGTACATTAATGGCACTTATGCCAGCAGAAACAAGTGCGCAGATTAGCAACTCAACTAATGGCATTGAGCCACCTCGTAGTTTTGTTAGTGTGAAGCAAAGCAAAGACGGAGTATTAAAGCAAGTTGTTCCAGGGTTCCCTTACTACAAGAACAAGTATGAACTACTATGGGATCAACGTTCTCCCGAGGGCTACATTAAGATCATGGCAGTCCTGCAAAAATACATTGATCAAGGGATTAGTGTAAACACAAGTTATAACCCACAGTTCTTTGAAGACGAGAAGATACCAATGAGTGTGATGCTCAAAGATTTGATCACTTGCTACAAGTATGGTATGAAACAATTATATTATTTCCAAACATATGATGGTGCTGGAGACGATATTAATGAAAAGCAAATTATTCAACTTAAAGTTCCAGAAATGCAAGATTCAGACTGTGACAGTTGTACAATATAAGAGGTAAAAATAAATGGCGGTATTAAACACAAGTAAACATGATCATACAAAGACAACGGCATTCTTTGGCGGTGATATTGGTATGCAACGATACGACACAGTGAAGTATCGTCAGTTCGATAAACTTACTGACAAGCAACTAGGTTTTTTCTGGAGACCTGAAGAGGTAGATATTCTCAAGGACAGCAAGGATTTTAAAGAACTCCTGGATCATGAAAAGCATATCTTTACTAGTAATTTAAAACGTCAGATTCTGCTTGACAGTGTACAAGGACGTTCGCCTAACCTTGCGTTCTTGCCTTGCGTTAGTTTGCCTGAACTGGAGACCTGGATTGAGACCTGGGCCTTTAGTGAGACAATCCATAGTCGCAGTTACACACATATTATCCGTAATGTGTATGCAGATCCAAGCAAGATATTTGATGAGATGATGGATATTAAAGAGATTGTTGATTGTGCAGACGACATTACCAAACACTATGATGATCTTGTGCGCATGGTAGGTTGGTATAACCTTCTTGGGGAAGGCCGCCATCTTGTTGTTAGCGGTAAAGAGCACGACACTACAAAGGTTAATGGAAACTTTAGCAATGTTGCTACTGAAATCAACGTTGACTTATATGCACTAAAAAAGAAACTATGGCTAACACTAATGAGTGTAAACATCTTAGAAGGTGTTCGTTTTTACGTTAGTTTTGCATGTAGTTGGGCATTTGCTGAACTCAAGAAGATGGAAGGCAATGCTAAGATTATCAAGTTTATTGCCCGTGATGAAAATGTACACCTAGCAAGCACACAACAGTTAATTAAGATACTTGTTAAGGAAGACTCAGATTTTGCTAAGATTGCTCAGGAAACAGAACAGCAATGCATTGATATGTTTGTTAGTGCTGTTGAACAAGAGAAAGCCTGGGCAGAATACTTGTTTAAAGATGGATCAATTATTGGACTTAATACACGGTTACTGGGTGACTACATTGAATGGATTGCCAACAAGCGTATGATTGCTATTGGGTTAGCCAGTCCATTTAAAACACCAGCAGCCAATCCGTTGCCATGGACACAAAAATGGATCAGCGGTGGTGATGTACAGGTGGCTCCTCAGGAAACAGAAATAAGTTCATATATCATTGGTGGAACAAAGCAGGATGTAGATGACAAAACATTTGGTGGACTCAGCCTCTAACAAAATTTAATAAATGTTTATACAGGAATTTTCTAAATGAATGAACTAACAAGTAAACTAACAGTATACACAAAAGATTGGTGCCCATATTGTGTGCAGGTTAAGAATCAATTAGCTGACATGCATATTGAGTTTGAAGAAATAAACATCGATCTAGACAAGGCTGCCAAAGCCTTTATTAAAGATCGAGGGTTTAAGACTGTCCCACAAATCTTTCATAATGGAGAGTTGTTTGTGGAAGGCGGTGCAAGTGGTCTTGCTAAATTATCTCTAGTAGAAATTAAAGAAAAGCTAAACGGCTTTGGACTAAGTGGCCTCAGTCTGTGAAATACCGCGTCACAACAATGTTTAAACGAGGAATACTTGATAACGCTGGTAAAGCAACAACACGAGCATTGACAAACATGGGGTTCGATACTATCATGGATGTTAAGATTGGAAAAACCTTTGAACTAGAATGCGATCCCAGTGACATTGAGAAGATTGCACAATCACTGAGAAATCAGGTTATGGAAGACTATATTATAGAAGAATTAACATAGCATATATTTTAAGCAATAAATAATAGTATGACTAATCCAATAGTAAGAGTAGGAGATATAAATTCTGGTGGCGGTGCTGCTCTAACTCCCCATCTTAATATAACAGTAAACGGTAAGCCGCTGGCAAAGTTTATGTCAGTAGTTACTCCGCACCCGCCATGTCCAGATGTTCCTGTGCATTGTGCGGCAAAAGCGGCGTTTCCAGGAAGCATCAAGGTTATAGCCAATGGCACACCAGCATTAAGAGTTGGAGACATAGATACCTGTTTGCATCCTAGAATAACCGGAAGTTTAAACGTAGTATGTGGATAAAATAGATGGCATGTATAGTAGCAGCAATTAAGAGTGGTGGATTTGGTTTCAGTGCCATGGGTGGCATAGCCGGTGGATTTGGCGGACTGGCAAATGCTGCTGGACCAATCGCATCAGCTATTAGTAGTGTTGCTCCTGTAGCCGCACAAGTAGCCAGCGTTAGTTCTTTGGCAAGTGTCGCAACGGCACTCCCCACAGTAGCAGCTATTGCTAGCAGTGGCGGCAACCCACTAGCATCAGTAACATCAGGATTATCTGGTGCTATGAATTCAATAGGTGCAGCAATATCACAGGGAACAGGTAGTATTACTGGTGTGTTAGGGTCTGGATTTGATAGCATCGGTGGAACCAGTTTTGCTGCAGGTCTTACTAGTCATGCTGGAGAATTATTTGGTTCAGGACCGTTGCAGATGATCCAAACTCTAGGAGGCGCTGAAGCATTTTCAGCTATATCTGCAGACATAGCCGGTCCAATGGCCAACGCATTGACAGGGCAATTTGGTGGTGCTATCAGTAGTATTACCAAAGCATTGCCCTTAGATGGTAATTTTGGTAACTTCTTAGGAAGTGCTATTCCTGATATGAATGCACTAGTAACCAACGGCTTAACAAACTTTATGCCTAATCTTGCTATTCCAGGGTTTGCGGGAGATCTAGTTAATCTAGGTTCATCATTTGATCTTAGTGACTTAACAAACTTTGGTAACCCTGGACAACTTGTAGGTAAACTGTTAAATCAAGGCGCGGGCGGCATTACTGGATTAACATCAGCCCTTCGTGAAGTGGGTCTTGACACTAATTTAATAGCCAACCTTGCGAGCAGTGAATATAACGATATATTGAATGATGCTATGTCTAGGATCACCAATCCTGAGATGATTGCAAATGCACAAGCAATGCTAGGTTCAAACATTCCTGGGTTAAAAAGCATGGCAGACTTTACTGATTTATCTAAAATATTGCCTACAAGTTTTAATGATATTATCCCAGATACAATTGATCAATTCAGAGAGGAAATACAAGCGGTTGATATTGGCAGTATTTCTACACCCAAAGATCTAGGCAATTTAGTGGGAAGTCTTCAAACAGTTAGCTTTGATGCTATTAAAGATTTTACAGATTTAGTTGATCCTGAAGCAGCCGTACAAATAGCATCAGATTTCCTAGGCGGCAGTGGCACAAATAGTGCTGTAACAGTTACAGACATCATGGGCAGTGTTGGCGGTGTTGGCATTAAAGCAGCCAACACTGCTTACCAAACAGCAATGGCTGAAATGGATGATCTTGGTGCATTTGGCAATTATAATACATTGCAATCACAGATGCAAGCAGGCATTGCTGGTAGTTACACCACTGGCAGCGGTACATACGGCGTTGATACAATTGAGGATCCTGAAGGCGGTAGTTACGATGACTTAGATGCCTTTGTCGCTGCCAAAAAATCCCAGATTGAAGCAGAGGTTTCTAATATTGCAAATAACAGCACCTGGAGTGGTGCATTTGGTGCAGCAAAATCAAACTTCACTACAATGCAAAATAAAATTTTAACAGAAGATATTAATCAGGCAAAAACAGACTTGCATTTAGCATACAGAAATAATGCACCTGACAATGCATATTCATTTATAGCAGGACTAACTGATAAAGTTGCAGATCCAGATAAACTAGCTCTTATTCAAGGCATGACTGATGCCAATCCTGACAACAAATGGAAAGAATACATGCAAGGTGCTACAGCAGAAGCACAAAATATCAACCAAATGGAAGCATACGGAATAATTCCCAGAGCCTCTAAAATAGCATAAGGATTTATTCTATGCAAAAAATGTTGGAACCCTTCCAATTATTTGATGCTGACCGGTGTAAAGAAATAATACGCCTAGCTCAACTTCAAAAGTTACAATCCGGACGTGTTGGAAATGGTGAAATTCCTCGTGAAGATACTCAGGTTCGAAAAAATAGTGTATCATTTATAGAATTTGACACTGAAACACGTGGTATCATGTGGGGTCTTCTTTTGCCCTATATTCAAGATCATGAAGTAAAATATCTCGAGCATCCGTATCAGGTTAGTTGTTATCAGCCAGGGGAGTTTTATAACTGGCACCAGGATTATACACAAAATACACGAAGACGAAAACGAATAGCTACGCTAACATGCACATTGCAAACAGCGCCTGGCGCTATCTTTGAAACAGAAAAAGGAAACTTTGATCTGGGTGTAGGTGAAGCAGTAATAATTCCTGCAGAACTTAGCCACCGAGCAACAGCGCCAACCAGTGGTGAACGCTGGTCTTTTACAGTTTGGAGTTGTGTTGCTAAAACTGATGCTGAACTAAATGAAGATATTATTGCTCTAAAAGTATAAATCGGTAAATCGGTTATAATAAATTGACAAAAAACTCTAAATGTAGTTAAATAGTACTTGTAACGTTGAAGCATATTCAACGATAGTAAGACGCCGGGGCAGAGCCGGCCACCTCCACCATAAACACATTTACTGAGTGTGCTTATGATGGGGGTGACACAGGATCGATTGCTATTCAGTAAGATATGTGGAGTTGCCGGGATCTAAGCGCCGTTACCGCGAAGAAAACTTATAATTGCTAATGACAATTATGCGCCAGAAATGGCATTAGCGGCTTAGTCTAACTAAGAACGTGGGGGTTGGCAACGTACCTAGCAACAGAAACGTTGCATTATTTTGTGGAATACACGTAAATACAGTATGACTATCAATATACCAGGAGATAGCTGGCTTTTAACAGCAGAGTTTGCTCGACAAGGGCATGACTTAATTCTTGTTGGCACAGACGGCAAAGAAATCTTATTAAAAGATTACTACATCAATCCCCAAGACTTAGTTACAGATACAGGTGCGATAATACAAGCAGAACTAGCAATGAAACTTGCTGGTCCTCTTGCCCCTGGTCAATATGCATCAACTGAGTTACCTCAAGGTCAAGAAAGCATTGGACGTATTGATGCTATTGAGGGTTCGGTTGAAGCAATACGTGTTAGTGGTATTCGTGTTGAACTTCAAACTGGTGATGATGTATTCCAAGGTGATGTTATCATTACAAAAGATAAAGGCTCAGTGGGCATTACATTCGTTGATGATACTATCTTCTCGTTAGGCGAGAATGGTAGAATGGTTCTTGACGAAATGATCTATGACCCGACAGAGCAAACAGGTAAGTTTGGACTTAATCTAGTTCAAGGTGTGTTCAGTTTTGTTAGTGGCAATATCGCTAAGACGGGTGTTGACAGTATGACTGTGACAACACCTGTTGCATCAATAGGTATTCGTGGCACCAAAGTTGTTGGTCAAGCAGCCCAAGAAGGAAGTGTTAATACGCTTTCACTATTACCAGAAAATATAAACGGTATGCAGATCATTGGTGAAGTTACAGTTAGTAACCAAGCAGGGTCAAGTGTGTTGAACACAATGGGTGCTACGTTGTCTGTCAGTAGTTCATTCCAAGCACCACCACCACCTGTTCAAATGAGTCAAGATCAAATTCAACAGAAATTTGGTGCTGCTCTTACAACACTATCAACTGCTAGTACAAACAAAGCGAAAGTTGAAAGCAAGCAAGCAGAAGAAAAAGCACAGGAAGCTGAACAAAAGGCAGAAGAGGCAGTTGCAGAAGCAGCTGAAGCAAAGGCTGAGGCAGAGACTGCTAAAGAAGCAGCATTAGAAGCCAAAGCAGAAGCAGAAGCGAGTGGTGACGAAGCAGCAATTGCAGAAGCGGAGGCGGCACTTGCAGAAGCGGAAGTCCTAGCAGCGAAAGCAGAGACTATGGTGGCTGAAGCTGAAGCAGTTGTAGCAGAAGCAGAACAAGCTAAAGAAGCGGTCCAAGAAGCAAAACAGGTTCTAGAAACTGCAACTCAAGAACTCCAAATTCAAACACAAGCAGCAGAATCTGCGGCACCAGCAGAGGCACCAGCAGAGGCACCAGCAGAGGCACCAGCAG
>Ga0196901_1000792_pt1 | contig 16330 bp, 10 predicted proteins | sample CB_VirMetaG_FD_169099 | JGI IMG/M metagenome (GOLD analysis project Ga0196901, IMG submission 169099) | Freshwater to marine saline gradient viral communities from Chesapeake Bay - CB_1504_1 Viral MetaG (v3) (version 3) | ecosystem: Environmental > Aquatic > Marine > Coastal | place: USA... | reverse complement strand
ATGATCTGTCTAATGCTGGAGCTAGTATATCTTTTCTAAATACTCCCGCTGCTACTAACCTAACAATTAAGACTATATCAATTCCGGCTAGGTTTGTGCTTAGTAGGACTTTTCCAGCAGTAAGAACTGCTGAGTATAACAATACCAGTCCTGTATTAATTAATAGTAATGCTTATATTATCAACGCTAATCAACAGTCTTTTGCGCTACCAGAAGGTGTAGCCGTTACCTCTACTTCAGAGTTTATGGTGTTTTTATCTGGTGTTTACCAGCAAGAATCTGCCTACACATATCCTTCTATTAACCTTGGCTATGCTGGTATTGATATTGGCGATAATACTGCTACTAAACTGCTACTTAACTACGTTAACAATACTACTGATGACAGTGTTAACCCTAAAGTTGTTACTAATGTGGGTTCAGTTACTTTTAGTAACGCTTCTGGGAACTACTCGTCTGTATATAGTGGTTCTAACTACTTAATAACGCCTAGTAGCAATGATCTTAATATTCATAATAAATCGTTTACGCTAGATACTCATTTTACTACTACTCTAGGCGCTAGCATGGCGTCAAACCAGACGCTATTTGCTAGATACCAAGATGCTGATAATTATTATATACTAAGAACTGTAGGAGCTAACTCTAATGTAGGTTTTGTAGTTAATAGAGCTGGTAGTACTTCAGAGCTTTATGGCGGTAACGCTAATGGTGGCGTAGGCTACCATGTAGCCGTTACCCACGACGTAAATAACGCAGAATTAACACTATACGTTAATAATGTTAAAGTTAGTACTAGTAATTACTTAGACCCAAGCTCTGCTAGCGGTCCTGTATTAATAGGTAGTGGTAATACTATAGCACAAGGACTTACAGGTTCTATAGCATTTACACGCTTTACAGATGGTGTACGCTATAGAGGTAACGGTGCCGAGCCTGTCAATCTTGTTAGTAGTTTTACTACACAGCAAAGTGCTCCACTAGGTATGATAGATCCTACTGATTCCCTAAGTATAAGAGTATTTGATGCTGAGGTTACGGTAAATGATAGATTTAGCTCTATGGCTGATCGCAAGCCTGATAAGGGTATAGCTTCTACACGTAAGTTTGATACAATAATATTTGAATCACAAGCTGGTTACGAAAAACGCAGACTACGTTCTAGACGTTCTAAGAGAGAATATGATCTATCATATACTAATATAACAGGTATTGAGAAAACTGCTATAGAGAATTTCTATAACGCTAGAAGTGGAGAATATGAAGCTTTCACATTTGACTTGTCACATATCAATGAAGCTGGTACAATTACTACAAGATTTGACGGTCCGCTAACAGTACAACAAGTACTTTCGAACGGCCCAGAACTTGTTAGCAACTTTTACGTTGTATCCTTTAAATTAAAAGAGACATATGATTAATGACATCTAGAACTTATGACGTAATACTTAAGGTAGATAATGCTCATGGTTTTGCTAGTTCTAACTTTATTGTTGGTAATACTAGCTTAACTGTGGCTGTTATTGCTAATGTAGACCTTGCTACTAATGTACTTAAGGTTAAGCTATCTAATCTTATGCAAGAGTTTGACTTTACAGAAACTATACATTCTAATAGTATTACTACTACTGCTACTGTTCCTTTAACTAATAGGCCTTTTAATCCAGCAACTATGTCTGGTAATGTTACTACTGCTACAGCTACTATTCAGTCTGTAGCTCCTAGTACTTTTATTGCTGAAAAGAACGCGTTTACTCAAAACCCAGTAGTTCGATTGTATACTATATACTACCCAGGAGATACATGGTACCCACCTAATAAGTACGGTAATCCTACTGGTCAAGGTGCCGGAAGATCTTGGCCTTCTAATTTTCCTATTCGATTCGCGGAAATTAGGGGTGACTTAGTATCTGATTTAGCTTATAACGTTATCTTTAACGGTGAGTCTTTTATTCCGTACCCTATTAATATTTCAGGCTTTGATCAAAGCTCTGATGGTAAGATTAATGATTTAAATATCACTATATTTAATAGCGATAATATTATATCAAGACTCGTAGAAGACCCATTCTTAGTAGGCAATAATACCTCTAACTCTGTAGTAGCACTAATTAACTCAGAGTATCTGCACGGCGTTGACCCTAGAACAGTAATATCAGAGCCTTCTGATGTTGGTTCTGTGGGTTCTGAAGCCTATGATACTTTATATAGAGCTAGAGCTAATGGGTTATTTTATAGTGAAGACGTAGTAGGTTCTTATGGTATGGCTAACGCTTCTTTTACCAAAGAACAAACACTGTCCATTAATGGGATATGGCAAGAACAAAAGGCAGATACGCGAGATTTACTTGGTGGTGTAGTTGATATTACTACTACCTTTGCTAATTTCCTGGATGTGTGGCCTGAATATAGCAGTATTAGGTACGTAACGTCTAATGTTATAGAGGTTTATAATGCTATTCCTTATAGAGTTGGTGATAATGTTAAGATAGCTGGCGGAACTATACAAGCTACTGTTCAGCAGATAGAAGAAAATAGAATGTTATTCCTTTCTAATCCTATCGACCTTAATGCTAGCGTAGGTACCCCTCTTTACATAGTTAACGCTGGTGCTGATTCTGAAAGCTATATTAAAGATACATTTAAGATAAATAACTTAGAAAGCCTTGGTGAAGATGTTGGTACTTTTGGGTTAGTATCTTGGCTACAGTACTTTAAAATTGTTACTCCTAAGCGTAAGTATTATAAGAATACCTGCCAGTTTCAATATAAAGGCGCTGAGTGTCAGTACCCTGGGTTTGGAGAATTACCTATCCCAGGTACTAATAGGCTTTCTAATGCTAACCCTATTGCTGCTAATAATCAGATAGCATCTGGACCTGGCGGCGATGTGTGTTCTAAGTCTCTAAAAGCTTGTACTATACGTAATAATGAAATACACTATGGTGGATTCCCTGCCACAGGTAGAACAATACCGAGACAATAATGTCTAAAATTAAAGGCTGTATTCTTCCGTGGGTACATATGATGGGCGGCTTAACTGGTAAGTACTATCCCTGTTGTTTTGTAGAATATGAAGATAATACCTTAATTATGGGTGATCATTCTGACAAAATACTTGATGTATGGAACGGTGATGCCTATAAACAGCTACGTACTGATTTCCTATCTAATGATATACCTGATGTGTGTCAACGCGCCTGCTATAATAAAGAAGCCCATAATGATATTAGTAATAGATTGCAGGCTAATAATAGATGGGCAGATAAAGCGGGCTTACAGCAAGATACTGCTATAGATGGTTCCGTAGACAATACACCTATATATTTAGATATTAGGTTTGGTAATACTTGTAACTTCAAGTGTAGAACCTGTGGACCACATTCTTCTACTAGTTGGTATGCGGATGCCTTGTCTTATAATAAAATTCCAGACTATTATACAGATAACGATGCTTTATGGAGTAGTTTACCTATAATTGTGCCTAATATAGAAGAAGTTTATTTTGCCGGCGGCGAGCCTTTAGTGCAGGAAGGACATTATAAATTACTGCTATACTTAATAAGCTCTGGCTTCGCTAAAGACATTATTCTTAACTATAATTCTAACCTAAGCTATACTAAGTACAAACAACACGATATTAAGACTCTATGGAATAACTTCAAAAAAGTCTCTGTATGGCCTAGTATTGATGGTTGGGGTACTAGATTAGAGTATACACGTAAGGGTATAAGTATTAACAAGCTGGTAGAGAATCTACAATTTTATAAATCTTATATTAGTACTATTAGCTGTGTTATAAGTATTTACAGTATAACCTCTATGCCTGACTTTATACTATGGGCAAAGGCTAATAACTTTAATTATCATGGTACTACTCTAAGTAACCCAGAAAATCAAAAAGTTACATGCTTACCTAAAGAAGCTAAGAAACACATTATAGATCTATATAAGGCATTTTGTGTTAAACATTCCGATATACTAACTACCGAAGACTATAAGCAAATAAAAGCTTGGTTATCCTCTATGCTAAGTGTTGACGACTCTAATTTACTTCCAGCCTTTAAAGAAGAACAGTTAAGACTAGATAAGCTACGTAATGAAAGCTTTTCTACTACATATCCAGAGTATGCATCATGGTTCAACAGTATCTAGGATTAAGACATGAGTATGGGGTATGTGATTGCATTACATTAGTACACTCTTTTTATAAACAAGAGCTAGGTTTAGATTTTATTTTACCTGATTACCCACATAGCACTCTGTGGATGAGGCATTTTACCCTTGAAAGTATAGATGACTTAGCATCAAAGTATTCTGTAAAAGTTAAATTGACAGAAGGTGAAAACTATGATGTAATAGCTTTTAAGACAAGAAATTGTAATTTTATTACGCATTTTGGCATACTACTTAAGCCGACACAAATGCTTCACATAGAAGAGGGGGGAGTCTCGTGTGTGGAACGTTTATCCGACTATTGGATAAATAACATACATTCTCTTTATAGACATGAATCATTGGTATGATAAATATACAGGACTACCCTACGACCACTTAGGTGATAGTCCTATTACTGGAATAGACTGTTTTAATCTTTGTAAACTAGTGTTAGAACAAGAACTAGATATAAAAATCCCCTATACAACTTCTGATTTTTGCAATATAGTCGATGAAGACTGGTATTCAAAAACGCATGAGCAGTTTATGCTTACCGCAGCACAAGAAGAATACGGTTGGCATAAAGTATCTGAGGCTCAAGTATACGATGTAATACTTATGAGTATAGGTTCTACTAATGTAACTAATCATTGCGCTCTATATGTAGATAATAACAAGATGCTGCAAACTATGATCGACCATAAGAGTTGGATAGCTCCTTATGGTCGATATTATAAACAATATACTATAGGGATATATAGATGGAAATCTTTACTAAACTAAAAGAAGACATGAACGCTCACGCAATGAGAGATTATCCTAGAGAGTGTGTAGGTATTATAACTAAAGACTTTACATACATCCCTTGTAAAAACATAAGTGATACTCCTAAAATAACATTCTTCTTAGATCCTGCCGACTTAGTAAGACATGACGATAATATATGGGGTATCTTTCATTCCCACCCAGGAGATACTAACCCTATCCCAAGTAAAGATGATAAGATAAGTGCGGCTTTTAATCAGTACAACTTCTTAGTAGGCTTTAATAATATCTTTTATATTTACTGGTACGATGCGGCCCTAAACGCTCTAAAATTTGATAAATTTAAGGAAATACACCTTGCAAATAACTCTTAAAGTTCACTCAACACTAACTAAATTCTTTGGAAATAATACTTTTAAGGTAGATGTTGATAGACAATCAGATATTGTATATTACTTACGTAGTATGCATCCTAGATTCATGAACTACTTACGTGTGCAGCTCGATAATGGGGCCGAAGAGAGTTATGTATTTTTAGATAGAGACTTAAATATAATGAACTTAGATGAGCTACAGATTAGAAAAGCAAGAGAAGGCGATGTATTACATATAGTACCCGCTATTATTGGCGGTGGCGGTAAGCGTGGTGGTATATTAGCTATTCTAGCTATTGCTGTTATTGGCTTTGCTACCTTTGGTGGTGGTTTAGCCCTCGCAGGAGGAGCTGCTGCTTCAAGTGGTGCTGCGGCTACTGGTGGTATATTATCAGGTATTAAGGCTGCATTTGCAGGACTTAGTACTACAATGCAAAGCTTAGTAATTAATGTTGGCTTAAGTCTAGTAACCTCTCTTTTCATGAAGACGCCTAAAAGTTCTGCCGGAGAAGCTACTAGAGAAAATGACATGTATGGCGGGCTTACTAACTCTACTACTAGTGGCACTTCCGTGCCGTTACATTATGGTTTAGTGAGGGTAGCGGGTCAGTTTGTGAGTGGTTATATACAATCTACTGTTCATGATAAAAATGCTACTATTCGTGTAGGAGATAGTTTCTAATGGCTATTACTAAGAATTACGTAAGACACGCAGGGGTTATGCTACCTAAGATTGTTGGTTCTAAGGGTGGTAAAGGTCGTTCTCCTATTGAGAAGCCTAATACGCTATTCTCTTCTGACATACTATTTGTAACTAATGCTATTGGTGAGGGGCCTATTTATAGGATAAACCCTAACGGCCCGCAAGATATTCAAATACAAGATGGCAGTATTGACGACTTAATTAACTTAGAGGGTGATGGGTTAGAGAATGAAACTTCTTTTAAAACACTAACTTCTACAGGAACAACTACACAAGGCCCTTTAAGAATATTCGGAGAAACTATTACTACTCCACAAGCTTTAAGCTCTGGAGTTACTTTGAAAAACGGTAATGTAGCCGGTGTCCCGTCCTCTTCGGTAACGCTGCAAGAGACTAGCACAGCCCCTTGGGACGCTATTGACTTTGGTTTTATAATTAACGGTCTAGGCCAGAGTAATGATAATGGCGACGAGCTACCTTATACACTTACTGTTCGGGTGACTATGTATGATAAGCTAGGTTCTACTGAGATAGCACAAGTTAGTAAAAGAATAGATGGTAAAACTACTACTTCTTTTAAGTTTATAGTTAAAGTAGTAATTCCTGAAGAGTATAAGTCGGATGATGGTTACCGTTTTACTGTAGAAAAGACTAGCGCAGACTCTGATACTTCAAAGAAAGTAGATCAAGTCGAATTTATAGGCTGGTCTGAGATTGAAAACTCTCCACAAGCATATCCAAGAACAGCTTTAATAGGTTATGCTATTAAGGCAGAGAATGAACATACCGGTGGTGTTCCTAATTTCACTTCTATGGTTAAAGGTCTTCTAGTAAAAGTACCTAGTAACTACAATCAACCTATATTAGAGAATGGGGAGATTGATTGGAGACAGCTAGAAACTCAAATAGATAGTGTATACTCTGTTGAGAACCTAGGATATAGATTACAGAAAACTGGGAGCACTTTATTATATGATTTAAACCCACAAATTTATGTAGGTACTTGGGATGGTAGTTTTACTTATTCATGGACCCAGAACCCTGTGTGGATAGTCTATGACATTTTAACTAATGATACTTATGGGTTAGGTATACCAGAACAAAATATAGATAAATATAAATTTTACCAAGTAGCCCAATATAATGATGGCTGTGATAGTACTACGGGTACTTTTAATGGCGTATCTGGAGTGGCTGATGGATCTTTTAGATATAAACCAAGAACTCAGTATACTAGTATACGCGAGAATCAGATAGGCTTGCCTAAAGGTACTGTGATAAGAGAGCGCCGTTTTATCATGGACGTATCTATTACTGAGCAAGAGCCTTCTATGGACCTACTAAATAAGCTAGCTTCCACCTTTAGGTCGGTGCTTATATATTCTGGGGGTAAAATAAGCTTAGCTACTGACATGCCAGATGAATACCCAGTAATGATGTTTAACGAGGCTACTTTCAAAACAGGTAGTTTTCAAATATCTGGTACAAAAGAAAGTGATGTATTCACTGGAGTTGATGTTAGTTACATAGAGCCTACAAACCACTTTAAACGTGAAATAATTAGGGTTGACGCTACCGATGCTAATGATGGTACTGACGCTACTTACATAGAAAATATATCTAGTATTGATCTACAAGGGGTTACTCGTAGAGGTCAAGCTATGAGAACTGCTCAGTATATGTTAGCTTCTTCTAAATATCTACGTAGAAGTGTAAGTTTCACCGCAGGTACTGACGCTATTAATCTTAGCCCTGGCGACGTTATTTCTGTATCTTCTCAAGGTACTGGTATAGCTTACGGCTATGGTGGTAGGGTAGCTTCAAACTCTGCTATAGGCGGTAATAGTGCTGTTTATTTAGAGCACTTTACTGCTCCTAGCCTATCGCAAGGTGTATTTACTAATAATACTTACCCTATAGCCTTACGGGTAATTAACCTAGCTAGTGATAGAATGGAACTGTATCTAGTAAGTAACTCAGCTTTCACCTTAACAAGCACTGATAATGTGTCTACAGGAGTCGACTTAGCTACTGTTAACATATTAGGTAGGTTTGATAATATTACTAAAACCATAAAACCGTCGTCAAGCTTCTCTGCAAATAATGTACCTATTAGGGGCGACTTATGGAGTCTTGGGGAGTTTGAGAATACAGGCAACTACTACACAAATAAGTCAGGTAAGCTGTTTAAAATTACTGCTATAGGTAGAGAGCCAGAAGAAGAGGCTATAACTATATCTGCTCTAGAGTATGTATCTAATATATACGTAGACTCAGACACTTTTATAAACTATGAACCAACTGCTTATACTGATATACTTAGCCCACTTTCTACCCCTCCTACTCCTATTTTTAATTTAAGAGCAGTACCTAGAAGAACATTAGACGGTTCCGTTGTAGTAGACGGCATACTAGAGGATAGAACTGAACGCTTAGGTTTTGCACAAGATTTTTCTACAGAGTTCTTCGTATCAAAACCTTCATCTTCTAGTGTGGTAAGTAATGTAACTATTGCTAGCCCTCTATCCCTAGTTGTTAGCTCTTTAGAGCCTATAGAAGATGATGCAGTATGTGCACTAAGCGGTAAGAATGGTTTTACAACTCCTGTAGGGGATATCAAATTACTATGTAACTCCTATACAGTAGTAGATACTGTAGGAGGTACTCTGCCTGGTAATGTACAGATATCCGTAGAAGGTCTATCTTCTTGTTTTGACGATAACTTTTATAAACATGTTTTAGAGGTAAATGATGATGGTGTATTTGCAGGCCTAAAAGGTGACGACTATTTAACCCTACCTGTTGTAGCTAAGTCTGAATCTTTAGCTGCTCTAAACTTTATTGGGTATAAAACCACTCTAAGCGACGTGTCTAGGAGGATAGTTGACTACGATTTAGCTAATAACACTATAAAATTTGATAATTCGATTACTAATGACTTATCGTTAGCAGCTGTTTTACCTATAGCTCCTTTCTATGTAAGTATAAATCAATTATTAGACTCAAGATACTATGCCAATAACACTTTTTATGTTACTGGTAGTGATATGGTATACTCTACAGAAGGACCTGTTGACAATAACCTTAGCGTAAATACTATTAATATTGATGTAAAACCTAGGAAGCCTTCTTTTGTTAGACTATATGTGGATGGTATTCTAAAAAATAGCGGACAATATACTGTTAATCCTAATTATAACTCTAGCCAATCTGCTAATATTATGTACTCTTTATTTGGTAATGAGATGTATTATAGAGTTGAGGTTGATCACTATACTGTGCCCGCTATAGAAGTAGGAGATTTAGTTCAGACTTCCAGTAAGAACACTTTCTCAGTATTAAATACCAGCTTTTCTACAGATAGTCCTTCTTATGACGATGCACTAACATCTAATCTAATATTCAAGATACAACTAGCCGATACACCAAGAGCTAACCTAGCCGGCTTTAGCTTTGTTAATGTATCTACTAATCCTGTAGGTACTTTAGGTAACATTAGCGGTAATACTCTTACTTTTGATTATGATACGGCAGCGTACCCAGGAGTTTTCAGCTTAGCTAACTCAGGTATTTATAGCATTGATGTTAACTCGCAATTTGAAAAGTTATTTTTAACTTCTGATATGATTATACCGGACCTTCAAGAAGGTGTTACTGTAGTAAGAGCTAGAAATAGGAATTTATTAGGAAGAACTAGTCCTTTTGTACAAAAGTATATAACAGTAGATGGGCTACCTATACAAAGAGTAGAAAATTTAAGTATATCAGAATCTCTATACAGAGAACAAACAGGTGGTGTAGCTGTGCGCTGTACCTGTACTTTTGAGCATATTGAAAATCAAGAGGTAACTGATTATGAAATATCTTATAAATTAGATAATGTAGACGATGTGGGCAGTGATGATGGTGGTACAGACCTTACATCTTATAATACTGTTAAAGTTCCCGCTGCTGGTGTAGATAACGATGGCTTAATTCGTTTCACTGTTAACAATCTTAATAGGGGTACGACTAGTGGTACCAATTTTATAACATTTAGGGTAACAGCTCTTAATAAAAATATAAGAGGTATAACTACTACTATAAGTAGAGCTATTATTGGTAAATCCGCTAAGCCTAAGAATATTAATAGTTTTACTGGTGGGCAGCAGTCAGAGCAACTTACCTTATTTTGGGCTTATAGCAGAGTAAATAATGAACTTGAGGACTTAGACTTAAAAGAAGTTATTATACGAAGAGCACCTGGTATTATAAATGCTACTATAGAGAACTTTATAGCCTCTGACCCTTTTGTTACTGTTTCCGCAGGTACTGTTAGAAAGTCAATTCCTATTGATGTTTTTGGGTCATATACTTACCTAGCTAGAACTAGGGATACTAGCGGTAACTTTAGTGATAGTGTGTTAGGGTTAACTCTTACTACTGTTAAGCCTTCATCTGCTACGGTAGTAGCTGCTTATAGTGAAGACTCCCCTAGTTCCGCTTTTACTAACATACCTAACAATAATGCTATTGAAGATAACTTCCCGTCCTTTTCTTCGAGCAATTCCGGTGGTCTAGCCTATTTATACACTTCTCCTACTGATAACGCTAACGGTAGTTCTTCTGGTTGGAGTGCTATTGGCGGCTCCCCAACAGACTTACTAGCTGCTGGTCCTGCCGAGTATGTAACGGCTATAAGAGATTTCGGTACTACAGTAATAGGCACGCTCCAGGTAAATGTAAGGGCTTCACAAGCTGTGAAAACTAGTTATAATGACCAACATGAGGAATACTTAGAAGGAGTAACAGATATATCTACTTCTGATAACGTACTTATAGATTCTAGCTTCGGCGGTATTGGTACTGTATTAGGTTTTGCTAATACTGCTGTAACTACTTCTAGATACGATAGTATAAATAGCACTCTAATGACCGGCCCTGCTAATGGCAACGTTTGGGGTATTTGGAATCATGGGCAGTTTATAGGAGATGTTGCTAACGCAAATTCTTACGCTCTTATCGCAGGAATTATAAATGCTAACGCTATTGCACTAGGGGCAACTTTCCATGCTAATGGGGAGCCTTCGTACTCTAATAGCTTTGCTAATGTTACTACTACCAACGCTACATATACCCTAGTTAATTTTACTCAGTTCAGTGATACAGGATCTACTACTACTTTTTCGGGTGATTTAGGTGCTGTGTCTTCTCAAGTTCTAATCAGGACTTCTTCCTCGCCAGACCTGTATTATGCTAATGGTAATGTGGATATTACACAATTTGATGCATATACTACTAATGATGGGTTTATCCCATACGAAGCGGGTACTAAAAGCTTTAGGTACTTCCAAATAAAATTTGCAGTAAACAACTCAAGACCGGATGAATTTGACTTTACAATTGATAACTTTAGGTATACTATAGACAAAGTACAGACTATTTTTAGTGATACGGTTATATATGACGGTACTCCTAAAGCAGTTGATTTTTCAAGTTCTAAATTTCTTTATAGACCTACAATTTCTTATACTGTAATAGATCAGATAGATGCGGAAGCTAATCCTGCAATAGTAGTAACTACAGCATCTTCTAATAGCGGTATATCATTTAAACTGTTCGCATCTGACGGTAGTGGTGAGTATCAATCAAATAGTTCAGCTACTGTAATGATAACAGCGATAGGAGTTTAATATATGTCATTAATAGACTCAAATACTTACATAGAGCCTACGGCGGGTACCTCTTTAAACGGTGCGAGAGCACAGATTAATAACACAATACGCTCTGTATTAACTAACTTTAAATCAAAGGCTGCGCCTACTACTGTTAACTTAACAGCTTCTGGTTCTTTAATCGGCGAACAAGACGGTATGTTATATAGAAGTGCTACTACTAATGCACTATACATATCTGATACTGTACACGTTAAGTCATCGCCTGTTGGTGGTAACTTTACTAGGATTGGTATAGGTAACCGTGTAGAGAATGGTATAGTAGCTTTAGCAGCTAACGCGGCTTCCTATGAGATAGGTGAGCTAGTAGCTACTGTTTCTGCTACTCCTGGATTATCAGGTAACGCTAGATTATACCTTAATATAGCAAACAGTACTACAATAGCTGATTTTATAGATGTCGGCATACCACCTACTAATGGCTCGGTAGTAAATACTATGATAGCTATTGGTGGTGTTACTGGTGATAGAGTGAATTATACTTTTTACTCTACTAACGGTACTTCTGGTGCAAATGCTCACTTAAAAGTCTCAACCTCTCTAGGTAGAAGTACTGCTATAGCGTTAGGTACTTCAAATATTGATTCTAACATATCATTAGTTAAATTTGATGGTAATGCTGGACAAAACGTATATTCCGGCCTTAATATTATGGATAGGACGGGGGTAGCTTACGCTCCGTTAGCAGCTAATATTCTATTACAGTCTACAATACAGGGCGTAAATAATATAGTAGCACCTTTAATACCTGCAGGATCTATTATTGGTTGGGCCGGGACGGTGGTGCCTGCCGGTTGGTTAAAATGCGAATCAGACGCGGTTAGCAGGACTAATTATGCTGCTTTATTTGCTGCTATAGGCACTAGTTATGGTATAGGAGATGGAGCTACTACTTTTAACCTACCTAATTTTTATGGTAAAACTATGGTAGGAGCTACAGATGCCTTTCCCATAGGTACAAGTTCTTCGACTACTATAGACGCTACTGGTAGTATAACTAGCGGGTCTACCTTACAGACAGTATTTACTGGTACTACTTTTGTAGCTGGTACTGGTAAGGATACTGGCTCTATAGTAGCACTTAATGCTATTAACTTACCAGCACACACTCATGCCGTAGCTATACCTTCTACGGCAGCTACATATATAATTAAAACTTAGGAGTATAAATGCGTTATTACAAATTTAATATTGATGAAATGCACCAAAATCGTGTATTCATGGAGTATAGAGAAATTACAGAGGATAGTAAGGGAGATTTACTTTCTAGGTCTTTTCCTTTGCCTGCTATAGGCGCCGTAGAGCCTAAGTTCTTAGAAATGGTAGCAGGTCCTATAGTAGGGATTTATTACGAAGCTCGCGGGGATTCTGAAATAAGAGAAACTAACTATATTAATAAAAATACAACAATATCTGATGAAGACGTAGCTTTTATGATACAAGCTGTAGAAAAAGCGTGTATACACAAACAGTGGGATGATTTATTAAAACCACCTAGTGTTGATGAACAAGTAGAAGACTTCATAAAAGAATTTTTCCAAGATAACCAAGAGCAGCCTTTAGAGCAGAAAGACTTTCTAGCTGAATTTTTTGCAGAGTTAGAAGTAGAGTCTAAGGAGTAAGATATGAGTCTAACAAGAGTAACTGGTTCTGTAATAGGTGCCAATGTAGTATCTGCTGATAAACTAGCTAATGCGTCTATTGTTTCTAGACACTTAGCTGAGCAGTCTATTGACATTCAGCATTTATCAGCTAATGTCAACACTATTACTTTAGCACTAACAGCCGCAGCAAATGACTTTGCTACGTTCAGTACTCTTAACACTAGAATCAACAACGTACAAGCTAATTTATACTCTGACCAAGCGGTTCTAGCTGCTAATATTTTTACAGCACTAACTAATGAGAATAGTATACAATCCAATGTATATACCCTTACTACTTCCGTAAACACTATACAAGCAAACGTAAACTCGGTACAAAGTAACGTTGTTACTCTTACTTCTACCGCTGCTGCTAACGACTTTGTAACATACACCCGTTTAAACGCTAACCTTAACTTAGTGCAAGGCAACGTAACTACGCTTACAGCTACGGCTGCTGCAAATGACTTTGCTACTTATAGTCGTTTAAATGCTAATATTAACTTAACACAGAGTAATGTTACTACTCTTACTACATCAGTTAATACTATTAGAGGTAATGTTAGCGCGGTACAAAGTAACGTAAATACTGTACAGAGTAACCTTTCTAGCCTTATTAATTCTAGCACCCCTTTTACTGTCGATAAGGTATTTCAACAAAATGTTACTATACAGGGTAACTTAATTGTATTAGGTTCACAAGTAGACCTATCAGTTACCAGCGCAGCAGTAGTAGATGCTATTATACTTCTTAGCTCTAATTTAAGTTCTGATACCCCTCCTCCAGGAGACGGGGGGATGCTAATAAATAGAGGATCTTACACTAACGTATTTATTGGTATGGATTCTACTGTAGGAAATCATATAGACTTTGTATATACGGATAGTCCTGGCGATGCCTTAACGATAAGTACTATATCCTATGTAGATCTACATGCTAACGCATTCCACGCAGCCGGCGGTAGTTTAGCTAGCCTACCATTCGCTCTATCCTCTGATAAGAATACTGGTCTATTCTTCCCTACTACTGATACTCTTAGTTTTGTAACTGGGGGTATAATGAGGGCTAATGTTACTGCTAGCGGTAACCTACAAATAATGAGTGGTATTGTACAAGGACCAGGAGCGTTACCCAATAGTATAAACTTAGATGATGATGTATTATCAGATAGAGCTGATGCAGTAAGCATAAGAAGCTTAAGTTCTTTAGCAGTATTTCTAGACTATGATAATAACGGTACTGCTGATTACTTTGGTATATATGCAGATACCGATAGCCCTGCTACTGCTACAAAAGAGGCTGCATTATTCAGTGTTAGAGATACTGGGGACACTGTTACTCTTAGAGATGCTAATATAACACGTAATGCTAATATACAAAATGCTGTTAGCGCTGCAACTGTATTTTCTAGCGGAGTAGAGCTTAGAGCTAATGATTATGCCACTTATAATACTCTCAATACCAGTATTAATACGGTACAATCTAATGTTGCTACTCTTACAACCTCTGTAAATACTATTAGAGCAAACGTTAACGCAGTACAAAGCAATGTAACTACTCTTACAACCTCTGTAAATACTATTAGAGCAAACATTAACGCTGTACAAAGCAATGTAGCTACTCTTACTTCTACTACTGCTGCAAATGACTTTATTACCTATACTAGATTAAATGCTAATCTTAATAGTATACATAGTAACGTAGTAGCTACGCAAAGTAACGTCAATCTTGTTCAAGATAATGTAACAGCTATTACTGGTGGCGGCACCCTACTTAAGTATTTTGTAAACGTTAATTCAAGTACCGGTACTTCTAATGTATTTTTTCTAGGTAGGGACATAACTAACCAGAGTAATATTGTTTCTGTAGCTATATCAGGTCTTGCGCAAGCATTCACAGTAGACTATGTACCGAACTTCTCTAATAACACTATACAGTTTGTAGATCAGAGTATACCTGCGGGTCTAATAATATTAACCAGTGTACTAACTACCGTATGATAAGAGCTATTAAGCAAATAACTACTGAATTAACCTTCAGATGTAACGCAGCATGCCCAGCTTGCCATAGACAAAAACCTTTATCTATAGATTTAAATGATAAGATACATACTATAACGTTAGATAACTTTAAAAAGCTATTCTACCCAGAACTGCTTAATAACTTAGAGTGGCTAATCCTAAATGGTAATTTTGGGGATAGTATAATGAATAAGCATTTTAGAGAGATTATTAAATACGTAAAATTACACGGTACTCGTATTCTTATACATACTAATGGGGGAGTGCATAATACTGACTACTGGACTGATGTTGGTAATATACTAACTAAGCATGATATAATAAATTTTGACTTAGACGGATTGCAAGATACACACTCTAAGTATAGAGTTAATACCGACTTTAGTAAGGTGTTAGCTAATGCCTGCGCAGTCATCGCTACTAAACGTGCTAAAGTACACTGGAAATATATCGTTTTCGAACATAACAAGCACCAAGTAGACGAAGCTAGGGCAATGGCTATAAAACTAGGTTTTAATACTTTTTCTACTGTAAAAACTTCTAGAGACACTTTTGCCCCCACGTCTGGTTCGTTTATACACTCTAAAAAGACTGAAGAGTACGAAAAAGCTGAACGTAAAATTCACTGTGTTTGGGATACTTATAACAAGTGGTACATATCTCCAGAAGGTTTAGTATTTAGATGCTGCTGGACTGGTGGGCATTATTATGATGAGAGCAATACCCGTTTTTACTATCCACCTAACTTTGAGGAACTATTTAACGGGTTCAAAGTTCCTATAGAGCAAATACTTAACTATTCTTATTGGGATAAGCTAAGAAACTTTCTACAAGGCTATGAGCGCAGCTTTAAGCTGTGTAAATCTCAATGCGGTAAGATAGTTAGTTCAATTGAAAAGCTGGAAGAAAACTTAGATAATAACACAGTAAATTATATAGACGTTAGTAACC
>Ga0196901_1000790_pt1 | contig 16346 bp, 22 predicted proteins | sample CB_VirMetaG_FD_169099 | JGI IMG/M metagenome (GOLD analysis project Ga0196901, IMG submission 169099) | Freshwater to marine saline gradient viral communities from Chesapeake Bay - CB_1504_1 Viral MetaG (v3) (version 3) | ecosystem: Environmental > Aquatic > Marine > Coastal | place: USA... | reverse complement strand
GACTTGGCCTGCATCGGTTGACTGGGCTGGTGGAACGGCCCCTGATGCCCCTGCCAGCGGCGAGACGGATGTGTATGCGTTCTACACGCAGGATGGCGGGACAACATATTACGGGTTCCTTGCTGGTGGGGCGATGGCATGAGCATTGCGAGGCTGATGCAGCAAGCGGCGGCTGGTGTGCCTACTGGCGGTGGGGATGTTTGGACCGACCCTGATCTGGCTAATGCGTCTTATGACAGTGTTAGCTTTAGTGTGGCTGGGCAGGAGACAACGCCTACAGAAATTGTGTTTAGCACGGATGGGTCAAAGTTTTATATTATTGGAAATGTAACGGATTCTATTTATCAATACTCCTTATCAACACCTTTTGATTTATCTACGGCATCTTACGATAGCATCAGTTTTAGCGTAGGCTCTCAAATGGGCAATCCTTACGGGATTTTCTTCAGCCCTGACGGAACAAAAATGTTTGCTTTGGACATTTCAACGGACGCAGTCTACCAATACTCTCTTTCAACTGGGTTTGACTTGTCTACTGCTTCTTACGACAGCGTTAGCTTTAGCGCAGCGGGCCAAGATACAAATACAATAGGACTATCTTTCAACCCCGAAGGGACAAAAATGTTTGTTCTTGGGATTACAAATGACGCAGTTTATCAATATTCCCTATCGACTGGGTTTGACCTGAGTACAGCATCTTACGACAGTGTTAGCTTTAGCGTTGCTAGTCAGGATACTGTCCCATCTAGCACAAGATTTAACCCCGATGGTACTAAGCTATTTGTGCTTGGTGTAGTTACAGACGCAGTTTACCAATACTCTCTCTCTACTGGGTTTGATCTAAGCACCGCCTCGTATGACAGTGTTAGCTTTAGCGTTGCTAGTCAGGAGGCCACTCCATACGGGTTTGACTTTAGCTCGGACGGCTCCAAAATGTATGTCGTCGGCTCTGTGAACGACACCATCTACCAATACTCAACCGCCTAAGGAGGCGTCATGCTGCTAGTCAAAACCGCAAACGGACAGGTAGAGCAATTCCCTTACACGCTCGGAGACCTTCGCCGTGATAACCCGCAGACCAGCTTCCCGAAGAAGATCGGTGATGCAATCCTCGCCAGCTACGGCATCTTCCATGTGATGCCTGACCCGCAGCCTGAGCATGACCCTCTGGTGCAGACTGTTGTGCGGGACGCCCAGCCTCATCGTGAGACGGCGGTAGACGAGGAAACAGGTGAGACCAACGAGACTGGCCGCTGGGTGATCGGCTACACTGTCGTCAACAAGCCGCAGGATCAGGCAGAGGATGCCGTCAGAAACCAGCGCAACCGCCTGCTGTCAGACACCGACTGGATGGCCCTAAGCGACAACACCATGACGCCTGAGTGGGCATCGTATCGTCAGGCACTTCGTGATATTACTGCACAAGAGGGCTTTCCGTATAGCGTGATCTGGCCCACCAAACCTTGAGGTAAGCCATGCTCGGTTTCTCCCCATTAGCCTCTGCGCCCCTAGCGGATGATGGGGTTACCGCAGAGATTATCTACCTTCTGACAGCCGCCCCTATTACTACGGGCAATCCGACTGTCGGTGCCTCTGACATCGCTCAGGACCACGACCTAAGCCTCGCGGCTATTACCACTGGTCAGCCTGTCGTCCCGGCTATCACGATGGCAGAGGAAGAAACCTTTGCCGCTGACCCCATCACGACTGGTCAGCCCACTGTCGGTGCTGCTGATCTAGCCCAAGAGCATGATCTGTCGCTTGCGGCTATCACGACTGGTCAACCTGCCATTGGTCAACCTACAGCCAGTGAGGCACAGGTTCTTAATCCTGACCCGATTGTTACAGGCCAGCCGACTGTTGGCTCTGCCGAGATGGCAGTCATCAGTAATCTGTTCCCTGCTGCTATTACCACAGGCCAGCCGACAGTTGATGCTTCTAACATCACTCAAGTGCAGACCCTTACGGGCGACAGCATCACCACTGGTCAGGCTATTGTTGAGCCTATCACGGCTGTTATCACGTTCATCCTTCTTGGTGATGATATCACGACTGGTGCGCCTGTGGTTGGTAACCTCTTTATCAATGCTTCTAGAAAACGTGTGGTTTCTGTTGATGGTGACACGACAAACCAAGTTGCTATCGCTGAAGTGTCTAATAACGTAGAGTTTGGTGGTAATAACTACGCTCAACTACAGAACGAATATAACAAGGTTGCATGACAATGGCTTTCAGCATTAAACAGAATGACACTTCTCCCTCCCTGCAAGCCACCCTCAAGGACGCAGCTTTAACGGCTATTAACCTTACAGGGGCCACTGTTCGCTTCCACATGAAGTCTGTAGATGGCACCGTCAAAGTTGATGAGGTGATGACTGTTGTAAGTGAAGATAATGGTATCGTTCAGTATGATTGGGTATCTGGTGACACTGACACTGTTGGTACTTACTATGTTGAGTTTGAGGTTACTTATGCAGACGCCTCTGTAGAAACCTTTCCTAACAATGGAAATAAAGTTGTGTCTGTCGTAAGAGAGTTAAACTGATGACGCAAGGGCGCAGTGGAAATTGGACAAGACGTGCCTTTGAAATCCCAGATGCCCGCCTTGTACAAGCGGAAAGAGAAGTTTACAGCCAATACGGGGTTCAAGTCTCTGTTGATGCTAAGGCTAAGAGCCTGCTTAGGTTTGGTAAGACGGGCCTTATGACGTTACAAAACCAAACTATTTGGACACTTGGTGGACATGAAACTTATGTCTCTTCTAATCTAATTAGTCATATATCTTCAAGTTCTGCCCTTGATACCCAAACTATACGCATAGAGTGTCACACTCTTGATGGTAGTGGAAACTTTACATTCCTCGTGCAAACTGTCACCTTAAACGGGCAAAATAAGGTAGCACTGCCGACCCCAGTGGCTAGAGTGTCTTCCCTTAATAATTCAAACGGCATCGACCTTGTTGGGAGAGTTGTTGTTTATGAAGACACCCCTATTGTTGGGGGCATTCCAACAGACGGTACAAAAATTCACATTGATATTCCTGCTGGAAAAAATCAGTCTTTTAAAGCCGCTACGACATTCGATTTTGAAACCTTTGCCTTTCTGACATATGGTTTTGGTGGGGTGGGTAACAAACAGACCGCTAACGTAGAATTTCAATTAGAAGTTCGTCCTAAAAGTGGGGTATTTCAAACTGTTTCCGCGTTAGTTGCAGGATCAAGTTCCGGTAGTTTTTCTATTAATCTTGATCCTGTCGCAATTATTCCCACTAACTCCGATGTTAGGGTTACTGCAACATCTGATAATGCTGGTGCGGAAGCCTTTGTCAACTTAAACATCTATTTGGCAAAGGTTATCGGATAATGCCGTACTCCTCCGCAAAAGAAGTTCCTTCTAATGTCCCTGCTGAAAAAAAGAAGCAGTTCATGGAAGTATTCAATTCCGTTTATTCTAAAACTAAAGATGAAGGACGTGCTATGGCCGCTGCTTACAGTGCAATTAAAAAGGCTCAATACGCTAATGACATCTTCACTACCGAGATGGAAGCTGTAGCCCGTAGCTACGACATGGGTCTGGAAGGTAAAGTCCACGTTTCTGATTACAACGGACAGGCCGTTTATATGCCCGCTGAGAGCCACGAGGACTATCTGGAACACTATGCCCCAGAAACGGAAGAGGAAGGGCCTGAAGAGGCCCCTGAGAGCCGCCTAGAGATGCTCCGTGTAGTGATCCAAGAAATTCTGAAAGAGGACATTCAGAAGGCAGAATATCAGGGACAAAAAGTCTCCCTGAATAAGCCCCGTCGCATCCAAGGTGGTAACAAGAAGTTTGAGGTTTTTGTTCAGGATGGTGACAAAGTAAAGCGAGTCACTTTTGGCGATCCCAACATGGAGATTCGTCGTGATAACCCAAAGGCTCGCGCTAATTTTCGTTCTCGTCATTCTTGTGACACTGCTACGGACAAAACTTCTGCCCGTTACTGGTCTTGTAGGATGTGGGAAGCAGATGTTTCGGTGAGTACAATGACTAAAAACATTGAAGGTAAAATTCTTAAAGCTGATGATGAGCAGCGCATGGTATATGGTTGGGCCTCGGTTATTACGGAAAAGGGCGAACCCGTTATTGACCGCCAAGGCGATATGATTGAACCTGAAACTCTTGTCAAAGCAGTGAACGATTTCATGGAGCATGTGCGTGTAGGTAAAGCTATGCACACTGGGGAACAGGTTGGTGTTGTTGTACACTCTCTCCCTATCACCAAGGAAATTGGTGAGGCTCTTGGTATTCACTCTGACCGCGAAGGCTGGATTGTGGCTTATAAAGTCTATGATGATGCAGTTTGGGATATGGTCAAGAGTGGTGAGTTGGCCGCATTTAGCATTGGCGGTCGTGCAATAAAGGAAGATTGGAATGCCTAATCTACTTAAAAACCTCATGCTTGAGGAACTGTCCCTAGTGGATCGTCCAGCCAATGCTCAGGCAATGGTAAGCCTCTTCAAGCGTGACGATTCCCAAGAGGAAGTTGAAAAAATGGATGAAGAAATGAAGGCCAAAGTTAAGGCTTACATGGAAGAAAACGAAGTCACCGAAGAAGAGGCAATGAAAGCCTGCGGCTACCAAATGGAAAAGTCGGAAGGTGATAATGAAGACGGCGAAGGTCTGGAAAAAGCCGAAGAAGATGTTGAGGCCCTCAAAGCCGATCTTCAAGAAGCCCTGACTAAAGCAGAGACTCTTCGTATTGAAAATGAGTTCCTTCGTAAGGGTCTTATTGAAAACGGTTTTGTCATTAAAGCAGAAGCTATTGAGAAAAAAGCTGCTGACGAGATGATCGAAGTCGAGGGTGAGATGGTGGTTAAGGCGGATATTCCTGCCCCTGTTCTCAAGGCCCTTGAAACTGCTGCTATTGAAAAAGCAGATGTTATCCTCACCAAGAAAGCGGAAGAAGCTCTGCCTCACTTTGAGGTTGGTGTAGCCAAGAAACTGGTTAAATCTTTTGGTGAAGATGAAGCTATCATGGCGGCTCTGGCTGCTGCTGACAAAGCTTTCGAAGCGGCTATGCAAGAATTTGGTAAGTCGGGTGTTGATGGTGAGTTTGACTCCGCTGCCGACAAGCTGGATGCTTTGGTTAAAAACTACATGGAAACCAACAAATTTAAGAAGAGTGAATACGCCAAGGCTTATGCTGCTGTAGCTAAGACCGAAGAAGGCAAAGCTCTGATTAACAAATCCTATAAAGGAGAATAACAATGGCTGTGATGCAGTCCCGCGATAATCGCACTTTCATTGCTGGCGAAGACCTCTCGTCGGCACAATTCAAATTCGTTACCCTTGAGTCGGATGGTCAGGTTGATCTGGCAGATTCCGCTGGTGAAAACGCTATCGGTATCTGCCTCGTCGGTGGTGCAGCCGGTGCTGCTGTTACGGTCTGCGTGAGCGGTTCGTGCATGGTGGAAGCTGGTGGTACGATTGCTGCTGGTGCCGCTATTCAGGTTGGTGCCGATGGTACTGCCCTGACTGCTGCTTCGGGTGATTACACTATGGGCTATGCCCGTGAAGCTGGTGTGGACGGTCAAATCATTGAGATGGAACTGATCCAAGGCGGCAACATTGTTGCTTAATAATTAACCAGCAATTGCTATAAAAGGATTTATAATATGCCTATGCTGACTCCCTCTGCTGTGCATATCGACCAGCCGCTCTCGAATCTGACGCTGGCTTATGTGCAAGAACAGTCCAACTACATTGCTGACAAAGTGTTCCCCACCATTGGTGTGGCTCGTCAGTCGGACAAATATTACATCTACGACCGTGCCAACATGAACCGCACTGGCGACGTTAAGAAACTCGCCCCGCGTACCGAAGTTGAGCGCATTGGTATGGCGATTTCGAACTCGTCGTACTTCGCAGATGTCTATGGTCTGGGTATGGACTTTGACGAACAAACTCTGGCTAACGAAGATGCTGCTCTGGACATTCGTTCGGCTGGTGCTGAAACCCTCGTCAACCGTCTGCTGATTCACCGTGAAGAGCAGTTTGCTTCGACCTTCTTCGCTGCCTCAATCTGGGGTACGGATCTTACTCCGTCGAACCTGTGGTCGGACTACACCAACTCGACTCCGATTTCGGATGTTACGACCGCTCGTCGTACTGTCCAACTCAAGTCGGGTGGCTTCAAGCCCAATACTATGGTTGTTGGTAAAGAAGTCCGTGACAAGCTGGTCAATCACCCGGATATTCTGGCTCGCCTGAATGGTGGTGCAACCGTCACCAATACCGCCCTGATTACTGACGCCAAGCTTGCAGAAATCTTTGAAGTGGAAAACTTCTACGTCATGGAAGCTGTCAAGAACTCGTCGGCAGAAGGTATTGCTGAGTCGAATGCCTTCATCGGTGGTAAACATGCCCTGCTGGTTCATACCCCGCGTTCGGCTGGTCTGATGACCCCGGCTGCTGGTGCAACCTTCGCATGGAACAACATGCCGGGTGTGAACAACCTCGGTGTGACCGTGGAATCGTTCTCGGATGATGCCCTGCGTCGTGTTGGTGTTGCTGAACATATTCAGGTCAAGATGGCTTACGATATGAAAGTCGTCGGCGCTGACCTCGGTTACTTCTTCAATACCGTTATCGCCTAAGATAACTCTGGGGAGGCTGCTTAGGTGGCCTCCCTATACAAAAAAAAAGGTATCCCGACATGCTTCATAAAATGCCCTTTCAGTTTGATAGGCCCCTCTTTGTAAAGATTGCTTTTACTGCTGCTGGCAAAGATTGGGGTATCCAACAAGAGTTTCCTTGGAAAGAAATGTCTATGGATTCTGACAAGATCCAAACTCTCTATAACAACGGCTATCTGTACCACAATGAAAAGATGGAAGTTGAAAGAAGGGTTGGAGATGGTCTTGAAGTCCTGGATATTGAAGCCCTTCGTATTCTTGTAGACCAGATCAATGAAAAAGTAAAGAAACATTCCCGCACTACAGTAGAGTACAACACTCGTAAGTGTAGGAAATCCGCTGTACCCGATAAACAACGTGGCCTTATCCGTAGCTGGCGCAGAAACTACGGACACTTGGAGAGCCTGTAATGTCTTGGTCCTATGATGCAACTAATCTTGATACTGACGATCTTAGTGGTCGTACTAATGTGGTGCGATTTCTCGTAGGAGATACTGATACTACAGACCAACTTATCCAGAATGAAGAGATTGCGTTTGCTCTGGGACAGACTAACAACAACGTCTACTATGCAGCCTCTCAGTGTGCTATGGCCCTGTCCTCAAAGTTTGCTCGTCAAGTAGATACACAGCTTGATGGTGCCCTCTCTGCTGACTATGACAATCTGAGTAAAAAGTATAGGGAACTTTCCTTCCAACTCAAACAAGAGGGTCTCCGTAATTCAGGAAGATCCTTCTCTGTCTACGCAGGCGGGCTTACTGTGTCTGGGATTGACGCAGTTCGTCAGAATACTAACAGGGTTCGTCCAGCTTTTCGTCGTGATCGTTTCAAGAATGGTGTGGATTCTGTAGAAGACTACTACAATGATTTCGAGTAAGGGGGGCTACCAATGTCCTTTAGGTCTTATGACCTTCTTAAGTTGGTTGAAGACTATGGTCAGGAAGCCACTCTCAGGAAGGTAACAACTTTTGGCTCTTACGATACTACAACAGGCTCTGTCTCAGGAAGTGCTACTACCAATTACTCAATCAAATGTTACTTCTACAACTACGATAACGGCCTTAACCTAAATACAGATTTGGTTCGTAAGGTTAGTCGTAAGTGTTTGGTTGCTGCTAAAGGACTGGCTGTAGTACCTGATGAAGAAGATCTGATTGTAGGTTTTAATGAAAGCGTCAGAATTAACTCTGTAGTTTCTATCTTCTCTGGTACCACTGCTATCTGCTATATTTGTGATGTGAGAGAATAATGGGCGTTAAGATTACACTCTCAGGATTTCAAGAAGAAGCAGATGCTATTAATAGTTTCCAAGAAGCTGTTATCCGTGGTGCCTTGGATGAGGTGATTGAGTATCTTGCTACAGCCTCCCCGGTTGATACTGGTGCCTACATTGAGTCTCACTCTATTAAGAGTAATAACACTCGGGGTAGGGGATACGACTCTAAAAGGAGAAAGAGGGGTTCGGGCGGAGACCAAAACAGAGAGATTGCCCTGAATCAACTTCTTGGTGATGTAGAGAAACTAGACTTTGAGTCCGATACTATTACTGTCAGGAATGACTCTCCACATGCAGTCTTTGTAGAATATAAGCACGGTTACTACATCTATGAAGGTCTTAGTGCTTTGCAGTTTTCTGGGGAACCCAAGGGCTATGGTAAGAATTACGAAAGATACTATGGCAGCGGTGGAGAAGAGTAATGGCTGATATTAATAGAGACATCAGGGCTGCTCTTGAAGGTAAACTAGCTAATATTGTTGGTATCCCTCCTATCGCCTATGAAAACGTAAACTATGATCCTACTCTTGGAACCTCATATGTCAAATCTTCTTTTCAGCCAGTTAGTAGACGCCCTGCTGCTAGGGGCCTTAACCCCCAACAACTTTACACTGGCAATTTCATTGTTACAGTTTATTCCCCCGAGGGAAATGGCCCCGGTACTGCGGATGCTATCGCAGAGACTTTGGTAGAAGCTTTTGAGGCAACTACAGACATTTCCTACACAAACGCTTCCGCTGAAACTATCATCGTATCCATTGACTACGCAGAAAGAAGACAGGGTATCCACGATACACCTTGGTACTTTATTCCAGTGGTTATCAGATGGTACATTTACAAATAATCCTAGTAGGAGAATACTAACATGGCTTTTGCACAAGGCTCTCGTTCTCGCCTTTCCTATGGTGTTGAAACCACTTTTGGAACTGCGGCAACTTCTTACACCACACTCCCCTTTACTACGCACTCTTTGAATCTCACCAAGGATCGTGTTGCTGGTAATGATATTCAACCGGATCGTATGCCCCGTGTTGATCGTCATGGCAACCGCCAAGTGTCTGGGGATATTGTTGCTGACCTTCGTGATGGTAACTACGATACTCTCATGGAATCGGCAATGCTGTCTACTTGGTCTACCAATGTCCTTAAGGTTGGTACTACACCAAAATTTCTGACTTTCGAAGATTACGCTGCTGATATTGACCAAGCACGTCTGTTTACTGGTTGTACTGTTAATAGCATGGGCGTTTCCCTTGCCCCTAACCAGATGGTTGTTGGTACCTTTGGTATTGTTGGTAAGGATATGGCCATCAGTGCCACAGAAAAAACCAGCACTGGCTCTGGTGTAGCTCAACCTTTTGATTCCTATTCTGGGGATCTGGCTATTGGTAACGTTGGGGCCGCTTCGTCTGTGGCTATTGTCACTGCTCTGGACTTCTCTGTGACCAACTCTTTTGCTCCGACCTTTGTCATTGGGGAAGATACTACCCCCTCTCTGGAATTTGGTCGTGCAGTTGTTGAAGGCACTTTCTCTGCTTACTTTGAAGATGCCTCGCTGATTAACCGCTTCCTGAACGAAACTGAAACTGAGATTGAAGTCTCTGTGGCTGACCCCTCGGGTAATACTTACACCTTCCTCTTCCCCAAAGTTAAGATTAACTCGGCAGATGTTGGTGTGGATGGTCCTACGAGCCGCCTCATCTCCATGTCGTTTGTTTCGCTCTATGATTCGACCGAACTGACCAACCTGTCTATTACTCGTCCCGCTTAATACGGAATACCCTAGCTAGGGTTGGGGAGGGCTGGTGTCGGGTCTGGTCCTCCCCTCTTTTTACTACCCGACGATAACCCCGATAACACCCGAAAGGAAATCCCGATGGACCTGAAAAAACTTGTACCTACCTCTGATGTTGTAGTTGTGGAACTTCTTCACCCCAGTGACCTTAGTCCTCTTGGTATGACTATTGAACTCTTTGCTCCCCATACCAAGGAGTACAAAAAGGTTAACTATGAGTTGCAGAACAGACGCCTTAACAAGATGCAACGCGCTAAGAAAGTTTCCCTAGACATTGATGTAGAAGATCTGGAAAAAGACCAGATTGAACTTATGGCCAAGACTACAAAATCTTGGGACATCGAATATGATGGTGAAAATCCTCCTAAGCTTACTGTAGCCAAGGCTAAGGAAATCTACGAAGATGCCTTCTGGATTCGTCCTCAGATCGAAGCTGCTTGGGCTGATAGTCTGGATTTTACCAAACTCTGATTTCGGATCTTGTAGCATTCGCTGAACATCAGTTTGAATTGAACAAGCCGGATCAGAGTGGAACAACGCCTAGAGAACATCTAGAGCAAATAGAAAGGCAGACTAAGAAAAGACCGCAGGAACTAGATGGACCCGACTTTCCTCCCGCAGCGTCTTACCTCTGGTCTGCCTTTATTAGTTTGAGCAGTGCAAGGGGACAAGGGTTTAATGGCCCTCTCCCGATTTCCTACACAGAGATAAAATCCTGGATGGAACTTACTAACAATTTCCTTAATGCTTGGGAGATTGAAGGTATTAAAGAACTTGATAGAACATACTTGAGGGTCGCAAATGGCTGAGGCAAGACTTGATATTAAGGTTGTAGGCTCTGAGAAGCTTAAGCAAACCGCTAAGGATTTTGTAAACCTTAGTAAAGAAGCTAACCTTACAAAAGAAAAGTATAGTGCCCTTGGTGCTGCCCAACTTCGTATGGTTGAGGCTAACAAGAAGCTTACCACTACACTTGCTACCCTTAAGAAACTCTATGACGAGGGTAAAATCAGTCTTGATAGTTATCGCAAAGCTAAATACGAAGCAGAGCGTCAAGCCAGAGAGTTTATCAAGACCGATAAAAATCTTATTGCTGTAGAAAGAGAACGTAAGAAGTCTCTGGAAGAAGCCCAAAAGGCACAGAGAAGAGCCGCTGAGGAAGCAGATAGAGCGCGTCAAAAACACGACCAACTTTATGCTGCTGAGGTGAGGCTTACTAAAGCCACTCAGGAATTGGCTATGGCAGTCAAAGGTGGGGGTATGGCCCAAGAAAGGGCTGACGCTCAACTTGAGATGCTCACCAAAGACTACCATCTTTGGATTCAAGCTGTTAAAAGTGGTAACTATGCCATGATTAATAGCGGCAACCAATTCGCCAGATTTAATGATCAAGTTTTCCGTGCCCAACAAAGAGTTAAGCGTTTTGCTTCTGTAGGCTTGCAACAAGCTGGTTATCAGGTCCAAGACTTTATTGTCCAAATCCAATCTGGTCAAAGTGCCTTGGTTGCTTTTGGTCAACAAGGGTCTCAGCTTGCCGGTATCTTTGGATCTTGGGGCATTTGGATTGGTGCTGGTATCGCAGCTTTCACTGGCCTTATGATGGTACTACAGGCTTTCGATACAGAAGCTAAAAAACTTGCAGAGACTATAAAGGAACAAGAGGAACTTATCAAGAGCCTTACTCAATCCTTGGAGGACTACGATATTGCTCTTACAGCGGCTGCTCTTGGAACTACACCTGATTTGGTTAGGGTTAGTGCTGCTATTAAAAAGAACCAAGAACTGATGGAAGAGGCGAGAAAAGAGGTTGAGGAGTACCAAAAAGCATTGGATGCTGTTACCCTTTTGAGCGGCCCGGGTGATACTTTTTTCTCTCAGCTTGGTATGAAGCTTGGGGGGAAAGACCCAAGTGCAGATCTTGCCGCTGCTAAAAAGAGGCTTGAAGAACTCAAAGAAGTAGAGGTAGGTCTTGAAGTACAACTTGCAGATCTTCAACAGAAGAGGTTCGAAGAAACTCACCTTGCTAACGAACAACAAGAACAGCTTCTAACTCATATGCTATTGTTTGGAAAAGAATCCATCGAAGTAGAAAACAAAAGGGCGACTATTGCTAGGCAAAACTATGAGAACGAACTCAAAGCTATGGTCTCCAAGGCCGAGATTACTCAAGGCCAATCCGATATTTTTTTGGAAGAGTATGATCTTCGACGAACGCTAACTGAAGAAGTAAAAGCGCAAGAAGCGGCCCTAGACAGACAAAAAGCTATCCAAGATGCCATTAAAGCTAGTGTAGATAATACTAACTACAGCAAGGTAACTGAGGCTGCTAAGAAGCTTAAAGAAGAGTTGAAGATTACTCTCCACGCAGCCTTGGGGCTTATGGGGGTACTTGGTGCTGCAAGAAAAGATGCCCCAGTTCTTGATCCTAGGGAACAGCGTTACGATCCTGCCGTTGCTAGAGTTGAATACCTCCGTGAAATAATGAAAAGCGGGGATCTCTACAAAGACTTTCCCAAGACCTCTACTAGCCGGGGTGGTGGTGGTAAGTCCGAAGCTGAAACTCTTCAAGACAAGATCAACAAGCTTGTAGAACAGATTGCCAAGGAAAGAGAACTTCTCGGTCTTACAGAAGCCCAGCAAAAGATTGTACAAGCCCTTGGGTCTGACTACAAAAAAGCTGGTGCAGATGTTCTTAAGTCTCTTGAGGATCAAATCAATCAGCAGCTTCGTCTGAATGAACGCCTCAAGACTACCCAAGAAATCTTTGATACAATCTCTTCCGCTGCTTCTCAGGGCTTTATGGCTATGGTTGAGGGCACCAAGACTGTTAAAGATGCCTTTAGGGATATGGCCAGAGAGATTATCAAGAAACTCTACGAAATTCTTGTAGTCCAGCAGATAGTTGGTTCTTTTAATCCACAAAGTGGTCAAAGCAGTGGTCTTGTAGGACTTATCGGGAGTGCGCTGACTGGTACGCCACTTCTCCCGGCCCCTGCTGCTGCCCCTGCTATAGGTAAAATGGCGTCTACTTCCAAGATTGCCCCTGTCGTAGTCAATCAAAGCTTCAGCTTTGCAGCTAATGGGGATGAAAGTGTCAAGAGAATAATTGCTCAATCTGCACCTCAAATTGCACAAATGACACAGAAACAGATCATGGATAGCCGCAGACGTGGTGGTCAAATGAAAGCAACATTTAGTTAAGGGAACCTCAAATGGCAATTAGTTATCCTCTGAGTACTCCCACTACTATTGGGATTGAGAGTATCACTCTTAGGGCTATCAATGCTACGGCTGCTTCTCAATCTCCTTTTACCTACAAACAGCAAGTGATCGACCTTGGTGGGCAGAGGTGGGAAGCCTCTGTCTCTATCCCCTCGACCAGACGTGACCTCTCTGCTGATTGGGTGGCTATGCTGGTGGCTCTGAGGGGGGCTGTGGGCACCTTCCTTCTGGGAGACCCCGACTACGTTACCCCTAGAGGAGATGTATCCTCCTGCTCTGTTACAGGCTCTGCTGGTGACTCTACCGTTTCTGTAGTAATGACTGGGACTCTTAAAGCTAGTGACTATATCCAGCTTGGGTCAGGGTCTTCTGCCAGACTACACAAAGTACTTGTAGACCAAACTGGTAGTGGAAACCTCGAAATCTGGCCCAGTCTCCGCAGTGATTACACGTCTCAAGCTGCTGTAATAAGTTCTCCTAAAGGGGTCTTCCGTCTTAAACAAAATGTGGCTGAATGGTCAATCAACAATGCTAGTGAGTATGGCATTAGCTTTGAAGCAATAGAGGTAATTACATAATGGCTGATAAGAAGATTTCTGAACTTACAGCGTTGACTGGGGCTAATGTTAGTGATGCTAATGACAAGCTCGCTATTGTAGATGCCTCTGCAAATGAAACTAAGTATATCACTCGTTTGGAATTGTTCGAGTCTGTTGGTGAAACTGATTTTCACGTAGACCAAGGTAATGGTAGAGTCGGCATCGGCACCACATCACCGACCGAGGCGCTTGATGTGAACTCGGACGCGATCCGCATTCGCACGGCCCAAACCCCGGCCAGCGCGTCGGCAACTGGTACCACTGGTCAGTTCTGCTGGGACAGCGACTACGTCTATGTTTGCGTGGCAACAAACACTTGGAAGCGCTCGGCGCTTTCGACTTGGTAAGGTAAGATAAAATGGACGAAAGCTGGCATCTCTCTAAATCTGTTCCTATCACACTAATCGTGGGGTTGGTAGTTCAAGTCATTGGCGTTGTCTGGATGTTTAGCCAGATGTCGTCCGATGTAGAAAACAACAGTAAAAGACTGGATCATGTTGAAGTAAAAGTTAATGAAATTACCGATAGAGCGCAACAACAAGCTATTCAGCTAAGTAGAATTGAAGCACAAATTGACGCCCTAATGGATAAGACTGATCGTATTTTGGTAGCAATGACAAGTAAGTGAGTAGGTTATGTCCAGAGACCTTTCCCAAACTACAGTAGACCTGCTAGACGATGATGTAATCTACCCCTTCTTTGCTGTTGAACTGTTGTTCGATGGAGACCAAACTCTTAGACTTTGGACTGGTGTAGGAACCTTGGTCTACCAAAGCCAGAGTTGGTATGGAACTGGTAGTCTTCTGGCTATTGATGCTATTGAGGAAACCTCTGAGATTGCTGCTAAAGGGGCTACTCTTACTCTTAGTGGTGTCCCCTCGGAAGTTATCTCTCTGGCTCTCAGTGAACCCTATCAAGGGAGGGTGGCTAAGATCTACTTTGGTACCTTCTCTTATGGCCTTTTGCTACAAGAAGATGCTGCCTTTATTCTTCTGGAAGATGGATCAAAGATCAAGCTTGAAAATCGTAAGACTGATTTGACTGAAATCTTTGTAGGCTATATGGACAAGATGGACATTGAGGAAACCCCTGATAACTCTACAATCACACTTGCTCTTGAGAACAAACTGATTGATCTGGAAAAGCCCAGACCCCCAAGGTTTACTTCTTCTTATCAGAAATCTATCTACCCTGATGATTTGGGTCTGGACTTTGTAGAAAGCCTACAGCAAAAAGAACTGTTCTGGGGAAAGAGGACACCTAGCTAATGATTACTTACCAGCAAGAGTTTTTGTGTAGCTGTGAGAAAGAAGCACAAGAACTGATCCGATTGCACTGGGAAGAGATTGCAACTAATAAAGAAACTATCAAACTTAATCCTGATTGGGATCTTTACTATGCACTAGAAGACAGGGGAAACCTGAACATCTACACTGCTAGAGAAGACGGTAGGTTGGTAGGCTACTTTGTAGTTATCGTTGGTTCTAATCTACACTACAAAGATCATATGTTTGCAGAGAACGACATTCTGTATCTACACCCAAACTACAGACAAGGTTGGACAGGCATACGTCTGCTCAAATTTGCAGAGAAGGCCCTTAAAGAAGAGGGAGTATCTGTCATCAAGATTAACACCAAAGTTCATAAGCCTTTTGATCCTTTGATGGAATGGCTTGATTATAGTCTGACTGAGAGAGTCTACACTAAATACGTAGGGGATTAATACATGGCTATTTCTGCTGCTTCAGCTCTCCTTTCGACAGTTACTACTGCTGTGACTGGTGGTACTATGCTTGGTGGCTTTCTCATTGGTCAAACTGTCGGGACTATGGTAACGCACTTCCTTGTTACCACTGCTATGGGGGCTGTTATGAATGCCCTTACCCCCAAGCCTTCTACTGGTCCCTCTGGTTATAATATTACCACGACTAATTCTACTGCACCTCATCAGATCATCTATGGTAAGTCTAAATGTGCTGGGGTTCGTGTGTTTGATACTACCACAGGAAGCAGTAATAAATTCCTTCATAGAGTACTGGCCTTCGCTGGCCATGAGGTAGATTCTTTTGAAGAAATCTATTTTAATGACGAACTGGTCACTCTTGATGGGTCAGGAAATGTAACCTCTCCTTCTAGATATGATGGTAAGGCTACGGTTAAGGTACATCTTGGTGCCCCAGACCAAGTAGCAGATGCAGATCTTGTAAGTGAGGTTGAGAAGTGGACTAATAACCACAAGCTTAGTGGTATTGCTTATCTCTATGTCAAGCTTGAGTTTAATAAAGATGCCTATCCTAATGGTGTTCCAGAGATTACTGCTGTGATCAAGGGTAAAAAGGTTTATGACCCCAGAGATAGTGGTCAAGACGCCAGTGATTCTACAACTTGGTTGTGGTCTGCCAATTCAGCCCTTTGCATTAGAGACTATCTTACCAATTCACAGTTTGGCTTGGGGGAGAGTTCGGATAGTATTGATGATACCCTGTTCTCTACTGCTGCGAATGTTTGTGACTACTACAACTACCCTACACTGACTGGGGATGCTAGGTATGAAGCCAATGGTATTTTCTTGGCAAACACTGAACCTTACCAACTACTGAACCAAATCTTGAGTTCTATGGGCGGTCTCCTGTGGTATGCTCAGGGTAAGTGGCGTTGTAAGCCTGCTTACTGGACTGCACCAGTTCTTTCTTTTACAGAGGATGATCTTCGTAGTTCTATCAGTGTTTCTACCAGACACTCTCGCAGAGATAACTTCAACACAGTGAACGGTATTTGGA
>Ga0196901_1000785_pt1 | contig 16407 bp, 14 predicted proteins | sample CB_VirMetaG_FD_169099 | JGI IMG/M metagenome (GOLD analysis project Ga0196901, IMG submission 169099) | Freshwater to marine saline gradient viral communities from Chesapeake Bay - CB_1504_1 Viral MetaG (v3) (version 3) | ecosystem: Environmental > Aquatic > Marine > Coastal | place: USA... | reverse complement strand
TGCTGCTAAGGCGCGAGAGGCGCTTATAAAACGTCAAACCGAGCTAGAAAAGAAAAGATTAGATTTAGATAAAGATGCGCAAAAAGGACGATTTGATTTTAAATCCTTTGTTACTAATTCTGATCTAAAAAATCCAAATGGTTCATTATATGCCAAGGCTGGAACTGTAATAACGGATTCAGCATTTAACTTATCAAAGATAATGGATACTAATCCAAATGCAGAGATTTTACCTATAGATAAGGATTTAATAGGTAAACCTGATAACTATAAGCTTACTAAAGACTATAACGGTATGAAAGCAGGAACGATCGTTTCTCTGAATCCTTATGAACGTCAGTATGGGTCAATCCCAACCGAGTTTTTAGTCTTGGTGGATAACAAAGGAAAGAGCACTGCCGATAAGTTGGTAAACCTTGACTATCCAGATGGAACTCGGGTGCAAGCTCTAGAGGGTAGCCCTCAGTATTTGAAGGCTCTTGAGGATCCTCAGATACAAATAACAAAAGTTGGTACAGGGGATGTGTCCACAACTTATCATGCCTTTATAGATAGGAACACAGGGGATGTAGTAACTATTGAGACAATAGGAACTACAAGCTACTACCAAGGACGGCCTATTTCCAGTAAAGAAATAACAACTAATTATATTCCTGTATCTGGCGAAAATGTTGTAGAGCAAAGGGCAAAAGCTATTGCTATCGGACGTTCTGAGCAAGAGCGGCATGAAGCCTACCTTCAGGCTTACCCAGAGTTAGCTAAATTAGACGAAATATCTACAGAAAATCCCGAGGTAGTCGTTAGAGATGCTAATGGGCAAGAGGTTCTAGGAAAAAACAAAAACGGCGAATTTTTCAACAAGCCCATTAAGTTAACAAAATGGCTTGCTCCAGAAACCGATTTAAATCAATTCAGGAACTATTTCAAAAAACAAACCGGACAAGATCTTGATCTTAGAAAAGCAATAAAATTTGGAACAGGTGTGGGTAACTCAATAGCAGCATCGGCAGCTAAGTTCTTACAATCTTTTGGACTTGCAGAAAATTGGAAACGGGATCAGATAGAAGCTAGGCATGTCCTAAGTATGATTACATTAATGATGCGAGCAGGTCTTGCTAAAAACCCAAGACTGGCTATTGCTGAGTGGGAGAAGGTTGGAACAATTACTCCTAAAGTGGAAATGTTCTCATCACCTCAAGCTTTCCTTGCTGAATTAAACAATATAAAAAAGGAGCTTAACAGGATAAATATTGATCTTTCAGAGCAGATAGCCGCGGAAACAGAAGGTAATAACGATCAAACACGTTTAAGGGAGCTGCGAAATGCTAAATACATGCTAGTTCAACCTATTCGTATGCTTGCTAGTTTAGACAGTAATCCTATGAATAAAGGAAGCTCTGATACTTTTAATGCACTAAAAGCAGCACAAGAGGGGAACTAACAATGGCTATAGATACTACGGATATTAATACTACGGATATTAATACTACTGAAGTTGAAGAACCAAAAGAAATTACAAGCTCTGTGGCGCCGCCACCGAATTTAATAACTTTTGACGATTCACTGTTAGACATTTATTACTCAGAGTATGGTCGCGACTATCCTGGAGAAGAACCTGGAAATTTAAATCGAGTACAAGAAGCAATGGCTCGTGACGTGTCTCGATTGCTTTTAGAAAAAGATGTAGAAAACAATCAGTCTTTAGAATATAAATTACCTGATGGATCACTTGATTATAATAGCTATTATTTTGATTTAAAAAACGTTCGACCCGATGAAGATAAACAGGACGTAGTTGGAGACTATGGAATATTAGATACTTTCACTAATTTAAAAAGTCTATCTGAAGCGGGTTCCAGTAAAGCTAATGCTCTTTTACGGGGAACTGCTCAAGGTGTTACTGGGTTAACCAGTGGAATAGCGGCCGCAAAAACCGCAGGTAAGATTTTGCAAGCAACTCCTCTCCCTCAAGCTCAGGTAGCCGGTAAGGTTTTGCAAGCAGGTTCTTTTTTAGGAGGTAGCCTTATTGGAGAAGTTATTTTAGGGCCTATAGTACGTGAGCATATTTTTGGTGAAGATATTGATCCAAGAACGTTAATTCCAGAAGATCGGGCAACTTATAATAGGTATTACGAGTCGGGTGCAATAGTTCCTTATGCAATAGGGGCTCCCTACATGATGCCTAAAGCAAGAATGGGCACTTATTCTGCGTTACGAGCAATTTCGGATGATTTGCCGGTAACATATCAAGCTATGCTGTCAGGTCCTGCGGGTACGCAAAGGTTTAATGCTTATTTAAGAAGCATGGGTGTAGATCCTAGTAATCCTTTTACTCAAAAATACATACAACAAATTATTAATAATCCTGAATACAAAGAAAGCGTAACCAGCAGATTAGTCAACAGTATGGAAGATGCTTTAATTCGAGGGCGTCAGGCATACACTCCAGGCAAACCAGGCTCTAAGGCTTTGTACGCCGCTGAGGCTGCAACCATTCCTGTAACGGGTGCTCTTGTAGGTATTGCTGAACAGGAAGATCCAGGAGAAGCACTTCCTTACGGAGCTGCTGTAGTAACGGGTGCTCTTGCTCCGCACTTAACTTTTATGGCGGCTTTTTCAAAAATTTACCCAACCTTAAAGCAGTTTGCTAAAGATTTTAGAGCTAAAGATCTTACGCCCAGTAAAGATTTGTTCAGACCCGGTCGAACAGCGAGACAAGAACGTTTAGCTATACAACAACTTTTAGAAAGTTATGAAAAAACTGGTGAAAATCCTTTAAGAGCAGCAGATGAGATTGAAAAAATATTTATTGATCCAGAAACAGGTAAAGTAAGACAAGAATACCGAGAGATTTTTAAGACTAAAGATGGTGAAATAGGACCTATCCTATCTTCGTCATCCTTAAACGAAGATAACATAGCTTTAGCCGCTTTGGAAAACTTTATATTTAAAAGTGGGGCTGAAGCAAGTATTCGTGGAAAAGCTTTTAAAAATGCTTTGGCTATGCAGTTTGGAATAATACAAAGTTTGAGAAAATCTGCGGAAGTCAATGCCGTTTTAGACGATGCGGGAAATATTATAGAGGGTTCTTTAGATAAGAACACAAGAGAAATGCTCAAGGCCGCTAATGAATTAGAGCAAAATATGTATGCCGCGGCTTTCAATGAGTATAGAAAGAAAAAAATAGATAATTTAGCTTTAGCTATAAAGAAAGTTTACAGGAATGACGCGGAACGAGGTAACAAAGTATTGTCTGAAAAACTTATGGACTTGCTTGAAAAAGAAGACGCGATGTTTAAAGGTATTATAGACCGTGCGTATTCCAGAGTTAAACCGGAAGGTGATGGTATATTAACCACTTATAATCGATACACCACCGATGAAAATGGTGAAACTGTAGTTAGTAGAACGAGTAACATACCTAACCACATCTCGACACTTGTTGATCTTATTGACGGGAATATTGGGGACGCTTTATCTGACCCTGAAATCCAGGCAATTAGAGAGGTATCACCGGCGTTCTCAACTATTGCTAAAAAAGCGGTTGCTATATTAAAAAAAGACGGACGAAAACCTTCCGATAAACTTTTACTAGCCGCTACGGGAAAAATGCCAGTAGTGGATGACGCAGCAGAAGAAGCTGTAGAGGCTGTGGAAGAGGTTACGGAAAAAGCCGTAGAACCTCTAGTAGTCGAATACTCTGTTGCAGAGTTAAAAGGGAGTCGCAGTGTTATTCTTAGAGATTTAAGGAAATTTAAAACAGATATTCCTAACGCAGCGCGTATCATAAGCTTTTTAGACAGGGCTTTTTTAGACGACATTGATAGTTATGACAAGGGTTATAGTGAAGCTTACCGCTATGCCAGTAACGTTACCGCGGGTTATTACGAGGGCTTACGTAGAACATTTGGAGGAGATGTTGTTAGAACAAATAAAGAAGGCCGACAAATTATAGACCCTTCTTTAGTTGTTAGTCAGCTTATTAAAGGTGGGGATGATCCTGTAGACGCTAAATTTATGAGACTAAGCGAATCTACTAACCAGCTTAAAAAATCTTATCAGCAAGAGTTAGAAATGCAGGAAGGTCCAATAACTTTTAAAGACCCTGTTACAAAGAAAACAATTGAGCTTACTGCGGACGATGTAGATAGTATTGGAAACGACATGAATGAAACACTTCGTTTTGTGCTATTAGACCTATTAAAGAAAACACAACGATCAGCTGAGTCACGAGTAGGCGCAACTCAAGAATCCATCAATAAAGCAGAAATTCAAGCTTTACGTAAATATCAAGAAGACAATCCTCGTTTGATGGAACAGTTTCCTGAAATCAGTAGAACTATTGATGAACTAGAACCTAGTTACAGTGCGTTTGATATTTTTTCACAAAGATTAGCAACTTTAGAAGAAGAAAGAACTGGAAGCACCATAGTTAAACAGTTATTGAATGTTGAAAGCCCTGTTTTGGCTTTAAACAGAGCTTTAAACAGCGGCAATCCCACAAAAGAACTAAATAAATTATTTGAATTAACTAAATTCTATAAACCACGAACAAAACAAGGTATTGAAGTAGCTGGAAAACCTACTTCTCAATTACGCTGGGAAAGATCTTTTGAAAGAAGAGGTATAAAAGTTCCTGAGATATTAGAAAATGGAACTAGGGCTGATTTAGAAAGTGGAATTTTATCCTTAGTTTTAGAAGCGGCTATTCAAAAATCAGGAAATCTTGCGGTTGAAGAGTTTAATCCAGGTGCGTTTATTCAGTTTTTGTTTGGAAAAATACCTAATGCTGCAAAAGAAGATGCTACTTTAATGAAGTATCTAGTTGATAATAAACTAATCAGTGAAAAAGATGCTACACGTTTAAAGATAGCTACAGACAGAATTGTCGCTGGGATGGTTGGAGCAGCGGATACAGACGCTTTTGACCCGCTGGCTGTAGATCAAAGTTTGCTTTCTGATTTATTCATGAGAATAGCTGGTGCTCGCGCAACATCTGCCATAGGTCGGATGATTCCAGGTCCTGCAAAAGGTTCACAACTTGTTATTGCCAGTTTTGGTCCCAGATTAGCTGATGCTATTATGAATAAAATACCTTACCTTCAAAGAGCTCAGGCTTTAGAAAAAATAATAACTGATCCAGAACTCTTAATAATGGCTTTAAGAACACCTAGAGATGCTAAAGAAGCAGACAATCTTTTAAAAAGCTTTACACAACGTTTAAAAGAAACCGGTGTTTCTGTAGTGTCAAGCGCTGTGGCAAGAACCGGTTTACGAACTATACCTAGAACCACCGCTGGATTAGGTAGAAGCGAAGGCACTGAAGATCCTGAACTAGCCTTAATTGATAACCAATTTCAGAGAAAAATAGATGCTTTGAATCTAGAACTTGCTCCTCTAAAAGCACAGGTTCAAAATAGTAAAGATCCTAACACGAAGGCGATGATAGAGAGACAAAACGCACCTGGGATTAAGCGGCTTGAAGATCAAATAGAAAAATTAGAGATGCAGCGCATGCAAAGCTTTTATCGATTTAAAAATCGTGAAAGACAGCAGCAGCAACCTAGACCAGAGGTCGTTGTGTCGCAACAGCAACCACGGCCCACGGCTCGTCCGCTACAGACCTCGATGGCACCTCCGGCGCCACAGGGCGGCAAGGTTAATCCGCAGACCGCGGCACGTCTATCAGCGGCATTTCCTGAAGATGAGATACTAGCGATGGCTAATCCTACTACGTCTGGGATTGGCTCACTGATGGGATAGCCTGATCGGCTCCAATTATGGACACTCAAATTTGCTCGGAATGCAGACGAGAGTTAGCTAAAGACGAGTTCGAGACAAGAGAGTCTCCTCGCAAAAAAACGTTTACTCGAACTTATTGTAGAGAATGTCATCAAGCAAAAAACAATAAGTCTAAGTCATCGAATCCCCGCTCTTATTTAGCGAACTCTTGTGCTCAATTAAAGTACGCGCGTCAGAAAGAAGGTATCGAGTGGCATTTAACCACTTCTGAATTAATTGAGTTATGGGATGAACAAGAGGGTAAATGCGCACTTACGGGTCAATTTATGACCTGGTATAAGGGCGAGGGACCGCAAGACCTGAATGTATCTATAGATAGGATTCACCCGGACAAGCCTTATTATAAAAGCAATGTCCAGCTGGTATGCTATCGAATGAACATAATGAAACATACGCTTAATGATTCAGAGTTATATTGGTGGTGTAAAAATCTTGTTATGACTATGGAATATAAGTGATGATAGACACATTAGAATTAGTTGAAGTTGAATGGATGGATGCTTGTGAGATGGAAGCAGGCTGGCATACATTGGATGATATTAAAGATCATACGATCTGTCCGTGTCGCGATGTCGGTTGGCTAGTGCCCACGGACCGCGATGATCAGGTAGTTATCATGGCTAGTTTTTCAGGAAACCTGACTACACCTTCTGATGATGTAGACCAAGGCGGACGCGTTACAGCCATACCCAAAGCTTGGATTGTTAAGATACGCAAACTTGTGTATCATCGCGACTGATTTTAGTCCGGTCGTTCAGACCTATTTTTATTTTGGAGAAAAAATGAATCGATATCACTGTCGAAACGAAGTGCTATGTGCGCTTGTTTGTGTTTTTAGCTTTATATTATTGCCTTTCTTGGCGGTAATTGCTGTTCTTTAGATCAACCAATCTCGAGCTTCTTCGCCTAAAACTTGTTCTGCTAGATTAATTTTGGTGCGGAGAGCCTTAATTATCTTCTCTTCAACCGTGTTAGGAACTACTAGATCGATGTAGTTCACAGGTTTTTTCTGACCAATACGGTGAGCTCTATCCTCAGATTGCAGCCTAATTTCAAGATCATAGTTATTGCTGTAGTAAACTACAGTGTCTGCTTCCGTAAGTGTGATTCCATAGCCACCAGTTCGCGGCTGACCAACAAAAAACCTTAGACCGCTGTTAGGGTCTTGAAATCGATTGACTATCTCTTGTCGCTCATCTTGGGGCGTCTCACCGTAATAGCTTGCAACGCTATCGTCACCAAACTTTTGAGATAATTCTTGCTCAATCTTGTGGATATCATAGGTGAAGTTACACCATATAATAATCTTGCCCGACGCTTCTTCGATCACGGACATTAGTTCCTTAATCCGATTGCAAGGTAATTCTTGCAACGGCTCGTCGTCCGGTGCTAGAAACCCACAACAAATCTGCTGAAGACGCATGATCTGTGTCAAAACACTTTGTGTTGTAGCCAATTCACCAGAATCAAATTGAGCGAGAGCTAGTTTTTTCATCTGGTTATAGAGCTTGGCTTGCTCGTCAGTGATTTCCACATCACGGCGCTGATATATTTTATCGGGTAAATCCAAGCAATCTTTTTTCAACACACGATTACTAAACTTATCTAACTTAGCATTAAGTTCATCTAATCGCTGATAGCCTGTTATTTGTTGGAACGCCTTGGGTCCCATTGATACACGTTGAACATGCGCATATCTGCCCTGAAAAGCATAGTAACTATTAAAACCGAGTGCTTTGGTGCTTAGAAAACTGCATTGGCCATACAAATCCATGGGAGATCGTGTGATCGGACTGCCGGTAAGTATTCTCCGATAATCGGCATACTCGCCAAGCTTTACTATATTTTTAGTGCGCTGTGCCTGCCTGTTTTTAATCGTTGTTGATTCATCGACAATCATTATGTTGCCAGGATTTTTCATCAAGAAAGTGTATGCCGCCTGCGCCCCGCGCTTTGAAGACAAAGATTCGACATTCATTACAAAGATGCGCAGTTGTTTATCAGTATTCGGTACCAGAATAGTGTCGAGTTCTTCTTTAAACTTCTTTGACGTGCTGGGAGTCCATCTTACTGCATGGTACTCGACGCCTAAGTGTATCGGTAATTCTTTTTTATACCAGTTATCATAAACACCCTTGGGTGCAATAATTAAAGCCGCTGATATTTTATCATCACAATACAATCTCCCTACGGTATCGATGGCTACTTTTGATTTACCCGTACCCATCTCCATGAATAGTGCGTAATACTTCGCGGACCACGATTCTTCGAGTGCAGTTTTTTGATGATCGTATGGAGTTGTTTTGAAATTATATGTTGACATGGCGGTAGTATTGGCGGTAATCTCACTTTTGTCAAGCCCCGAAAGGTGGCTTTAATAACGAAAGGAGAAAAAAACGTGTCTAACATTCTAGACCAAATGGAGAAAGATTTTGAAAATCAGTTCTCCGACAATCTCGATAAGCTTGATACAAAAGAGCTCGGCTCTGTTGCACATATAGCTAAAGAGATTGCAGCTAAAGAAGCTTGGGTCGCGGATCTTGAAGATCAACTTAAGACTGCGAAACAACAACTTCTTAAACTAACTGACGAAGATCTACCAACGCTACTTGCTGAACTAGGTCTATCTAAGTTTACCCTTGACGACGGCTCTGAGGTCACTATCAAGCAGACCTACGGAGCAAATATTCGCAGTGATCGTAAATCCGAAGCCTTTGATTGGCTCAGAGACAACGGATATGACGATATCATCAAGAATACTGTCGCGTGTAAATTTGGTCGCGGTGAAGACAGCCTTGCTGAAAGCTTCATTGAAGTTGCAAGCAAAGCAGGATTCGCAGTTGATCAGAAAACTGAAGTGCATCCACAGACATTACGTGCGTTTGTTAAAGAGCGTGTGGAATCTGGTGATGAATTTCCCATGGAAATGTTCGGTGCTTACATCGGACAACGTGCAATTATAAAAAGAGGTAAATAACTATGACTACAAGTAAAGCAGTTGCAAAGAAAGGAAACACTGAGCTATCCGTTTTAGACATTTCATTGTTTGAAGCAGATGCTGGTGCGGGTAATGAAAACATGGGAGCAGAAGATCTTGCTCTTCCTTTTCTAAAAATCTTGTCTGGTCTTGATCCGGTCTTGGATCAGAATGAAGAAGCACGCAAAGGTGATATCTATAACACTGTCAGCGGTCAGATCTACAAAGGCAAAGAAGGCATCAAAGTCATCCCTTGTGCCTATCAACGTCGATTCATTGAATGGGAACCACGCGGTAAAGGCAACGGTGCTCCAATCAATATATACGCGCCGGGTGAGGCTATCCCTGATACTGAAAGATCACCTGATGACAACAAAGACTATGTTGTCGGTGGCCAAGGCCAATACATTGAAGAAACACATCAGCATTTTGTTATGCTTCTTAATGAAGACGGCGGCGCAGAAACTGCATTGATCGCAATGAAATCTACACAGCTGAAAAAATCACGTAAGTGGAACAGCATGATTGCATCAACTACTCTTCAAGGTAACAACGGTACCTTCGTACCACCACGCTATTCACACATCTATGAGTTGAAAACAATTCAAGAGGAAAACTCTAAAGGTTCATGGCACGGCTGGGAAATGTCTCGAGTTGGTTTAATCGAAGACGCATCCCTTTATGCTCAAGCCAAGGCATTTAGTGAATCAGTAAGTGCAGGCGATGTTAACGTTAAGCACTCGAATGATGAACAAAAGCAGGACATCCCGTTTTAAATAAACCCTTCCTGCTAACAGGCGGCGGGCAACCGTCGCCTACTTCATTAAAGAATAACTATGAGCGTAGATAAATTTTCAGCCATATTCGACGGGCTCAAAGAAGCTTATGGCACATTTAAGATCGAGAAAAAACAAGCCAATGGCAAGAATATAGGTCGCGCAGGATTAGTTCGTCAACCACGGACCATGGACCTTTGGGAAAAACATCTGCAGGGTACGTTCGGAATCGGCATCATACCGATCAACGAAGACAATAGCTGTAGATGGGGGTGTATTGATATCGATCAATACCCGCTAGATCACAAAGCATTAGTCGATAATATCGCTAAACTAGAATTTCCTATGGTCGTATGCCGATCTAAATCCGGTGGGGCTCACTGCTTTTTGTTTACAAAAGATTGGGTACCGGCGGTCGATATGCAAAAGACCCTACAACATATCTCTGCCGCACTAGGATACAGCGGTTCTGAGATATTTCCAAAACAAATTAAACTACATCTTGATCGAGGTGACGTAGGTAACTTTTTAAATCTACCTTACTTTGATGCCGAAGATGGATTGCGTTACGCCATAAAAGAAGATGGTAGCTCAGCAACATTAGAAGAATTTTTTGAGCTCTATGACCAACGTGTTATAGATCAAGAACAATTGCTCGGACTGCAAAGTAAAGAAAAGGTCCAAGAGTTCATGAAAGACGGACCACCGTGCTTGCAGATATTGTGTCAGCAAAAGATATCTGAGGGCGGACGCAACAATGGATTATTTAATTTAGGTGTTTACCTACGTAAAGCATTCCCTGATTCATATGAAACAGAAATACTTACTTACAATGCAACGTATCTAGCACCGCCGCTACCGCTCAATGAAGTAAACCTGGTAGCCAAACAATTAGATAAAAAAGACTATGCGTATAAATGCACGGACGCACCTATCAATGCGCACTGCAATAAAGATCTATGTCGCACACGTAAACACGGCGTAGGTGTCGGAACGCACGGAGCGCCGATCGCGAACCTACGTAAGTACAATTCCGTACCGCCAGTATGGTTCCTCGATGTCAATGGCGAACCACTAGAACTCGATACCGATGCTCTACTATCACAAGCTGTGTTTCAAAAAGCTTGTATGGAACAGCTTAACTTCATGCCGCCCACATCAAAGAAAATAGATTGGGAAGCACGCATCTCGTGTCTTTTAAATGAGATGAAAGAAGATGAAACAGCGGTCATCGAAGTAGCGCAGGACGCTTCAACCAGCGGACAGTTCTACGATTTCTTAGATGAGTTCTGTCATCACCAACAAAAAGCACAAGATAAAGAAGAGATCTTACTGCGCCGCCCGTGGGTCGATGAAGATAAGAACCTTACGTTTTTCAGACTCAAAGATTTTGAAGCGCATCTGCGTAAGAATAAATTCTTTGAATATAAGTCACACAAGATCGCTCAGCGATTACGTGACATCAACGGCGAGAGCACTGTACTTAAAATTAAGGGACGCGCTGTGCGAGTGTGGGCAGTACCTTTCTTTAATGCAGATAGCCTCGAACTTAAATCCACTAAATTTAACTCAGGAGAACAACCTTTCTAATGATTGTTCGATGTGATGGCAAAACATGCCCTTTGAGAAAAAGTTGTAAAGAGGAAACTCCTGCATTTATTCGTATGTTAACAATGGAAGAGGCAATGGAAATTTATGGCGAAGACAGTTAATAAAAATAAAGATCGAGATGATGAGATTTGGTATATGTATACCGAACTTCTCATGACACTAACAGCCATCGGTAAAAAGATGGACTTAAGTAGAGAGCGCGTGCGTCAAATAATCGAGAAAAGAAAAAGAAGTGTTTAGACTTTTCGGACCACCAGGAACCGGCAAAACAACAACTTTGCTGAACATGGTAGACAAAGCACTCAACGAGGGCGTTCATCCAACTAAAATTGCATTCTTAGCTTTTACTAAAAAAGCCGCAACAGAAGCAAAAGAACGTGCCGCCAAACGTTTTGATCTTGATCCTGAAAAAGATTTATTTTATTTCAGGACCCTGCATAGTCTTGCATTTAGTTTGATTGACGTTAACAAAGATCAGATCATGCAACCAGAACATTACCGAGAATTAGGTAAGGCCATAGGTTTTGATCTAGAAGCTACGTCAGATGGTGACAGCGACGAAGGTTTTGGTCAGGTAACTAAAATCAATCATCCTGTTCTTAACTTAGTTAACCTTGCGCGTTTATGTAAAACTGATTTGCGCAAAGAATATAATCGATCCAATGTTTCACAAGATTGGATCACGGTAAAATATATCCATGACTCTTACATGAATTATAAAAATGCATTTAAGCTTTATGATTTTACCGACATGCTGGAACTCTTTATAAAAGAAGGGCAACACCTGTGCCCAAGCTTTGAATTAACTTTCTTAGATGAAGCGCAAGACTTGTCTCCACTGCAGTGGGATATCGCACACCTGCTCGATGGTAAATCTAAAAAAATGTATTGTGCTGGAGACGACGACCAAGCTATTTATAAATGGGCAGGTGCTGATGTCGATCACTTTATTCATCTTGATGGCGGTGTCGAAACACTTACGCAGTCGTACCGCATACCTAAGAACGTACACAATCTTGCCAACAATATTGTCTCACGGATCACGAACCGTTTTCCTAAAAAATATGAACCAAAACAAGAACTTGGAAGCGTTCAGCGTGTATACTCAGTAGATGAAATCGACATGTCTAAAGGCAGTTGGCTCATTCTATCGCAGGCACATTTCTTTTTATCTAACATTATTGATCAACTTAAATCTGCTGGTGTGTTCTTTGAAAGTCGAGGACGTTCGAGCGTTCCTGAGACTATTGCGACCGCGGTAATGAGTTGGGAAACATTGAGAAAAGGTAAAACAATTACTGGCGACCAAGCACGTAAAATGTATGCTTACCTATTAGCACACTATGGTGTTAAGCGTGGCTTCAAAAAACTACCAGCACTCTTAGATGATGATCAGGTAACAATGGATGACTTAGTCAATGATCACGGACTTGCTGTTGATCCAACACTTATCTGGCATGAAGCGTTAAAATTAATACCTGAAACTGAACGAGCATACTTAACCGCGCTACTTAGACGAGGTGAAAAAATCACGACTAAGCCTCGTATAAAACTATCCACGATCCACGGCGCAAAGGGCGGTGAAGCAGACAACGTGGTTGTTCTTACTGATCTAACTTACGCCGCAATTAATCACGCAGAAACATATCCCGATGACCTGCATAGAGTTTTTTATGTTGCAGTTACACGCACACGAGAAAACCTGTTTTTAGTTGAACCTGAAAACAACGACCGTTGCTATTACATATAAGGAATAATAATCATGGCATTACAAATGGCACTTCCCGGAACCATCACTGCAACTGAATGGCTTCCGCCTGACGAATTTCCAGACCTCACGGATGCAAAAGAAATCGCCATCGACGTCGAAACACGCGACCCGGACATTAAATCATTAGGTCCAGGCTGGGCAACTGGTAACGGTGAAGTAGTCGGATACGCCATTGCAGTCGATGGATGGAGCGGATACTTTCCCGTGGCACATTTAGGCGGCGGTAATATCGATAAACGCATCGTATTTAAATGGCTAAAGAAAGTATTTGAATGTCCTGCCGATAAAATCATGCACAACGCACAATACGATGCAGGATGGATTCGTCGAGAAGGCTTCACGCTCAACGGACGCATCATCGATACTATGGTGGTCGCCGCCCTCATGGATGAAAACCGATTTAGCTATTCACTAAATTCATTATGTTTTGATTTACTCGGTGAGGTTAAAGGCGAAAAAGATTTAATCCAAGCCGCAAAAGAATTCGGACTCGATCCCAAATCAGAGATGTGGAAAATGCCTCCCATGTATGTCGGATACTATGCCGAGAAAGATGCTGAACTAGCACTTAAGCTGTGGAACTATTTTAAAATTGAAGTAGGTAAAAATGATCTATGGCAAATTGTAGATCTAGAATTAAAACTTCTACCCTGCTTAATCGATATGACATGGAACGGTGTGCGCGTTGACTTAGACGGTGTTGAGAAAACACGCGACGCCTTGATCAAGCGCGAAAAACAAATCATGAAACAAATTAAACAGCTGGTCGGCAAAGATGTAGAAATCTGGGCGGCACGATCACTTGCTGATGCTTTTGATAAAGTCGGAGTCAGTTATCCAAAAACTGAAAAAGGCGCACCGTCGTTCACGAAAGCATTCTTAACTGATCATCCTCACGATCTACCTAAGTTAATCGTTCAAGCACGTAACCTAAATAAAACTCAAGGTACGTTTATTAACTCCATCGCAAAACATGCCGGTAAAGATGGACGCATACACGGACACATTTCACAAATTAGATCGGACGACGGTGGCACTGTCTCAGGACGTATATCAATGTCGAATCCTAACCTACAACAAATACCGGCTCGCGACCCAGAACTCGGTCCCATGATCCGAAGCCTATTCTTACCCGAAGAAGGCGAGCAGTGGGCGGCTATTGATTTCTCGCAACAGGAACCACGGATCTTGGTTCACTATGCGCAAGTCTATGGTAAGTCGAGGGGTATCGAGCTCGGCGGCACACAGGACTTTGTTGATCGATACAACCAAAATCCCAACACGGACTTCCACTCGATGGTCGCAGAGATGGCAGGCATTCCACGTAAGCAGGCAAAGACCATTAATCTAGGACTGATGTACGGCATGGGCGTGGGCAAGATGGCAATTGAATTAGGGATCTCAGAAAGTGAGGCTAAAAGCCTTGTCCAGCAATACCACGAACGTGTGCCTTTTGTTAAAGGTTTGATGAACGGCGTGACGTCTAGCTTGAATAGACGCTCTTCGAGTGGCTCAGTGCGATCACTACTGGGACGTAAATGCCGCTTTGATCTATGGGAACCTGATACCTTCGAGATGAACAAAGCCCTACCTTTTGAGGATGCCGTCAAAGAATATGGTGACACCTGTCGCCTAAAGCGTGCCTACACCTACAAAGCCCTCAACCGATTGATTCAGGCGTCCGCCGCGGACATGACTAAGAAGGCAATGATCGATATCTATGAGACCGGCAAAATTCCGCTCATACAAATTCACGATGAAATTGCCCTTTCTGTTAAAGACGCTGATGAAGCCCGTCAGTATTCAGCAATGATGGAACAAGCCGTGCCCCTCGAGGTGCCCAATAAATGCGACATCGACCTCGGACCCAGCTGGGGCGAGTGTGAAGAAATTTAAAAAAGTCAATGGGGGATAAATAAGCTATTTAATCCCCTTGACATTTATAGGATTTATCGCATATCATTAATTGTGAGACTACTCATCTCACCAGCCAGCCAAAACTTGAGGATGGTTGACACTGCTATTCCCGCAGGTCTCCTTGCATTACCTGCGGGGTTTTTTAACCAACAATAAAAGTAAAAAAATGGATACAGATAAGTGGAAGTCGGTACTAGTACCGCGAAAAATTTACGACGAGATGAAGTTAGTTTGCAAAACCGAAGGACGAACGATCACGAACCAACTACAATTGATGTGGCGCGTGTACCGAGATTCGGAGTTTCATAAAAAAAATGACGCTGTTGATCCACTACGTAAGGCGGGCCTGTGAAAGGCGCGATAAAAAAGAAAATACATATAAATCAACATGTTATTCGTGAAAATGCAAAGACCGGAGAAAACAAACCAGTGATCACGGTCAAGACGTCCAAGTCAAATCACTACGCACATGAAGTCGAAATACTCGGCAGGTCTAAGGTCATCTATTCGCCGGATAAACCGCTATCCTGCGGCGCGAAAGTTTGGATCGAAACCAATGCCGACGTCATATTAAAATAAAACTAAGGAATAAAACTAACTATGTCAGAAAAACACATCTTCATAGGACTTACCTATGAAATCATCGACGAATACAAAACATGGCTCGAAGCGCAAGGTGCCACAAAACAAGAATCCTTCGCCTACGCACAAAGACTACAAGACTTCTTCGACGATCCGAAGATTGTCCGTAAGTTCTTCGTCCACAGCCACCTAGAACGAGGGAATACTGAATGAAAATATCTTTTGACGATGTCATTAAAGCGCGCGTCTTCTTTATGGAATGCGATCAAATCCACAAAGAACAAAACGTCGCTATCGTGGAGGCGGATGACGGCAAAGCCTACATCCTCGACGCCCAGGGCTTGAAAGAATTTGATCAAACTATCACTTACCTAAAACTCGGCGCGAATAGTGACCTTCGCATCGCTGTAGGACTCATCGGTCACGAACCACGGTAACTTAACTAAAAGGAATCACTATGAATGATGTTCTTAAAGATAAAATTAAACGCGGCATTGTTTGGACTATCGCTTTCTTCGCAATCTATATACTAGCCGGCATCCTCGCCAAAGCCGTCTTCGCCGATACCTACCTAGTATCGCCCGACGGCACCTACCTCGGTAATCTCAACAACAAGTACGATACCAATAGCATCTATAACAAATATGGACGCTACGGCAGTAAGTACAGCCCCGACTCTATCAATAACTCCTATGGTAAGTACGGCTCTAAATACAGCCCCTATAGCCCCAACAATCCATACGCAACACAAGCACCCCTCCTCATCAACCGCGGCTACACTAGGTACTAACCATGTCCGCTTATGATAGATTTCAACCACCAGGGCACGCCTATTCTGACGTCAATGACAAAGATGCACAATTCGCTTGGAATAAAGCCTACAACGACTTCCTCGACGATTTCGATTACTTCGAAAGCTTCAGTGACCAAGAAACACGGATCGCGCTTGCTGAAAAATTCGCCAATGAAAA
>Ga0196901_1000784_pt1 | contig 16410 bp, 11 predicted proteins | sample CB_VirMetaG_FD_169099 | JGI IMG/M metagenome (GOLD analysis project Ga0196901, IMG submission 169099) | Freshwater to marine saline gradient viral communities from Chesapeake Bay - CB_1504_1 Viral MetaG (v3) (version 3) | ecosystem: Environmental > Aquatic > Marine > Coastal | place: USA... | reverse complement strand
AAGGTGGGGGAACAACCGCACCTGTTGGAACATTCATCGCAGCAAACCATACATTTCCTGCTCGGGATTTTTCACCCAAAGGTTTCATCAAATCTTGTAAATTCTGCGATGGACGATTACCAGGTCTTTGTGGTGTCCATCTTTTTCCGCCCCATTCAATCATACTAATAAATATAAAGATTTTTGATTATATGAAGAAAAAAAAGGGGAGTATTACCTCCCCTTTGATTTCAGAAACGTAGTCAATTACGCCTCTACCGTCATACCCGTCATAACGTCTTGAAGGGTAGTTGATACTGTGATCTCTACGATAGGATTTGGTTCTCCACCTTGTAGGGTAAAGGTAGTACCGTTCAAATCGTTGTATGCCAATCCTGACTGAAGTGAACCTGTGTTCATCAAAAGTCCGTTAGCGATACCTACCAACCAGTATCTTGAGTTATTGTCTAAAGCGATTAGGTATATTGAATTCTGTTTAGCCAAGTCAAAGAAGGTGTTTCTAAGAGCCTGATCCAATTTAGGAAGACTGATAGTAACCGTTGGTTGGAATACGATAGACTGAGCCGTTGTATTCACCAACATCTCTTCTGTGATAGAAGATGACTGTTTAACTAATTCAAAATTATACCATGTTCCCACGCCTGACATAGAAAGTACATCGTCAGATGCTGAGTAGGTTACACCACTTACAGTTGAACCTGAATCACCAAGGATCCAGATTTCTTTGATACCGCCAGTAGATGCGTTTCTACAGTCGAGTGAATAACCTGCGTCGATAAAACATGAAGCCATAATTTATGTTAATTTTTTAATGTTAATTTATGTCTTCAATTAAGACTTAGATAAGCAGAAAGATGCTACATCAAATACACCGATTCCGTAAGAGAAGTGTGAGTTAATTTTAACTTGATCAGCGAACGGATCGTACATCATTTTTGTTTCGTACAATTCAGAGTTCATACCAATCATTACGTATCCAGCAGGACCCGCAACATAAGCACTTTGGTTAGTCAAACCTACAGTTGGGATAACTCTAACGTTTGAACCAGGAAGCATTACGCTCCATTCTTCACCAACTGAACCTGTAGAAGTGTTGTCTACGAAAAGGTTGATGTATGATGAATTTCTCATGCTAGCGATTAAGCCACGGTAGTCACTGTAAGAACAGTAGATAACCAAGTCATTTCTGTGTAATACGTTCTGTGGGATGTTCTCGTATACTTTAGTGAATACGTCCAATCCGTTTGAACCTGTAGCCGCTGTGTAAGCGATTTGAGTAGCACCATTTCCTGATGTTACAAGTGCTAACATACCGTCAAAACACTGTGAGTTGTAAGAAGTCGCACCAGTAGCGGTTGTGTTTAACCATAACTGAGTTTCGATAGCGTTTGCGATTCTTTGGTTGATGTCTTCGATTACAACCTGTGCGAAAGGAACCTCCTCTTGGAAGTTACCGTTTGATAATGAAGCACTTAGATACGTATCATAGAGATCATACGGGCATAAAGTTTGATTGATCTTTCTATTACATAAGTCGATTGTAACGAGATTTTGTACCGTATCTCCTGTAGGATCGAAGCCACATGCTAGGTCTTGGATAACGATATCGTTTTGTAACCAACCTACCTTTTCAGTTGTACCTTTAAGGTTAGGACGGATGGTAGAATACTTAGGGAGGGTAAGTCCAAGAACTTGCTTGATTAACATATCCGCACCGTAAGAATTGTACTCGGGTAAAGCAGTCAAATCATACGAAAACTTAAACCCTTTTTTAGTTGTTTTTTCCATTTTAATATAGGTGTTTATTTATTATTTTCTTTGTGGAATTGACTTTAACAATTCCAATTTGAAGTCACTAAAAGTTTCAACAACTGTTGCTTTCTTTTCTACAGGACTTCTGTCTGGTTGTTTTTTGAATTGTTCAAATTCATTTTTTATGGTGTCCAATTCACCCGAGTATCCGTCTCTCATTTTTTTCATTTCTTCTCTCAATGATCTCATCTCTTCAACCATTGGTGCTAAAATTTCTAAAATGTCCTCAACTGATACCTCTTTTGATTCTGTAGTTTCTTCCTCCAAAACCTCATCGGTTTTGATTTCTTCTTCTACAGCGTCATCTTCATTTGCTGGTGCTTCCTCTGCCTTTTGAGCCAAAGAAGTGATAACCGATCCTGAATCAACGGTGATGATGAGTCCCTCACGTGTCTCGTGCTCACCTTCAGGGGCAGGCGCTAACGTGGAATCTCTAACTACATAAAGTTCCTGTCCAACTTTGAACTCTTCGTCCAAGTTGTTAGTAACTTCTGTTTCTCCGTCAACCAAAAACGTGCTGGCAAATTTTTCAGATTTGAATTTCAAACCTAAGAGATTTACAATCTCGTTGATTGCGTCTTTTGCTGTCATGTTACTGATTTATTTGTTTGAGAATGTTTATGATTCTTTCCAATAAATATTCATCCTGTGAAACACGATGAAATTTCATCAAAAAATTCCCCTCAGCAGATAAGCCACGGACTTTTCCTTTTTTAATGTAGTCGTTCCATATCTTATCTCCCTCAGGAGTATCCAACACTTTATATCCCACGAACCATGTTCCGTTGGGTATGTCATTTCTCTCGAAACCGAGTTGGAATGCTTTGTCCTGATCTCCTTCAACTAACCACGACTCAACCATCACGATGTCTTGGAACTTTTTGTCAGTATGTTCCAAATTGGTTTTGTCTAGTCGTTTTTCGATCATGAACTTTCGTTGTATCTTTTCGATACTTTCAGGTGAGAATTTTACAAAGTATCTCTCCCCTGTGTATTCGTCGATTCTTGGTATGAGTATATTAGGTACCATTACAGGAGAATAAACCATACGTTTTTCATCCAAAGTTTTGAAAGAGAACTGGCTCTCTTGTTTGTCGATTCCATATTTACACGCTTGGAATCTCTTACGTCCCATATATTCCAATTCTTCTGTAATACCACCACATCCCATTTGATACGAGAAATCTGAAGCATCTTGAACGTCATCGAATATTGGTAACCCCTGTAGGTAACCCACAGGTACGGCAGTCTGTTCTAATTGTGTGGGGGCTAAGGTATTCACCCCTAATTCTCTCATATATTTGAGCGTGGTTGCGTTATCGTCCACCACATAGGACACTGGTACCCTTTCATCGAGAAGTCCCTTTACAAAGTCTCTTTTAAACTCAGGGGCTTGGTTGGTGCTTCTATCACTTAGAACCAATCTATCGTACTTGACACCGTACTTTGCCAGTTCAGCCTCGGTGCTTCGTCTTTGTGATTCAGGACGCCCTGTTAGAATAACGATTCTATAACCCTTGTATTTTTCGTTTACCCAATCTATTGCGTTTTGATTTGGACGAGTACCGTTGAACAGAGTACCGTCCACATCCACCATAATCAGACGAGCAGCACCTGTGGAGAACGTATCTCGAGCACCACGAGCAGGATCTGCTTGGGGGTTCACCTGTCCTGATTGTCCCGCAGCAGGAACAACCAATGCCGCCTTACGTGATTCTAAATTGGGTTGGTTGGTGATTTTTGCCGTGTAAGCCTCGTCAGGATTTGGATTTGAAAAGGTAAGTTCAGTCCAATAATGTTCACAATTTGCTCCACCCTTCCATGTCAATATGTCAGGTGATGTTCCCTTAGGACGTGGTATGATTTTACGTGCTGAATCTTCACCAGTAATTTGAGCATTTAAACCCAAGATATCCTCCAACCTAAATACAAATTGTCTACCCCCTAACATTCTACGACAGAACATACGAGAGGTAGGAACGATGGCACCACCACCATTTCTACGGATACCTGTTGAATAGATAAACCTCACTTTTTTACCCATATAATCCAAAGTAGATTCCTCATTGGGTTTAGCAACAATCGTGTAGAATTTTTCCTCAGTGGTGTCACTAACCATCTTTGAGAACTTGTCCGTCATCATAGCCTCTGACATTGGGATTGCGGATTCTATCTCCCAACCCATCTTTAAAAGTTCTTCTAATTCTACACCATTGTCCATTGTTTCATCGTGAGTGGTACAGGACATATACACCACATTTCCGTCCTCATCCGTGTGTTCGTGATATCCATCACATCCATAGGTTTCTTTCCCATATTCTACGGCTTCATCAGGACTTGTAAAATAGGGGACACCGTCTATGTATCCTTCCAATTCAAACGACTGTTTTTTGTTACAACCACAATCACTGAATTCATCACGACGTTCCCAATCGGAATTACAAACCGCATATCTCTGTCTCTCATCAGGATACTCAGAAATGAGTAAGTCAGAACCCATACATCTTTGTAGGTAATCGTCCTTAGTCTCACCAGGATTTACCTTGATGAATAACACCTCTTCGATGAGCATGTTGTTTTCAGTGTCACCAGTAGCATAGTTTACGTATGGAGGTAACCCCGAAACGTCCAGGTCCATTTCTTCCCTCTCAACTCGCTCTAAAATGGTATCAACCCATTTGAGCCCTTCCTCCCCACCCCACAAATCGTAAGATATGGTACCGTTGTCATCATAGTCTCCCGTGTAGTAGGTAGCCGCACGTTCAAGATAGGACTTCATCCTTTTGACGGTTTCCAATGTGATTTCATCTTGGTTACACAATTGCTGTGCTCTTACTTTTCCTGTTTGTGTTGCTGCGGGATTACCACGTTTTTCATTCTCCTTAATCGCACGACATGCTGTCGCTGCCACATAGTCAGGAGCACGGTAAAATTTCTGCTTGGAAAAATAGATGAATTCGGTTTCAATTGCGGGTAACTCTACCAACGCTATTTCCGTGACGGATGTATCCCCACTTAGGAAATCGTCAATATCTAATTCTATGACACGTAAAGACATATAGATAAGTATTTGTTCATCAGAGGGAGGATAATTGTTCTAACCTCCTTGAAATTGCTTGTTTATTGGTAATTTCCTGCTCTTGGACATACGCTCTAATTGGTTCCTTCCTCTGCTTAGCCAGTGCTTCTAAAATACGTGAATCGTCAAAATTGGAAACAACCAATGGGGAACCTCCTGATTGTTGGTTGATCTGATCGAGTAAATCACGGTACATCACACTACCCACACGGTTGATAACTGCTTCCCCACCTTCAGCGACAACACCCGCCTGAGCCAGTCTGATACCACCCTGTTCGTGTGAGGGTCCTTGAAGTAATCCACCACCCCCTAATAAACCACCACGTTGTAGGGAACGTGTGGTGTTGATTTGTGTGGCAATCAAGGCAATCTGTGCTGCGTTAACCGCTGCGACAATGGGGATTAAGAACGGTGTTTTTGCCGCATTAACCACTGCTGCCGCTCCATCGGCGATAGCCTGAAGTAAGGTGAGTCTCAAGTCAGTCAGGGCTGCTTTTTTGTCGAGTTGTTTCTTTTGTTCGTTGTAGATTTGTTCCTGTTCTAAACGCTTTTGGTTTGCTTCCTCAGAGGTTCCTACAATCGACTCTAAAACTGCGTTGTTTTCTGCTTCAAGTCTATCTAAACTATCTTGGTAGAATCCACGTAAAACACCATTGAGTTTACCTAACTCAGAAGCGAATGCTCCGACGTTATTAAGAATTTCTTGTGTTTTTTGTTTTTCTTTGTCGGTGTCTTCCTTACGTTTTTCATCCAATTTTTTGTAGAATTCCTCATAGAGTTTCTCCCGTGCTGCGAGTTGTTCTTCTGTCAAGTCAGTTCCTGCTAATTCATTCTGAACTAACTGATCGAACGCAGCCGCTACCGCATCCAAATCCCCTTCATAGATATCAGAAAGTTCCTTGATGATTCCATCCGCATTTTGTTTCAAAAATCCGAGTAGAGCAGTCGTGTTATTTTTGGTACGTTCAAGTTGTAAATCTTCGGCTTCTTTTCTGAACCTAATGATATTCTGTTCTTGTTTGATGATTTCCAAAGATTCTTCTTTGAGAATTTTAAGTCTTTCTAGTGCTCTTTTTTCTGCTAATTCAGTTCTAGTATCTTCGTCAAGTTTTGCATATTCTTCACTCTCAGAATATCTTTTAACCAAAGCGTCAAATAGGGATTCTTCATAAGCATTGAATTCCGTCAAGGCTTGACCGGCTTTAACCGTTAATTTTTCAGTAGTTATTGCTCCATCCTCACCAATTTTTAAAACTATATCTCCTGTAGCAACTAATTCTTGTTTTAATTTTCCATAGTAAGTTGACAATATATTACTTGAAAAAATATTGTCTTCTGCTCGTATTTCTGCTATAGAACGATATGAATCCACAATGTCAATCAAAGCGTTGAATGCTACTTGGGTAATTTCCCCTGATTCTTTCAAAGTTCCGAATGTATTTAATATACCTGTCGCAACACTTTCAAAATCCCCCCTCTGAGCAGATTCAGAAAGTTGTTTACGAATTTTTAAATATTCAACACCAAATCTATCTAACTCTTGTACAGCAACATCAACAGGAGGTTTCAAATCCTTAAATTCTTGTAAAAGTGTGCTGAAAGGTTTTTCAACAATTTGTCCTGAAAATCCTTTGAGGATTTCCAATGTTTCTTTAAGGGTTGTGATAACTTTAGGTTCGGGAACTTCAGCATTCAACTGACGACGTAATTCTTTAAGGGCTTCGATTTGCGCGTTGAAAGCGTCGATGGCAATACGCTTTTCTTCTTCTAATTGTTTTGTTCTCTCATCAGAACGTTGTTTAGCGGCATCCGCACTTTTCTTAGTTGCGTCGTCTAATTCCTTTTGTTTAGCAATCTCAACATCTTTCCCTGCTAATTCTACTTTTCGTCGCTGTTCCGTAACCTGTTGTCTCAAATTTTGGGTTTCCTCGCTTAGTCTGTTTCGTGTTTGTGCTTGTATGTAAGCGGCGGTTAATTGTTCATCGAGTTCTTTTTCTTTTTTGAGTCTGGCTTCAGCAATCTGAACAGCAGTCCCACCTGATTTTTCCAATAGTGAAATTTGGAAATCTAACTCACGATTGGTTCTATCGAGTGCTTTTTGTAATTCGTCTTGTTTGTCAGCAGTATCTTCTGTTTCCGATCCAAATGCGAACATAGCAGTCACGGCAAGTCCAAGAACCGCTACCAATGCTCCGATTGGGTTTGCCGCAATGGTTGCGTATAAGGTACGAGTCGCAGTTGTGGTAGCAGCCGTAGCCGCTGTCGCTGCTCTTTGGGCTACAATATTTGCGACAATCTTGATATTGAGTGCCGCCTCTGCCGCTCCACGAGCAGCCAGTGCGATGGTTAGGACTTGTTGAGCCTTGACGATTGCCTTAGTCACGTCCTCGTTTTCCGCACCAAAGAGTTGAACTGCCGCCTGAGCCGCAGCAAACGATGTGGTAATACCCGCAGCAACTTTAGCGAATGCCTCAGCCTGTTGAACCGACTCTAAACCCTCAGCAGATTTCTTTAGGTTTTTCAGTTGTGAGTCCGCTCTTTGAATTTCAGTTGTTAACTTTTTAAATTCATCTGAACCAATTGCTAACCCCCCAAGTCTCTCACGTGCTTTGGTGAGTTCTGTCTCTAATTCTTTGATGGATGATACAGCCGTCTGTACTCCATTAAGTGTAATGTTTAAACCGATAGTCTTCGCCATGTCTATAAATACCTAATTTAACAATCTACTTGTAAGATACGTCCCGCATTGTCAGCAACCACAAATGTCTGACTACCTGAAGGGACTGTCTGTTGAATGAACTTACCAAGTTCTACCAGTTTCATCGTCGTTCCTGTATCGTAGTAAACCTGACTACCATTTTGAAGTGTAGGACTTCCAAAGGTGGTTATCACTACCACAGGAGCCGTGTTGTTACAAACGTCCTCTTGTGATAGGGAGAAATACGCTGAGGAGTTGTAAGCAATCAGTGATGGGTAGGGGGTATTCCCTGACAATCCGTAGATCGGTGCGGGGGGTTCTACCTTGTAGTATCCTGAGCGTTCCTTGATTAAAGAAATCTCTGTCAATTTGTCAGATAGTAAATCTGCTTCGTTTATCTTCTCAATTCTATAGAAGGAATCTTTGACGAATATCTTATCACGGAGACTGACATCGTAAACATCGGTAGGACGGAAAAAGAATCTACCTGTCAATCGACGAGTTTCTAAGGAATATGTATTTTCTGTATAATCCTTCCAAAATATATCGTACAAATTGAACCCTGTGGATTGTAAGATATTTTGGTTCTCAATACCGTAGTAGTCAAACGTTGGTTGGAAATTCAAATCAGAGACGATTGAAGGTAATACCGTGTCGATATTGGATAGGTGTGATACACATGGATAGGTGGTAAATTCTGTCGAACCAGTGTTCGCCAGCATGTACCACGATTCCTGTTGTGTCTTGGCTGCGTTTTTATAGAAGTATCTGTTTCCACACCAAAAGAACAGGTGGTTGTTTGAGGTGTAGGGTTGCTGAACTCCATTTAAATCACGATAAACCTTAGGGATAATGATGTTGGGTGCCCCCTCTATGTTTTCCGTAGGTAGTGCTGAGAACGGTAATTCGTATTCTTGTTCTCCAACAAACAGATTGTTGGTTGAGGTAAAGAGGTATCTACCAAAATTATGGGTATTGGCATCCTCGTAGCGTTTGTTTAGATACTCTTCTGAACCCTTCTTATAGGTGAACTCAATTTCTTTTGGTAAATCGAAGGAAAGGGGTTCTACTCTTTGTTGTTGGGATACGTCTAATCTTTGAGTAAAGTCACGCTCCACCCTATCTGATTCATTAAAATACCAGTTCCACGGCTCAATCAACAGTGTCTTGTTTTCAGTATCCTCTACCACCACCAAATTAAACATCGTCACCAATGATTTTAGAAAGTCCAATGCCCCAATGTCAGGAACACCGAATTGGAAATTCACGTCCTTAGCCCCGTCAATGGCAGGAGATGCGTAGAGTTCCCACATAGGTGCTTCCTCAAATACTCCCGCAAAATCAAATCCTGTGAACTCTACATTACCACCAGGGCTTGATGATACGGTAGGTAAGTAGTAAAGTTGTACGTATTCACCTGCTTCACACGTTCCTGAGAAAAACTCGTTGAAATTACCTACAGCGGCACCCGCTATTTGCTGACTTGATAACCAAAATGAACCTACGTTGAGATTAAGGGGATCTCTACCCTTTGTTGCTAAAATGTAGAAACGCACAGTGGTACTAACCGGTCCGATATTGCGGTAATTGAATCTGACGTTCCATCCATAGTCCCCATCAAACGGAATACGGAAATAACTACCCGTCGCTACAGGTTGCGTGTTGTATCCCGCAGGAGGATTACCCAATGTGAAATTACTCAGGTAGTCGAATCCTGAAGTCCCTAAAGTTTCAAAATTCAAAGGGACTGATACGTTACCATCACTGGCTAAGTAGGATTTGGCAAATGATTCACGGGTGAATACCTTGAATAGGTTTTGGTTTGTTAAGGCTGAACTACCACCGATACCCAATTCCCCATTGACGAATGTATCCATGTAGATACCCTTGAAATAGTCTGAATTCAAAAATTCAGAAGTATAGGTGTAGGTTGTTAAGTCCATCACCTTGTCTAATACTGTTTTTAGACGCAAGGCGGGTTTAAAATAACTTGGGGGTATAGGATTACCACTTAAAGTAATGGAAGTCGCTGAGACGGTGTCAAATGAAAACTGAGGGGTGGTGGAACCATCCAAATAATTTAGTCCCCAATTTATCATCGGGTATAAAACAGCCCCACCAAACAATCCATCGGTTTCGTTGTCCTTTGCTTCCCACGATGTGGTAACCGCTGAGAAATTGAGTTCGTGGTTCAAATCCGTCCAATTACAATCACGTAGTAAGAACTCCTTGATTTCAGAACCAAAGTCCCCCACGTTACCCATAATGAACAAATCGTATTCTACATAGGTGTCATACACGTTCACACCATTGAGTCTTAGAAATCCTTTGAAGATATCCACACCTCTATAACTAACCACACACTCTGCTTTGGAAAGGGGGTTAAAGTCCAAACCATTTACCTCGTAGTAGTTCTCAAAGATGACGTTATTGTGAATCGTACCAGGAACCACAAACTGCTTGGAATAGGGACTACGACGGGTATCTAAGTTGATTAAATCCGTCTCTTGGATAATGACGTTGATAGGTAAGTCATCATACAAGTCAACCTGTTTCCAAGTCCCCTCTAAATTTACTTGTAAAAGAGTATCCATTTTACTTACCTAATAATCGGATGTTATTGGAGTATACGTATGTCAGTTCTAAATTGTATACGGTTCTGTTCCCTTCGTTTTTGATGATGAAATCTGAGTTGATAACATTTATAGGACGAGGGGTTCCGTCTTCTTTAATTTCAAATACCTGATCGGATGTCCACAATTCTTGTAAAAACATAAAGTCAGGTTGGTTCAAAAATCCTGTGTTGATAACATGCGTTTCCACGATGTCTGTTGCGAAGTCAGTGAGCCCACGTGAGTAGGGTTGTTGCTGTGGATTGCTGCTACCAAAATCTACAGGTATGGTTTTTAGAGTCTGACGAGTGATATTCAAACCCTCAGTCTTACCAGCCAAAAATCTGTAGTAATCGTAGTGTCCATAACGATTTCTAAACGCTAACTGTAATTGTGGATTACCACTACGGTTACAGAGCGGACCGACGTTGAATTGAAAAACCTCACTCACTGCTGTAAATCCTGAGCAGTTACCGAATGTGTAGGAGGTGGGGACGGGTTGTGGTGAAACGGACATTATCTAGATTTTAACATGATGATCCCTGAACAGGGGGTAAGGTTGATACTACACTTCCTTCTTGAGCACATACAACGGTTGATTGTCCTCTGTTAACGAAAAACTCAGTTTCGACACCCGCACAAGTAATATATGAAAACAAGTCAGGTTCATCACTCGGAGCAGTAACGGTGTATTCATAACACGCTATACCCCCTGTAGTTGAACTTGGTGTTGGAGTTTGTGTTGGAGTCTTAGTTGGTGTCGGCGTAGGGGTAGCACTGGTTCCTGGACAAGCACCTGCCGATGTAGATGAAGTACAACTTGTAATAGGAGTAGTACAAGAACAGATTTGTGACGAAGATAACGGTGGTACGATAAAGTTCACCGTAGCACGGGTAGTACAATCGGTATAGGTAACCGTACAACCTGCTTCAGGATCGGTGTTGATGATATCGTAAGCGGTACAGTTACAATTCGTTGGACTTGGGGTTGGTGTCGGCGTAGGGGTAGCACTGATACAAGTACCTCCTGAGATACTAAAAATATTACCAGTAACTCTAGGATATACCTCACTACAGAAGTAGTAAGTAACACCCTCAGGGATACTCACACCCGTTGATCCACCACCACACTCTGTCCACAGAATCGTAGCACTACCCAAAGTGGTAGTCACCGTGTAACCCGTACAACCCAATGTAGGGGTGCTACTTGGTGTCGGGGTAGGCGTTGGTTGAATTGGAGACGTAGAACCTGTAAACTCACCAAACAACTGAACGGTGTAGTAACTCGTCCCTGCTGGCATAAACGGTAGGTTCATCGGTCCTGCTCCCACATACAGAGTATTGTAGGTGGTTGCTGTTCTTGGTTCAATCAGGTAATACGCAGGATATACATCACATCCTGACGTTCTCGGACCTCCACCATTGGAGATGATGTTGTCCATCGTTGTGGCTGTTAGTAATAACCCGTCAGTATCGTAGAATTTGTATTCCACATAGTAGGGTTCACTAATAATGTTGAAATCGTCCTCTAAAAAGTAGTTGGTAAACGCTAAGGTATAGTAGTCGTCAGATTCTACATTTCTGATACGTGGTGAATTTGTTAAAAACAATCCGTCATTTGATACAGGGAACGATCCTGTCCATCCTGTCATTACAAATTTTTCAATGTCAAAATCCTGCTCGTTAGCATTACCATTTACCCCCATCGTTGAGGAGAAGGTTTTGTATACACCTGATGAATACGATGGTAATCCAACATCGACTCCGATACCAGTGAATCCCGTAACACTTCCAGTCGCTGAATCCGAGAATTCGTATCCGAATTTTACTTCGTAGTTGATTACCTCGTTTAATGATGGACGTGAGAATCCTACGGTTTGATAGGTATAAATGGGAGTTGTATCCCAATAGGAAACGATATTGTTTGTCGTGTAGTTTTTCAATATCCTTGAAAAATCTATCACTCCTAAGTCTTCAGGATTGGGCGTTGATTTACCCGCAAAAACTTCTTGTCCGTCCACCGAAAGTGCGAAGGTATATCTGAACTTATATGTGTTTGTAGTATCGGCAGAAACGACAAAAAACAACCCGTTTTCTAATACAGGTTGAAACTCTTGTGGGGATTGTAGAATTGAAATACTCATTAGGGTGTATTGAATGTTGTTCTCGGGAATAGTTTACCCTCGTCAAATAAATCGTTTATGTATTTTACAACGGATTCTGCTATAGGACCGTCATCACTTTCCAATGTAGGTAATATAATACGGATAGCGTCATCTATAAAGTTTTTAGCCCCATAACCATCACGAGCGATACTACGAGAAATTAAGAATACTTTTGTATCCTCAGGTAATCCTGGCATCACACCAGGTTTGTTGGCTAACCATCTACGGATATCCTCAAATGGAACCAACCCAGTGTATCTAATACCTTTCTTAGTTTTATTTTCAGAATAGTTAGCAGTTGGTTTTCTACCGTTGTCAATCCAATATCCGTAGTCTTCCATTTCTACTACCATATTCGGTACGGGAGATTCATAGTCTTCCTCCCAATAAACGTTGATGGATTTATACAAATCACCTGACGCTTTGTTGTTAGATTGGGGGTTAGGATACCTACCTGATAAAGGTTTGAGACGACCGTCATACGCAGTAGATGGACGAACGATTTCCAAAGAACTTTGAACTGCCCTTTTCACATAGTTTGCGATATTAGTCATTTCAGCAGTGATTTCCATCTTAACACATTAGTCCATTACCATTAGAATCTGTTACCACAATTCTGTTTATCAACTGAGTATCGAAGAAAAACGCATTCGCTGTAATTACAAAGTTGTTGTCTGTTCTCTGAGCAGGACGAATTGCTCCAGTCACATTACCGAAATTGGACGATGTGAATTTGATGGTATCACGTGTTCCATTACTATTGAGTATCACTATGTCACCAGCATAACTATCATTGAACGCAACACCTGTTCCTGTAACCATTACCTGATCGGAAGGTAGTTTTTCAACCCATCCGTTTGTGATTGGACTGTCACTACATCCTGTTCCAACATTGGTTTCAAATGTCGTGTCGAATACCCCTGCTGAACTGAGTTTGAATACATAAGGTGCTGTAGCCATTATACCAATAATACTATCATCACTCAATACCGCTAATTTATAACAATTAAGAGGGACTACGGGGAATACTGGTGCGAAGGTTGCGTCTAATGTTCCGTCTGTATTTAATCTACAAACCTTACTCACCGCAGTTCCATTATAGGTAGTGAATTGTCCTGATACGATATACTTGCCGTCGCTTTGTTGGACTATATCTTGGCAGGTATTATTAAATCCTGTTCCAATAGTAAATGTTCCATCTGTAGAACCATCGTTATTCAACCTAACAATTCTGTTGGTTGACACACCATTGACGGTGGTGAATGTCCCCACTACAACATATTTTCCGTCCGATTGAGACACGAATGCGTTAGGAGAAGAACCAATACCCGCACCACCCCCAAAATCAAACGAGGTGTCAATTAAACCAGTATCTCCATAAAGACGAACCATTCTATTTCTTGAGGTAGATTGAACTGTGGTGAAAGTACCAATTACTGTGATTGTTCCTCCAACATCTAAAGACATTCTGTAACCACCAACTGATGATGGAATTACTGCTATACCTCCTGAATTGAAGGTTGCGTCTTTTGATAAATCAGCATTGAGTTTATACAAACCCTCGGCTGTAACACCTGTATCATACAAACCACCACCACCAACATAAACAGTACTACCTGTGGTAGCCATAACCTGCCATGCCCCTGCCGAAAATCCAAGTCCCGCATCATAACAAACAGCAGGAGTTGCTGATGGTGTAGGGGTTACCGTTGGGGTAATCGTAGGTGTCGGGGTGTTAGTTGTAGTGGGCGTCGGCGTAGGAGTTGCGTATGGTATGTACAATACAATAACAGGACAGGTACACGCAGAAGTGCTTACAGAATTTATGGTAAATCCTGTTACAATTTCACCAGGTAATAATACAGGTGCCAAGTCAAACTGATGTTGATGTTGTCCTAAGTCTATTGTTTCTACGCCCTGGTAGACAGTTCCCAAATCACCGTATGTCACACCACTAACTTGGTAATCACACAAGGCGGATGCTGGCGATGAAAAATTAGGTTGATCCCAAAGTACTAATTTGAATTTGGTGTTATCTTGTAATTGTACTTCCAAATATTGAGTAGTAGTAGTACAAGTTTGTGTTGGGGTGACAGTTGGGGTTGGACTCACAGCAGGTTCGTAGTAATCACATGCGTTGATGTCTTCTAATACAATTACGTCAAGGGTAAGTGCTACCCCTCCCACGTGATCGTTAAACCTTTCAAAAAAGGTGAGTCCGTTAGCAGGAAGGGTGACTTCCATAAACGGAAATAGATTCCCCCTTTTGATGTAGGATAGGAATCTCTTGGCTTCGATACTCATATCAGATACCACGTCTTTTTCGTTTGACAAATCTGTGTTTACCTGATCTCCAAAAATGATACTGAGTTGGTAGGTGGTTGTGTTTTCGTCGTAGGATACTGTCTGTGGAGTTACAAAAATATAGGGATATTCCACCGTATATCCTGAGGTATTTTTTTGGAAGTCCACAATGTTTCCATAACCAAACGTGTTAAGTATTGGGGACTGTTTTTGGTAATCTTCAATCAAGTCAAAGATTCTATGTAAGGTTACATATTGTTCCATTGTTTGTTTTTTAATTTTTGTAACTCATGTCGTTCTCTATCGTACCTGTCTTTAAGTAAAGCGCAGGTGGATAAACATAAATACAGAGGCAATCCTTCTATGTGCGAAAACTTCGAGATATCTTCCTTTGCGAGGGTGAAAGTCCAATTAAAATAGAATCGAGCGGTACCCTCTTTTTTAGAAATCGGGGGAGGTGCTCCCAACCCTTGATCGTCAACCTGTTCAGGCGCATCTTCCATTCCAAAGAATTCCTTGTATTTTCGATAAGTAATGTACTTAGAAGAAAAAAAAAATTGGTAACCCCCAACCAGTATTTCACTGGTATTTCCTTGAACAGTTCCTTACGTTCTATCACCTCATCACTCTTGTATTTTTTTAGGGTGTATTTGGTTCCTTTTTTTGATTCTACGGGACGATATAACACCGCCATGATATGATGGATATTTTCCACCACATCTTCCTGTGAGAGTATTTCTAAATCTATCCATGCTCCCCACGGCAGTCTGCTCCACTCTGTCTCCAATCCGTATTCCACCCCTTGATATTCAAATACTAAGGGGATTTCCTTCGTGTCGATATTTGTATAATTTTCCGTGATGTATTTCTGAATCAAATCTACAGACTCGATGGGTAAGTCTTTGAGTTCATTTTCCTCGATGGACAGGTAGAATGCCAGCATCTTAACACTATCGTTTTTTATCAAATCTAATTTACGGTGTAACTCTTGGAATTTGTGGATGCTCAATTCCTCAGGGAGTGTGATGGTTTTGTCGTCTAATTGTACCTCTATCATACGATGGTTATTTTTGTGGATTTTTTGTTTATCGTCATTAAACATACATATCTCGCTGCGTCGATTGTATGGTTGTAATCGTCAATGGGAACATCCATCATCTTTCCATCACGATCTTGTTTCCATTTATAGGATTGGAACTCCTCTAATATATTCTTACTTTTGGTGGTAATAAACAGATGGTGTCGTCTCATTAAATCTAAGCCGACTAAGATGGATGACTTATTGACAGGTTTTGCGTTATACCGATTACGTCTGAGTTCCTCGATACTGGCAGGGTTGGCAGAGTCACACCAAAGTTCATCTGTTTTGGGAATTCCCAAACTGTCTATTTTGTGAACCAAATCTACCATCGTCAGCCCTTTGGAGTAAATCATTTCGTTTAGGTATAGGTTGTCGTCATCCTTATACACTTCAATCAAGGTGGTAGGATCGTTGTATCCAAAGTCAATCCCCCTACCCATCAGTTTAGCCTGAGGGGGTATATTTTCAATCGTGTTGAACTTATTAAACACAAGGGTGGTGGATATACCTTTGAGTCCCTGATCGTAGATTCTCCACAGGTTTTCGTCTTTGTATTGGAGACTCTTTAACTCGTCAATAATGGTTTGAGAAACGAAGGGGTTATCCCTCCATGTGGTGATAAAGAAATACACATCGTCCCTTTCCTCTAATTCATACAC
>Ga0196901_1000781_pt1 | contig 16435 bp, 25 predicted proteins | sample CB_VirMetaG_FD_169099 | JGI IMG/M metagenome (GOLD analysis project Ga0196901, IMG submission 169099) | Freshwater to marine saline gradient viral communities from Chesapeake Bay - CB_1504_1 Viral MetaG (v3) (version 3) | ecosystem: Environmental > Aquatic > Marine > Coastal | place: USA... | reverse complement strand
CACCTTATCCAGACCAAAAATTTTTGGTTTGTCATCTCTAAACATGATAGTGATGTATCTCAAACCATCAGGATCAAAACCCCGTGCCGAAACACCGAACACATTATTTTCTTCGTCAATAAAAGGCAAGATTAGTCTTGGTTCGTCTTTCTTGAAATTTTCGAATTTGTTGGGCAAAACAGTGTTGATCCAAGTTTTGAACTTGGGTGCATAAAACATTCTATAGTGTTGGTGTGATGGAATTTGTCTTTGTTGTATATATTTCTTCACTGGATGATCATATTTCAACTGACTAATTTTCTTGATTTTCTTTAGTGGATTTTCATTAAATACAGGTTTGATTTCTTCCAATTCAGCAGTAACCGGAAGTTCTTCTTTTGGAGTGCCTTTATTTTTATCAATGAATTTTTGTGATATGTATGAGCGATACCCATCTGGATCAATTGATTTCAAAAAATTATTGAAAGAGCGACTTTCACCACAGTTATGACAATAAAAAGTGAAGGATTGTTGCTTGTTTTCTAACAACCAACCCCTTGCTTTTGATTTAGATTTTTGTGAATCGCCACAAAAAGGACATCTGAAATTATACTTATAAGGTGATTTATGAACAATTTTGAAACGTTCAAGACGATTGGAAAGCATCATTACATGCTCTACATCAACATAATCTGCCATGGTATAATCTTTCTCTTTTTATGTAATTAATTATAAAGAGAATATCACATCAGAAATGGTCTGTCAACCCCCAAAAAACAACGCCCAAGGGAAAATAGTAAGTATGAATGCTACAAGTGCGACTGCACCTAAAACATACCATTTCCAGTTTTCTAGTTTGCTAATACGTTGGTTTTGATCTTCAAATTTCTTGTCAAAGTTTTCGTTCATAGACTTCATAGCATCCATAATTTCTTTATGCCTCACATCTCTTTGCTCGTTTAATTCTGCTTTGAAATCTTCCATGCGCTTGTTGAATTCCTTGTGAAAATCCATTTCGTCTTTGTTATGTTGGACGAATTTCTTTTCTAGTATTTCTATTCTTTTTTCGTTATTTTTCAACATTGCTTCCTGAACTGCCAAATTTTTTAATACCTCTGATATCTGACTAACCACACTATCAAACTTGCCAAACAAATTCTCTATCTGGTTTATATCTTTTTTAATAAGGGCAATATCTGTTACTAATATGTTTATATCATCATCCGACATTAAAAAATCTCCCGTTTTCTTTTTATTTATCTGTTATAGGATTGCTGATAAATGCCAATAACAATATTTTGCTGTTGTATTAATGCTCTCAAATCACTAATATTCAAAGATAAATTTTCATATTCAGATGTTGTTAGTCCAATCAAAACTGGTTCTGATCCGGTAGATTGTATTTGCGCAAAAACTTCTTGGTAGTTCTCTTGTGTTATTACAATCCATTTGACATCTCTTGCTTGAACCTGATCAACAACAGGAACAATAGGTGCAGGTCTATCAATAGGGACTTCACGTATTTCTATTCTACTTTCTGGTCCTATATCATTTGTACTACAAGCACTAATTGTTAATATAAGTGTCAAACAAAAAAGGACATTCAGAATTGAATTCTTGACCATTTTGTGCGTTCCTTTCATTATCTGTTAAAGGTGATCCAGACAGTATTTCAAAACATCTCATTGCATTATCAGAAGCATTATTAATTATTCTTTGAACCAATTCTGGTTTAGAGTATGCAAGAAAATTTAAGTCATGTCTACCTAATCTTTCTCTTAATCTAGAATTATCTAATCTAATTATTTGCATTTCAGATTGTGCGTTATCATAATCATCTCTTATTATCTGGTACTCATTATTCAAATAATCTATGGTGTCAGTTTGTTTCGCAACTGCTTCTTCTAATTGACTTTGGTTTTCTTTCAGTTGAATGTTATTTTCTGTCAACTGAATGATAGTATCTTGTGTGTGATTATAATACCAGTAGGCACTTCCACCTATGGTTGTAAAAAGTAAAACCATGAATATTATTATATATGTACGCATTTTACCTCAGTGTCAATTTATTTATTTGTTAATGATATTTATAATCAGAACGGTTTCACCAAAAAAAGACCCCCTAAAAGGAGGTCTTTTCATAAATTATTTTCATGAAAGATTTATTCATCATCTTCCATATCGTCTTCATCTTCTTCTTCATCATCTTCCATATCGTCTTCCATATCGTCTTCCATATCGTCTTCATCATCCATTTCTTCTTCGTTGATGATAGATTCCAATGCAAGACGAATACGTGCTTTCATTTCATCTTCAAGCGCCTCTTTGACTGCCAAAGGGTTCTTGTTGATTGTTTCTGCTACAATTTTATTTACAGACATTTATTATTCCTTTCTGTGATTTTAGTTTATATGTGTATTTATTATTTATACAATTTCGATAACGTGCTTGGTCCAGCAACACCATCTACAGCAAGACCATTTTTTCTCTGGAAATTCTTCAATGCGGCAGAAGTGCCAATGCCAAAAATACCATCTACATTTACACCCAATGCTCTTTGAAGTTTTTCTACTTCTGGTCCTTTTGAACCTCTCATGAGTGTAGTAGTGCTATTTTGAGACTTAGCAGAAGTTCTTGATCCTGATAGAACATTTTTTGCTTTTTCGTATCTTGAAGTTCTATCTGATAGACCTATAGTTCCACCATTAACTCTTTTTGACATACCAACAATATCATTGTTATCTGCATATCTTTCTAGGTTGTTTTCTTTCCAAAACCATAATGCTGTCTCTAGAGAACCTTTTTTGGTATCAATATAATCTGCAACTTCATCTGCGCTTAGACCAATCGTTCTACCAAATGCAGTATAGTTGTTACGTCCCGTCAATTGTTTGACGCCACGTCCGCGAAACTTCCAACCATCACCTTCATGAATATTGCCTAATGCACCGCGCTTTGAACGATTTTTATCCATATAAACATAGTTTGCCAATTTTTCAGGATTTCTTTCATACTCACGTGCTTTGCTTATTGTTTTAAAATATCTTTTACCGAATACCTGCATTAATCTTTCAGCAGAATAGTTCAAGTTTTCTTCTTTTCTTTTATAGTCAACAGATTCATGCCCTGTCTGTGCCATGAAACCAGCAATACGATTTGGTGTATTTATATCATACTTGTCAAAAAGTTCTACTGCTACTTCATACCATTCTCCTGCATTACGGTTTGAAGAAAGTATTTGCTTAAATTGATCTAATGTTATTTTCATGTTTTTTCCCCTAATATCTTTCTCAATGACTTGGGTTTTCCTTTTTTATTTTTCTTTTTGTATCTGCGCATTTGTGCTGGGGTAAGTCCTGGTTCACCATCTGGACCAACACCGATACCTGCAATGTGACCTGAACCAGCAGAAACTGTAGGTTCTTCGCTCAAAAAATTTTCCAAAAGTGCATTTTTACCCTTGACATTTTCATTTTCGATGATATAATCAACATATCGTTGCAGGGAGATTATATTAGATTCATATAGCTTAGCTGATTCAAATGAATCAATTATTTCTTCTGTTAACATTGATTCATTTGAAAAATGGTTCCATTCTTTTATCAACCATAATACTGCCGCATATGATGCAAGTCTAGATTTACCACCTGGAAGTTTTTCAAGCATTTTCTTTAATTTTAAAACTAATAAATCAAATACACCAAATGCATCTCTTTGTCTTTGTAATCTACGCTCTTTTTTTGGTATTAAAATGTTACCATCTTCATCAATAATACCTTGTTTGAACGCCTCCCATTCACTGAAAGGCGTTGCTAATCTTCGTATAAATTGATATACCAAAAATAAGTCAATCATAGTTTTAGTCCGTGTTTTTTAGGATTTTTGATATCGCATCATCAAATTTGGATTCTTCTTTGATAAACTCTCTTGCAGGTTTACCATCTTTACCTTTGATCATATTCATACGATATTTGCCAGATTTCAATCCTTCAACACCAGTATCTTTCCAGTCATTATTTGTTTGCTTTGAAAGGAATGCCCCTTTAGCATTAACATCTTTGAATGACTTCACTTGAACTTTATTAGATACTGTCTTTCCAGCACCCGCTGGCATTGATTTGTAAATAGAAACTGTTGCTTCATCAAGTTCATTAGACTCAAATCTTTTTTTCAAATCTTTTAGGACAGAATCAAGTTTAGAAGAACTGACACCATATTTCATGATAGCATCTTTTCTTGACATTCCTCTAACTAGAATATCTTTTGCTGCTGCTTCTGCTTTTCTTTGTTGAATATTACGATCTGCTTCTTCCAATTCAACAGACTCTTTTGCCAATTGGAAACTTGCGTTTTTCATAATATTTTGCAATCCAGCAACTTGATCAGGTGTGAATGATTTGTTTTTAATATAAAAATCTACAAGACCATTGCCGAATTTTTTTGCTTTTGCATCTTTACCATTTGCTGCAAGTGCTTTTGCCGCTTTTAGAACATCAGCATCAGACATTTTTGCTTCATCAAGTTCATTAAATGTTGAATAAACTGTGCTTTCTTTCTTCATTGTTTTAGAAATCGCTGCACGTCTTTTTTTCAAATATTGATCTGTTTCATCACTATCACCATCATTGTCAATATCAGAGTCACCTTTACCTACTGGATCAAGTCCTTCGCCATCATCTTCTTTATCAGTTGCTTTTGTGTATTTTTCTTGTTCACCTTGCTCACGCTTTTTTGCTTCGTCAAGTTTCTCTAGAATTGCTGCTTCGATAAGTTCTTTAAAATCCATATCATATCTCCTTTAATTTATTTTTTATGTTTTGATCGGATGCTATTCCATTAGTATTTATAATTATTCCGTTGTATTCAACTGTTTCTGGTAAAAAGTTTAAAAATTCTATGAATGGTTTTATCATTCCATGGTATTCTTCTAGACGCATGAATAACATATTTGTTGCTCCTAAACCGAAACAATTATAGATAACAATGATATGATTTAGAACAAGTCTTTCTTTCAAATCACCACATTGCAAATACCTATTAAGTAGTTTTCTTATATACTGAAATCTTTTTAAATCTTCTTCAAATTCTGATTCATCATGGCAATGTGGGTTATCGTAACTATTTGCCGCATATAAAAGAAATGTCGATTCTTCCAATTTCATTTAAAAATCCTATTATTATAAAGTAAAAGTGATGGAAGAAATAAATCCCCCATCACTACAATTTTGTTTTTATGCAGGGTCTGCTACAACAGTATCTTCAACTGCGGTATTTCCTGTAACACCAGCATCACCAGCATCATCAGCACTAACTTTCATTGGAATAAGTGTTTCCACTTTGTGTCGTGTATCTCCCAATGCGTTTGTATATGTGGTATAAGTATTCCAACCTGGTGTGACAATACCTTTATCACGGTTGCTTTCGACCTGTGCTTCGCCAGTGTCTACCAAATATACGTTTTCTTTTTCTGCATCTGTTAGATACTTAGGTGCATCTGCAAGAGTGTCGGTTTTTCCCCAAAGACTCATTTTTTCTCTCCTTGTTTATTAGATTATTGGATATACATATTAAGTTCGTAACGACCTTCATCATAATAAACTTGCATGTGAAGTTTTTGCTTCACAGGTTTTCCTTTTTTCATTAGGTCAATTGAATATGAATTTGTTTTACCTTTAGATGGTTTTCTTGGACCTAGTGATACCTTTTCGTCCCAATCATCTTCGTCTACTTCATAACCACGTTTTTCAGCAACACTCCACGCATGTTGAACAGCAGACGAAAATGTCTTGTGGTTAATTGTATAATCAGATGCTTCTTCCAAATTTTCATTTACTAATTTTGAACCTTCGTTTGTCAATTTCAACTTGACAACAGCAATAGGATATTTGTCATCTTTTTCGCCAACTTCTATGAAACCGCGACCTTTCAGACTATATATCGCTTTATACATATCTTCGCCCATTCCAGTTCGCAAATCAAATTTCACATTAGTCCATTTTTTGTCAACCATTTTCAACAATCTTTTTTGCCCAACAGAAAGAGCATTTAGAAGACCCAATTTGTTTTCATTAACATATGAAGCACTTGAATCTTCATTCAAAATAGCATCAATCTTTGACTTGTTCTTGCTGAAATAGTCCATCAATTTCTTTTCAAGATCAGCATCATTTTTATACTTCGTCTTGCGCATTTTTGCTTTTGCATTTCGCACCTGATAAGAATTAGTAGACATCTCTAAAGTCCCACTATCAATTCTAAACATCACATGAAATGGTGAATTCATAGCGATATTGTTTGTCCATGTTTCTTTAGGTCCAAATACTTTTAAAAAGTATGTTGGTTCTCCACCACCCAAAGTGCTTTTACTTGCAGATACTTCAAAACCATATTTTGATTTAATTGCATCAGCAATCTTTTGTAGTGTATCTGGGTTCTCCAAAGATTCTTCTAGTCGAAAAATTCCAATATTTTCAACCAACTGCTTATATGACTTCATTTATCTTTATCCTTAACTTGTTGTTGCTTGGTATTATTCTATGATAAACCATTTTTTCTATATGTATCGTATCACCTTTATTTATAACAAAAGGCAATTCGTTGTCAAATTGTAATTTCCAACCATTGCCTTCTAAAACTTCAACTACTCTGGTTTCTTTATCTCTGTGCCAAACATATTCTTCTGAATCTGTTACATCAGGATTGAATATTCTTATCCAAGAATTATCTGATATGTAATGATCGTCGTATGGTTTACCAATAGAAATTTCCGCCATTTTTCAATCCAAGTTCTTTTGCGTATTTAGGAAGATTACAACTCCAATATCCAGCAGTTGTTTTATCTTTTTTCAAATGACATTGATGTCTTGCAGCAAAAGATTTTCTTGCTTCCAAATCATCAAAATTAACATCAAGTCCGGTAGTATCACCAAATGTTACTTTTTTAACAGAATCACCATCTTTTACATATACATAAAACTTTTTGGGTCCACCTCTTTGTGGTTTGTTCAATTCGACTTTTTCTTCCATCATAGGAATATCCAATGGGACAATGTTGCCTTCGTATTCTGCATGTTTGCCTATATCAGTTTCTAACAAATCTATATCAAATTGGTCTGTTAACTCTAAAACCCCTTCGTTATATCTGTTACGTGCTTCTATGAAAAAATTGTTAAAACCCTCACTGTGTGGTCTAAAAATACAGTTCGCAAGTGGTATACCATTTTCTAAATGATAGTCTAATGCTTTGTTTATAGTTGTTTCATCTAAGAAATTTTTGAAAGAAATCATTATCAACCTTCATTTTTAAAATATTGAACTCTGCGTTCTGCTTTAGAAACCCACCCCTTAGAAGGTTTTCCATCACCATCATAATACTGTAAAACTTTTGATGGATCATTGCGACTGACCAATGCCCATTTGGTTTCACCTTCTGGTGTTTTTACTTTTTTCACTATTTCATTCAATTCTGAGAATTTTCTAAAAGATAACATTTAGTTTAACCACTATATGAAGAAGGGCTGTCGTATTCGTCATACTCATAGTCATCTTGGTCTTCATAATCTACTCTCATATTTGTGCATACAGATGCAAGTTCGTCAGATGCTTTTACAATAGCACTAATTTGCCATCTTTGTATAGAACCGCCATTTTCAAGCATGTCTATGATATTATTTGCAGCATTGATTGCTATCTTCAATTCACTCATAGTCATTTCGTCACCTTCATAGTAATCACTATCTTCTGAAATGCCCACTTTTTTGAATTCTTTAAAACTTTTCATTTTTGCCTCTGTATTAAACTTTAACTACTGGATTTGGTGTTCTGAAATCTTTTTTTCTCATGATTGTTTTTGCAATAACATCAAGTTCATCATTTTTTCTGTCATATTCAATAGCAATAGGCATGTTCAATTGTGACTGAATATCTTTCAATACAATTTCTGCATCTTTGTGCTTAGATAGAGTGCTGCCATTCTTTTTTACTTGCATGTAAAGTTTTTTAACCATCTCTGCCAATTCTTTCAAATTGATACATGGGTTATTTCTTTCATCTGACATGCGTTCTCTGAAATGCTTTTTACCAAAGTCAAAATCAATTTTATATGCTTTGAATAATTTATCTACAACACTCTCAAATGCCTTTAACTGTGATGTGGTGACAATTGGGCATGTTTCATCTCTTTCACAAACAAGTTCAAATGCTTCATATAATTTTTTATTGAATGATTTTGGGTATTCATTCATCAGTGTAATTAGATTTTTTGCACTTGCGTTCACTTCATACACATCAATGCCTCTACCAAGATTAACATATGCTAACCATCTGTGGTGCCCATCAATAACATATCCATCTTTAGAAACAACAATAGGTTTATCTGGCATATCACCAGACTCTATATCATCCATTGCTTTTTGGATTTTTTCTTTATCGAATTCTCCTTGGGTTGCTTTCAACTTTCCAGCGTCCAAAGTTTTCTTGACAGTGTTTACTTTTTTACCTTTCAAAAACTTGAAGAAGTCTTGCAAGTCTTTTGATTTGATTTGTGGCATATCCTGTCTGGGAATATCCATAGTATCTTTCTTTGCAGGGACGTTCAATTCTGAAACATATTTCTTGAAACTTTTCATTTTATTCCTCTTTGGGTGTGTCTTTTTTGTATATTTTAACTAGACTATTGGTGCCTTGTTCTCTATCAGAAGGAGTGTTGCTTTCAAATGCTACACCTTTTCTGGCGTGCTTCAATTCATCTTCACATGAACAATCTTCGCCTTCATTCATTCTTTCTTTTCTATAGAGTTTTTCTAGTTCTCTTCCATTCATGCCAATATTATATGATTTGGCAATATCAAATGCATAACTACCAATACTTTGTTTGCTACCCCTTGATTTTACCATTTTTTCAATTGCATCAAGTGCCATGTTAACAATTCGATCTTTTGCTTTCATGTTTATTTTTTTCAACACTTCTGGTGATGGTGTTAATCCAAATGCCTCTACAATTTCATTAACCAAAATTTGTTCATCTAATAATATATCAACAGATTTCATGGCATAAACAAATGGATTTGTGTTTATTTTATCATCCCATTCATTTATTGCATCATCAAACATTTTTTTAACATCTTCTAATTTCACATCAAATGCTATTGATCTTGCTTCAAGATCATCATGTATATTTTCCAAATTTTCTATAAGATTATTTTCGTTAACAACTTTTCTATACATTTTGAAACGTCTGTCTACTTTTACTTTGTTTTCTTTTGTGAAAAGTTTGTGAAATCTTTTTTTACGTGGCGCTTCCATTTCTTCTGGAACACAGTTAGGAACTTCTTTATTTCCTTTTTTCTTCATACCAATTTGTTGATAACCATCCCAACATGGATCATCTTTTGCTTCATCAAACACGGAATAATCTTCGTTTTTCTTACCACCTCTAAGTGCAGCAAGTCTTTCTACTTCTGCTTTTCTAACAGAAGGAAGTTGCTTCTTTGCAATTCTCTCAATTGCTTTTGGTGATATTTTCTGCATTCTCTTATCAAGAGTCATTTTTTCAGCAGGTGTCATTTCACTGTATTTTTTATTGCGCATCAATCTTTGACGAATAATATTTCTCGCCTTTTTTTGTGCCCTTGTTTTGAGTTTTTCTTTTGACGCTTTACGCTTTTGCGCTCTTTTCTTTGCCATTTGTATTTTTCTGGCATAACGGCGCATTGTTTTGCCTCTTTGTCTTCTTTGAGCTAAATTTAAAGGTGCTGCTTCATCCAAAAGACCTAATGCTATTTCTTTAATTTTTTCTTCCATTTTTTGTTCCAATGTTGGTTCAAGGTCAATATACTTTTCTGGGTTGTGTTTGCCAACCTTTTTGTCTTTCTTTTTGTCTGCATCTTTTGACTCTGGCATGACTATCCTCTTGTGATAAAATGATTGTTTATTATTATTTATAATTTAAATTATTTCTTGTAATTTTTGTCAAAAGACGTGATGAATTTATAGTTTCTTGCTGATGCAGAACCCCAAATAGTAGATTCACGCAACCATCCCATGGCAGGAGTTGGGTCCATTATGGATAATGGTATTTTAGACTTTCTCATTTTTAAGAAATATATATTGTCAATTGCGCCTTGAACGCCTTTATGTTCAATTTCATCTATTAGTGATTGTGCAGTCACGTGTGTAATTGCATAAGAATGCGCACCTTCATGACCCAATATAGGGAAGATACGTCTTGGTGGACCTGCGTTTACATGATCATATTCACTTGGATTTTTTAATTTATACCCTAATACCACAATTTGATTATCTGGTATGTCTATTTCAATTTTATGCAACATTATAGCATCATGTTCCAGTATAATAGCACATTCTTTGTTATCAGCAATTTTTTTCCATATTGCTGCATGTCCAGATGTTGCTAATTGTGCTTTATTTGACGAATTTCTTCTGATTATTTTATTCTTTAGACCAATAGTATTCCATGCATGGTTTGCATCTACATCATGAAACCAATCAAAATATTCCCACTCCACACCGACTTTTTCACATGAATCTGCGCAATCTTTTGCATATTGTTTTGATAAAGGTGCATCTATTCTTAATATATATGCCTTTATTGGTTTCATTTTTTGCCTCCCACCAATTCATTATATTTGATGAAATCCTGTTCGTAATATTCCATTACAGCGTTTTCTGTCTTTTTGTCGTAATACAAATCAAATATTTCTCCTTTGGGTCTCATATTTGATTTGAAGTTTTGTAGACCACCAGTTACGATTTTTACTTTTTTTCTTTTAGCAAATTCTTGGACATATTGATGCAAATTTTCATAAACCCACCATGTACCCACATCATCCCCATCAACTTTCAAGTAATCTGTTTGCAGAATGTGATTTGACATATCACGATAATGAAATCCTTTTTCGAAATGTTTTCTAAAAGTTTCTGGTCTCTTATCGTTGCTTTGTCTTTGAAGAAAAAAGAAAAGACTTAACTGTCTTTCAAATGGATTGCGTATGACGCCAATATTTTCTTTTTTCAATAAATCATCTTTAGTTATGATATTGTTGTCCACAAGTTCTTGCATAGTAAGGTGTATAAAACGGTATTGCTCTCTGTACTTATTAATAAGAGATGATGGTACATTGTGTGATCTAATACCAGCATCATTTACTTCTGTATATTTGTCATTTTGACTGCAATAATTTTTAACAAAAAAATGTGCAAGACTAGAACTTGCATTCTTAGGTATTCTCACATATGTAAAATTGCATGTATCACATATCACCATAATTATTCCTCACTTTAGTATAATTTCATTGTTGAAGTCTGTTTTCATCATTCCTTTGTTTTGTCTGTGGTAATGAATGAAATCTTGATTGAATCTTTTTTCTTTGTCTTTTCTTGTCAAATGGTAATTGAAAGTATCTGGCAATGCATTATATCTGTTCACATGCCTCACATAATAGTTGACAAATGCTTGGTCAAAATTACCCAATGACGTATAAACCACATCATTCGTATTGAATATAGTCTTTATGTCTTTAAGGTAATCTTGTAGTGGTTTATACTCTTTTCTTGGAAATACTACTACACCACTATTTATGTGACCTTTGTCAATCCAAAACGAAAAGTCTCTGGCACCACCCTTGTTCAAATTTTTCATGCGATTTTGAGTATCCATAAAATTGGCAGAAATCCTATCATCTGGAACATGCTCAAATATGTTGCGAGTGTTTTGCGTAACAAAAATATCACTATCCACGAAACACACTGCATCATACTCATGAACCCAATTTTCGAAAAAAGGTTCGAAAATACCAAAAAACGGGGGAAGGTCAAATGGTAAATCCCCACTCAATAAACGATATTCAATCCCATACTTCTCACAATATTTTTGCATGTTTCTTTGAGAAAGTTGATGATATGGGTAATCAGTTTTTATATAGTGATTTGTTTTTACTTTTGGTTCTTTGTAGTATTGATAAATTAAGTATTTCATCACAAACTCCTAAATTCTTCGAAATTAATTTTATCCCAAGGCAACACTGAATTTTCGTCATTAGAAAGATTCAAGAGTTTGCACCCATTACTTCTTTCATCTAATCTGGTCAATAACGTCTTCATTATGTTTGGGTCTTTTTTATATGCTTCAATGTTTCTGAACTGATATAAAGGGTCAGGAATGCCTCTTTTCTGCATGTCATACCCAACCCCATAAAATGCCGTAGAACCGTCTTGTTGGGGAGTATAATTCATGTCAAACCCTATATAACCAATATGGGTAGGTTTCAAATAATGTAATGCCCAATATGATACTGTGAAATATATCGGTAATCCTAAGAATATCCTTGCTCTTTTCCAAAGCATATCAGACATGCCAACATACGAATCTTCATAATTCATATCACCACCAACCGAACACACCTTTTGATTATCTCTGGTTTTTGTTATTTCTTTTTTGAATGGATAATCACCAGAATGTATCAAATAATCCCACTTATCTGTACCTTTCCATATATTGTTAACACCAACAACTGTAATACCTTCTGTGTTCCAATCATTTATTTGTTTCATATTAGGACCACTACCAACACATATTACTTTCATATCAAATTCCTTATCTTACAATACGACAACACTTAACTGGAACATTAACACCAGTAGATGCGGGATAAACTTTTTCTGCTACTACTTCTAGTCTAGATTTATTTTCATTGAAAGTTGCTTTCACATTCTTGTTTTGTAAATCATCTATCACAACATATTCAATAGTTGATTTGAATGCTAGTTTCAAATCATTTTGGATATAAGGTAAATCATGTGAACCGTCAATAAAGAGTATGTCATGACCATTTATTACTTCTGGTTTCAAATCTAAAGAATTTGCTTTTGTAAAACTAAAGCGTTCTCCGAATTTACTTTTCACTATATCGGCATTTTTTTGTGTTATTTCAAACATACAAATGTCATATGAATGAACGTATACATCATCAAATAGCGATAGAATGATAGAACTACTATGTCCTGCATTAAAACCAATTTCCATAATTTTCGTAAAATTTGTTTTTTGTTTCACATCTTTCCAGAACTCTATTACATTATTGTTTGGAACCATGTGCCCTGTGCCACCATCTGGCAACCATGATAAATCAACCATATTTATTCTCCTTTCAAATAGAACATGAATTATTTATACATATAAAAAAAGGCAGGGATAAAACCCTGCCTTTCCAATACATTTTTAGAACAGTTTATACCCAACCTCTTAGGTTTTTGTTCATTAATTTTCTTTGTCTACGTTCTAAATCTGCAAGATCAACTGATTTTGCTAGATATTCTTCTTCCATTTTTCTGGTATGGTCTTGTGTAATACTTTTAAAAAAGTTCTTGATTTTATCTAACATTTTTATTTAATCTCACCAAATCTCCATTTTCAATTGCTTTGAAAACAGTATATACAGATTCATTTCTGTATTCTGTTCTTTGTATCATTTCAGCAAGTTTCATATTTACTGATCGTTGTCTTGCTACCATCAAAACATTAAAAGCATTTTTGATCATAGACCATACTTTAGAACCAAAGTGTGGTTTATTTTTAGATACTGACATTTTTTATTTTACCTCTTTAACTTTTTTGACAATCGGTGCTTCTTCTTCACTGTAATATGGTATATGAGACATGAAAGTCACTCCTTTTTTCTGCATTGCAGCATTATTTATACAGCAAATACAGAAAAAAGGTATGTTAAGTAGGAATGACTGTTATGCGTTATTTTTTATCTGACCTCAATCCAACCAAGCGAAGCCCATGCATCTTTGTCGTCATTTGTTGCAGCAGCGGCAATCAAAAATATCTCTGATGTATCTCCAAGTGTCGTAGTAGTTTTTCTTGCAAGCTGAGTAATCGCTTTTTCAGGGAAAGTCAATTTTGCACCCATTTGTTTTTCAGAAACGAATGTTGTGCTTGCAACTTCCCCACCAGTAAAACCTGTTGCCGTAATATTATACTCTATTGGTGATTCTGGACTAGGACTCACCCATGTCCCACCAGTTACCGTAGTTGGTCTTTCAATAATCTTAACAAACATATCGGTTTTATCTAATAGACCAGCAGCATATTCATCTGGAATGACTACAGAGTTTAAAGCGGTAGATTTTAATCTGATAGCAATAATTGGATAGAATGTCCCAGCAGTAGCAAGATTATATCCTGTTACTGGACTTGAAATACTCAATTGTCTACCTAATAGAGTAGTCGTGCCTTCTGACAAGAATGAATGTGATCCTTGAAGCATAGTGTGAGTACCAGTAGCACCAGTCACGTTAGTCAACTCATATCTAATTGGAAATGCACCATATGCCGCCCAAGTGTGATCGTGAATATTAGCATGATTTGCTTTGTGAACAGAATGTGCGTTATTGTTGACAACAAACTTCCACTCCACTTGACCAGCACCATACCATTCATATTCGATAACCATCATTTGAATGTTTTCATAGTTGATAGTAATTCCACTAGGACCAGTGCCGTCTAGTTTATCATCTGACCAATCTGCTCTTGCAGTTCTTTCTTCAATAACCCCACCCGCAGTGTTTCTGCGTATTACACAAAAGTAATCTGTACCATCATGCTCAAAGTAAGCACCATTTAGTTGATCAAATACACCAACTCTAGTTCGAATACCTTCTGCTACGCCACTCAAAATAACAGAAAATGATGCTTCATTTCCACGGCCTGGCAAATATCTTTGAACACGCCTTGTTTGGCGAATAATTTCATCACCAGCATCTGAACCAACAGATAGTTGAACCATTCCTAGATAAGGTTGGTGTGTAGATGATGCCGTTCCAGTGATCTTTTCATCAAAGTCATTTTCATTTTTACTAAATGGAAATGTAGCAAAGTCTGTAATTTCATATGTAGAAACTTTACGACGATTATGGGAAGTGTGTTGAACAGTGTCATCATCTACTAAAAGAACCTGTTTACCCCAAGGATTTGCTGTGGTTCCAACAATAGGAATTGGATTACCTTCATCGTTTTTAATTTCTTGGTTATTGTTAAATAAATGACTCATACTATTCTCCATCCGTCTCTATAAATTAATGTGATTGAACCGTTATTGATTTGTAATGTAAATCCGCCAGCATCATTATCTACTGTGCCAAGTACGGTAATCGGGTTTGTTTCTGCCGCACCACTTTCGTCTTTGATATAAAGAAGTCTACCATTTACAACGTCAACTGAGGGCAACGTTATTTCAACTGCACCTGCATAATTTATGCCAATATATGAATCTGTAGGTGTCAGTGTATATGTTGCATCTGTTACTGATGCCGTTGTTACTGATGGTAATTTAGAAAATACAAATTTTCCTGTAGATGCCTTGTAGTTTAGATATCCTTCATCTATAATAGATGATCTATCAACGTCATCTAAATAGCGAAGTTTGACTTCACCACCACCACCGATTGTTGACATTTGTTGTTGTATTTTTGATAAAAATGTGCTGTAATGATTTTGTAAATCTTCTAATGTGGCATAGTTTTTCCCATTAAAAGGCGTCAAAGGATCGACTGTTTTAACTTTGTCGCCGTACACCCCTAATGGAGTATATGTTTCACTTTCTGTAATCTCTGGTTTTTTTTCTGGGGTATTAATTATATTATTTAATATATTTTCTACTGAATTATTTTCTTTCAATGGTGGTTGAGTAACATCTTCATTAACAGGATTGTTCGATGCCACATCTTTTTTCATTTCTTTAGAAACCATGCTAAGAAATTCTGCTAATTGTTCTTTTGCCTTATTATTCATTGAAAACCTCTAATATGTTGATAGAGGGTCATAAAAGACCCTCTATTTTATATTTATTTATAATAGACTGCATTTACCATTGACATTATTGATCAATTGTCGTTGACCATTGTCGTATATCAGGCAACATGTTTGTGTCCATGATGATGGTCCTCTATTATATCCCATATTGAGATTAGATAGTGTTCCCACTCTGAATACACCACGTTGAATTGCAGCGGTATGATTATGACCAATTACACAATTACCATATATCTTTTCCAATCCATTAAGTGATGGTTTCGCGCCATTCAAACCAAGATCACCATGAGAACCACATTCAACATCTGCAATCATAGATGTATCATCCCTTTGCAAGAAGTGCCAATTACTTGGGATTTCTTTTCCAGAAACTTCAAACCCCTTTGCAAGAACATCACCTTTTTCAAACAAGGAAGTTGCTATTTTCAAACTAGCAAGATGGTTTTCTGGATCACTGATATATCTACCGTCTTTTAAGTATCTATCAAGAAATTCATCATGATTTGACTTGACAATATACACATCTTTTGCTTTAGTTTTTTTGCTAATATTATCAACTAAATCAAAGGTTTTCTGCAATTCTTCTATAAGATTAGACAATCCTTTGCCACTTCTTGATGC